>Ga0207693_10001871_pt1 | contig 18430 bp, 16 predicted proteins | sample LARL81metaG_FD_184347 | JGI IMG/M metagenome (GOLD analysis project Ga0207693, IMG submission 184347) | Corn, switchgrass and miscanthus rhizosphere microbial communities from Kellogg Biological Station, Michigan, USA - LAR L8-1 metaG... | ecosystem: Host-associated > Plants > Roots >...
ATCGTCAACTTCCTGCTGACCTCATATCTGATGGGCGCGGTCCGGATGTACGAAGAGGGATTCGCCAGCCGGGAGGACATCGATGCTGGGATGAAGCTCGGTGCCGGTCATCCGATGGGTCCCCTGCAGCTGTGCGACTTCATCGGCCTCGACGTGTTACAGGCGGTGTGCACGTCGATGTTTGACGAGTTCAAACGCGACGAGTACGCACCGCCGCCGCTGATGAAGCGGATGATCGCCGCAGGGCGCCTAGGCCGCAAATCGGGCCGGGGTTTCTACGAATACACCCAGTAGCGGAGTGTCTCGCACGCCGACATCCGGCGCTGTTGACCGGCGCATCGTCGCTCTTCGGATGGCGAAAGTGAGAGCGTGGTAATGGTTCTCGTCAGGCGGTGGTGTGCACCTGGTTCTGGATGATCTGAATCCAGTTGCTTGTGCCCAACTGGCGCCGCCCAGGGACAGCAGCCCTTGTGCGTCACCAACGGATCCGCGACGGCACTATCTGCCGACGAAACCGGCCTTGCCCGGGCCGTTTTCGACGAAGCTGCGCATTCCTCGCTTCTGGTCCTCGGTGCCGAACAACGCCGAGAAATGCAACCGTTCCACCTCGAGGCCGGCATCGAGATCCAGGCCGAGCCCGGTGTCGATCGCCTGCTTGGCGGCGCGCAAGGCCTGCGCGGGACCGGCCCGGAACTGAGCGGCCAGCCGAATGGCAGCGTCGTAGACATCGCTGTCGGGCACCACCTGGTCGACCAGTCCGATCCGCAGCGCCTCGTCGGCATCGACGAACCGCCCGGTGTAGACCAGGTCCTTGGCCCGGGCCGGCCCGATCAGCCGCGGCAGCCGTTGTGTGCCACCGGCACCGGGGATGATCCCGAGCAAAATTTCAGGCTGCCCAAACTTGGCGCTCTCGCCGCACACCCGAAAGTCCGCACACAGCGCCAGTTCCAGCCCGCCACCGAGTGCGTAGCCGGTCACCGCCGCGACTACCGGCTTAGGGATCGTGGCGACCGCGGTGAACGACGTGTGCATCGCTTGGCTGACCAAAGCCATTTCCGCATAGTGCTTGTCGGCCATCTCTTTGACGTCGGCGCCCGCGGCGAAGACCTTCTCGCCGCCGAAGACAACTGCCGCGCGGATCTCGGGTGTCGAGGTGACAGACGCGGCGGCGTCGCGCAGTTCAGACTGCACCTGCACGCTGATAGCGTTTATCGGCGGCCGGTCCAGCCGGATCGTCGCCACGCCGTCAGTCACCTCCACATCGACAAATTCACCCATGCAAGGCTCCTGGCCGCGCGGGGACTAGTTGCCGGTCGCCTCGTATTTGAACGACAGCGCCAGGCGGACCCGGTATGCGGTGATCCGCCCGTTTTCGATCGTGACATCCTGGCGGACCACCTCGGCGATGCGCAGCTCCCGCACGGTCCCCGCTGCGGTCTCGACCGCGCTGCGCGCTGCCGCTTCCCAGGATTCGTCGCTGACCCCGATGACCTCGGTAACCCGGTAAACACTCATGATTTGCTCCTCATCTCTTTGCGTCGGTTCCGTTGTCGGTGTTCGATAGCCAGTCGAGTGCTTCTTGATGGCTTTCGTAGATGTGCGGGGCCAGTCCGCGCGCGGTGAGATGGCCAGACAGCTTGAGCCGCATGAACGAACTGGTGGTGTAGCGAGTGACGCTTTCGTAGTAGCGTTCCGCAAGGCTACGGACGGCCGACGTGTATGTGTCGGCGAGGTCAGGCGCGAGGTAGAAGTTGTCGTAGTTGACCACGACGGGAACCTTCTTGCCGACCGCGGTCAACCTCTTCTCGATCTCGGCGACGATGGCCTCGGCTCCTGCCGGCGTGGACACCGACATGGCTTCCATATTGATGAAGAAGATGTTGCGGTCGGCGTCGTAGGTGAACCGCGCGTCCAGCGGAACGGTCAGCAGATCGTCCTTGAGCCCCATGGGCTCGTCGCGGAAGAGCCTCTCGTCCATCAACTTCGGCTCCCCATCGATGATGGGGGTGAATCCGACATGGGCCAAGACGTCCTTTTCCAGGTCGACACCTGGGGCGATCTCGATCAGTTCCAATCCCTCGGGGGTGAGCCGGAACACGCAACGTTCGGTCACGTACAGTACTGGTTGCCCCGCCGCAGCCGCGTACTGGCCGCTAAAGGTGCGCTGCTCAACGCTGGCGAGGAACTTCGGCGCGGCGACACCGTCGTCGCTGACGACAATTCGCCCGTCGACGACCTGCGTTCGGCACGGCGCCAGGAAGGTGCCCAGAAAGGCCACCCTCTTCGCGTTCTGGCTGATGTTGATGAACCCACCCGATCCGGCGAGCCGGGGCCCGAACCTGCTGACGTTGACGTTTCCTTGCGCGTCGGCCTGCGCCATCCCCAAAAACGCCGCGTCCAGCCCACCACCGTCGTAGAAGTCGAACTGGGCGGGCTGATCGAGGATGGCGTCACCGTTGATCGCCGATCCAAAATCCCTTCCGCCGGTAGGCATTCCCCCGATGACGCCGGGCTCGGCGGTCAGAGTGATATAAGACAGGACGTGCTCCTCGGCGGCCACACTGGCGACGCCTTCGGGGATGCCGATGCCGAGATTGACCACGGCGTTGGGCCGCAGTTCCATCGCCGCGCGCCGGGCGATCACCTTGCGTACCGACAGCTCCAGCGGCGGTACAGACGAGAGCGGGACGCGCAGCTCGCCGCTCATGGCCGGCGAGTACTGGGTTCCCCAGGTCTGCGGGTGGTGTTCGGGTGTCGACACGACCACGCAGTCGACGAGCACCCCAGGGATCTTCACGTCCTTGGGGTGAAGCGATCCCGCCTCGGCGATCCGCTCCACCTGCACGATCACGAGTCCGCCGGCGTTGTGCACCGCGGTGGCGACGGCCAACGACTCCAGAAAGAGCGCCTCGCGCTCCATGGCGATGTTGCCGTTGGGGTCGGCGGTGGTGCCCCGAAGGAACGCGACGTCGAGCCGCTCGAATGCCTTGTAGAACAGGTACTCCTGACCGCCGACCGTCATCAACTCGACCCGGTCTTCGGTGGTGCGTTCGTTGATCTTCCCACCGCCGTTGCGTGGGTCGACGAACGTGTCCAGGCCAACCCGCGTCAGCAGCCCCGGCTTTCCTGCGGCGGTATCGCGAAACAACTGCGCGATTACACCCTGCGGCAGGTTGTAGGCGTCGATCTTATTCTCCACGGCCATCTTGCCGAGCTCGCCCGACATCCCCCAATGGCCGCCGATAGCGCGCTTGAGCAACCCCTCGTAGCACAACCTGTCCGAGCCCCGCCCCTCCCGGTTTCCTTGTGCCACAGTGAACGCCAGCGTCAGATCCCGCGGGGTGCCGGTCTGCAAGAACCGCGCCTCCAACGCCAGGGTGAGCTCCTCGGCGAAACACTGGCCGGCGAAACCCTCCACAACGACGGTGTCCCCGTCGCGGATCAGCGCCACCGCCTCAGCGGCGGTGACGATCTTGTCCCGCGGTGCCATACCCGACACGAATTCGGTGGGGAAATCCATGTGTTGGCTCCTGTGTTGGGGTCGGGCAATGGGTGTCTGCGATCGGCGCGACTCAGGTGAACGCGCTCAACCCAGTGATGTCGCGGCCAACGAGCAGGGTTTGGATCGTCTCGGTGCCCTCGAAGGTGTAGATGGCCTCGATGTCGGTGAAATGTCTGATGACGTGGTTTTCCAGCAGGATGCCGTTGCCGCCCAACAGGTTACGCGCCTCGGCGAGCACCTCACGTGCCTTGACGGTGTTGTTCAGTTTGCCCAGCGCCGCGATGGTGTCGGAGAGTTCGTTAGTGTCGTCGAGGCTTCCGATGCGCTGGCAGTACAATTGCATCGCGGTGATCTCGGTGAGCATGCGGACCAGTTTTTCCTGCACGATCTGAAAACGGGCCAGGGGTTTGCCGAACTGGGTGCGCTGGGTGGCGTAGTTCAGCGCGGCGTCGTAGCCGGCCACCGCATGGCCCAGTGCCGACCACGCGCACGAGGCCCGGGTGGCCTTGAGCACCTTCGCGGTGTCGGCGAAGCTGTTGGCCCCGGGCAGACGGTTCTCCGCCGGGACGCGCACGTCGGTGAGGTCGATGTCGGCCTGCCACAGCGCGCGCAGCGCACCCTTACTTGCGATCGGGCGACCGTCGTAGCCCGGTGTGCCCTTCTCGATCAGGAAACCCTTAACCTGCAGATCCTCGGTGTCGCGGGCCCACAGCACCACCACATCGGCCATCGATCCATTACCGATCCACCGTTTCGCGCCATTGATCACATACTCGTCACCGTCGCGCCGCGCCTCGGTCTCCAGCGACACCGAATCCGATCCGTGGCCCGGTTCGGTCAGCGCGAACGCGCCGAGTTTTTCGCAGCGCGCCATCGCCGGGAGCCAGCGCTGCTTTTGCTCTTCGGAGCCGTGCATGTGGATCGAGCGCATCGCCAGCCCACCCTGCACCCCGCAGAACGTGCCCACGCTACCGTCGCCACGGTTGAGCTCCATCGCGATCAACCCCGCAGCGGTGGCACTCATCGACGGACAGCCATAACCTTGCAGCCCGTCACCGATCAGGCCCAGCTCACCGAGCCGCCGACACAGGTCCAGGGGCACCTCCGCGCGCTCCCAGAAGCCGTTGATCTGTGGCAACACTTCCTCGTGAACGAACCGCCGAGTCCGCTCAAGGTAATCGCGCTCCTCCGCGCCCAGATCACCCTTAAGCAGAAAATAATCAGTGCCCAGCGCCTTACCAATATCGGTGTACACGGGACGAGCAGATGCGGCCGGACTGGTGGCGGTCATGGGTTTCCTTCCTTCACGCCGGATGCTTGGGGTCGTCAGCGGTTGGATTTCTTCCAGCCCGGCGGCCGAGGCGGCCGACCCTCGCCGGTCGCACGCCTTATCCTGCGATGCAAGTCACAACGGGTCGATGGTCCCCAGTACAGTTCGGCCGGTCGTGAATAGTGCGCGCGCACAACGGGCTGTGCATATGAAGCTTCTTATGCTCGATACATGCATGGCTGGCCGGGCCGATCGTCGAACCCGAATGTGGCCGCTCTGGCCTCGGCGTTGCTCGAGCAGCTACCGCAGTTCGCGGATGAGGCGACCGAGCGTATTTGCCAGCAGGTAGAGGCCTATCGGCGCGAGCAGCCTGTTCCGCACGATGACCTGAACAGGTCTTGCCGGCAGAACTTGGAGTTCGGGTTTCGCAGCCTGGTCGATGCCGGCCCATACGATCTTTCGGCGCCGCGCCGAACGGGTCGCCTCCGTGCCGCGCAAGGCGCGCCGTTGGCCATGGTCCTCAGCGCGTATCGAACCGGTTTCGCCTACATGTGGGATTGCGTGGTGGCCGAGGCCGAACGCTCGGGTTTGGTGTCGGCAACCGAGCTGGTGCGAATCGCATCGGACATGTGGACGCTCAACGAGATGTTCACCACCGAGATGGCCACGTCGTATCGCGACGCGATGACCGATCAGATCCTTCGACAAGATCAGGAGCGGTCGGCCCTCGTCGAGGCGCTGGTCTCCGGCAGTGTCGCCGACACGGCCACGGTGTGGGAGGCCGCGGACCTGTTGGCGCTGCCCTATCAGGGTTTATTCGTGGTGGTGGCGGCCGAGCCGCCAACACTTGCCCGGCACGCGCTGCCGAATATCGAAAGCCGGCTGCGCGACCGCGGGATCGGGTCGGCGTGGCGGTTGCTGCCCGATCTGCACGTCGGCATCGTCTCGCTGCGAACGGCCAACACCTTGCAACTCATGGTTGACATGGTGCGGCCGGTCGTGACGACCCGGGTCGGGGTAAGCCCGGTCTACGAGGGCCTGGAGAAGACGGCGCAGGCGATGCATCTGGCCCGAATCGCGATGGCCAGCATCACACCGGGTGACCCGCAACTGTGCGTGTTCGATGACGCCCCGGTGCCGGCATTGATCGCCAGCGCCCCGACAACGTCCTACCGGGTCATGAACAACGTCCTGGGCCCGCTGCTCAAGACCGCCGCCGAAGAGCGTGAATTGTTGTTACAAACCCTGGAAACCTATTTCACCGCGGGCTCGATAGCCGAAGCGGCCAGGCGGCTGTTCTGTCACCGCAATACCGTGCGACACAGGCTGAGCCGCATCGAAGACCTCACCGGACGATCCGTCGACAACCCGTCGGGCGCTGTCGAACTCTACATCGCCATCCAAACCATGCTGCGCCTACCCAATCCCCCCAAGTAGGCGACAGATCCGATTCGCTGTGCGCCGGATCAACGACGGGTGCCGGAGCGCTACCGCAGACTTGGGTCCGGCCCGCCATCGGTGGCAAGCCAGGCCGCGGCGGGCCAGCGCTCGATCACCCGTGTGAGCCTGCTCGGGGTCAAGATCGCCTGTGCAGCAAAAAGCTCGTTCATCCGCGTGCCTTGACACATTTGTCAAACATGTCGGCACGTGGCTTTCCAGTCAACGCAAACTCATGGTCGTCTTGGGCCGAAACGCGCACGCTTGCAACCGATTGAGGCGGTCAGTTGTCCTCTCTGGCTGTGCGGAGCGACACCGTTGTGGCAGAGATGTTGTTCTCTCACACATCGGCTCGGCCGACTTCCCGGCCAACAATCAGGTCAACGAAATCCGGAACCACCGATCGGGGGCCTCACCGTGCTCACTGCGTCTGAAGAGACTTCCCCGGCTCGCGCGCGGGGCACCGGGCAAACGGTTCGCTTGGCCCTTGTCGTCGGTGCACTCGGCGTCGTGTTCGGCGATATCGGCACCAGCCCGATCTACACCGTCCAGACGATCTTCAACCCGGACGACCCGCACCCCGTGCCGATCACCACGGACAACATCTACGGCGTCGTCTCGCTGATCTTCTGGTCGGTGATGATCATCGTGACGCTGACCTACGTCACGCTGGTGATGCGCGCCGACAACGACGGCGAGGGCGGCATCATGGCGCTCGTCGCGCTTGTGCGTCGTTGGGGTGCGCGCAGCGGTCGCACTGCGCTCGTGCTTGCGACTCTGGGCCTGTTTGGTGCGGCGTTGTTCTCCGGTGACAGCGTGATCACGCCTGCGATCTCGGTGTTGTCCGCGGTCGAGGGCATGAAGGTGGTCGATCCCGGACTGCACGACTGGGTCGTCCCGATCACCGCCGTCATCATTGTTGCGCTATTCGCGGTGCAGCGCCGCGGAACCGGCGCTGTGGGAGGTCTTTTCGGGCCGGTGATGATCGGCTGGTTTGTCGCAATCGGGGCATGCGGTGTGAACGGTATCGTCGATCATCCGCAGATACTGGCGGCGCTTTCCCCGGTGTACGCGGTGAAGTTTTTGGTGGGGGACTTCGGGACGGCGTTCTTCTCGTTGGCCGGGGTTGTCCTTGCGGTCACCGGCGCTGAGGCGCTCTACGCCGACATGGGCCACTTCGGCCGCAAGGCGATCACCCGGGCTTGGGTGTTCGTGGTGCTACCAGCGCTGGCCCTGAATTATCTCGGGCAGGGTGCGTTGTTGGTTGCCGACAAGACGACGATGAGTGCACCGTTTTTTCTGCTCACCCCGGGCTGGGCGCGATTGCCAATGGTGTTGCTGGCGACGGCCGCGACGGTCATCGCGTCGCAGGCGGTGATCACGGGGGCGTTTTCGTTGGCGTCACAGGCCGTCGAACTCGGCTATCTCCCGCGGCTACGGGTGGTTCGCACGTCGGCGTCGACGTTCGGTCAGGTGTACATGCCCTGGATCAACGGTATGTTGATGGTGGCGGTCCTGATTCTGGTGTTTGCGTTCCGCAGTTCGGCGGCACTGGCTTATGCCTACGGGATGGCGGTGACAGGGACGATCACCATCACCACGATTCTGTTCCTCTACGTTGCGCGCATGAGGTGGCGGGCGCCGCTGTGGTTGCTCGTCATCGGCGGCGGTGCACTGTTGGGATTTGATCTGTTGTTTGTCGCCGCGAACCTGACCAAGCTGGTTCACGGTGCGTGGCTACCGCTGCTGATCGCCGTCGTAACGTTCACGATTATGATCACCTGGCAGCGCGGCAGCACGATCGTGACCCGCAAACGCGAGATCGCAGAAGGCCCGCTGCAGGCATTCATCGATCAATTGTCAACGCGGCGTGGGCTACTGCGTGTGCCTGGCACGGCGGTGTTTCTCAAACGGAGCGTCAAGACCGCGCCGTTGGCTCTGCGAGCGAACGTCGAACACAACCACGTTCTTCACGAGCACGTGGTGATCGTGACGATCGATACATTGCCAATCCCGCGGGTCGCAGACTCCGAGCGCATCGAGATCGACCCGCTCGGCCACACTCGCGACGGAATCATCCACGTGACCGCGCGTTTCGGGTACATGGAAACGCCTGACGTCCGCCGTGCGTTGCATGCGCTCGAGCCGACGAAGACCGAGGGATCGATAGGCATCGATGACGCTTCGTATTTCTTGTCGAAGATCGAACTGACGAAAGGTAAAGAGCCGACGATGCCGACATGGCGCAAGAATCTCTTCATCGCAACATCCAGGCTGAGCACCGACAGCGCCGAGTACTTCAACCTGCCCCAAGACCGGACCGTGATCGAAGGGTCGCGGATCGAGGTCTGACTACTTCAGTCTCTCAACACCCACCCAAAAGGCTCGCACTCGAAACAGGTTGGGATGCAATGGCATTTGCCCATACCCATCAGGTTCGGCCAGATCCATACTCGAGAGATACAACCGCGCACATTTGCGCTACCAATTGTGTCCATCCTGACGCCGGCGGGCGCGGGCGTCGTTGGAGTTTGACACAACGTGGCCGTGTGGCGGGTGTAGCGGCGAACACGGTTGGCTAATCCGGGATTCAGTAACGGGACAACTTTTGTTATCAGATTTATGGTTGATACAACGTATTTCACATCCGCAGACCCGATTGCTCGTCTCTCCATCGGCGCCCCCCACGTCGCCGGCACCGCGGTGGCGTTTCCACCAAACCGGTACAACCAGGAAGACGTGGCACGCGAGCTCACCACGTTCGCCGACCAGGGGTTCATGCGCTTTGCCCGAACGACTGGAGTCGACCACCGCAGTCTGGCGCTACCGCTGTCGCGGTACCCGAAACTGACTGGCTTCACCGAAGCGAACACTGCCTACATCGAGGTTGCCGTCGAGCTCGGGGAGCGGGCCGTACTGTCGGCGCTCGACGCGGCCGGCATCGCACCCGACGAGGTCGACGCCATCGTGCTGGTCTCCAGCACTGGTGTGGCGGTGCCGACCGTCGACGCGCGGCTGGCACCGCACATCGGACTGCGGCCCGACGTCAAGCGTCTCCCGTTGTTCGGCCTCGGGTGTCTGGCCGGTACCGCCGGGATGGCGCGGATCCATGATTATCTGCGCGCGTTCCCGGGGCACGTGGCGGTGCTGCTGTCGGTCGAGCTGTGCTCGCTGACACTGCAGCGCGATGACACCTCGATCCCCGCTCTCATCGGGGTGTCCCTGTTCGCCGACGGCGCGGCCGCCGTGGTCGCCATTGGGGCCGACCGCGCTCTAGTGGGCTCCGGCACACATCAAGGCCCTCGCATCCTGTCGTCCCGTAGCCTGCTGCTTCCGGCAACCGCAGACATGATGGGCTGGGACGTCAGCTCCAGCGGGCTCTCGCTCGTGCTGTCCAAGGACGTGCCGAAAATGGTCGATGACTACCTGGGGGACGAGGTCAACCGATTCCTTGCCGGGTACGGTTTGTCCACCGCTGACATCTCGACGTGGATATGCCATCCCGGTGGTCCCAAGGTGCTCGATTCGATAGAGAATGTGATCGGGCTGCCACCGGAAGCACTTGCAAACAGCAGAAACTCGATGCGAGAGAACGGCAACATGTCTTCCGTGTCGGTGCTTGACGTCCTGCGCCGCACGATCGCCGATTCGCCACCCGAGGGAGCCTTCGGAGTGATGATCTCGATGGGGCCCGGCTTCAGCTTCGAGCTGCTGCTGCTGAGTTGGTGAGGGCCGATGGCCTACTACCTATTCATCCTTGTTATCGGCGCTGAACGCTTGGTCGAGCTCGCCGTCGCCCGGCGAAATGCCGCGTGGTCAATCGCTCACGGGGGCAAGGAGTTCGACCGCGGTCACTACCCGGTGATGGTGGGTATGCACGGGCTGCTCTTGGTTGCGTGCATCGTCGAAGTCTGGGCCATGCACCGGCCGTTCATCCCGTGGCTCGGTTGGCCGATGGTGGCAGTCGTGGTGCTGAGCACCGTTGTCCGCTGGTGGTGTATAGCCATACTCGGCAAATACTGGAACACACGGATCATCGTCATCCCGGGCGCGCCGCTGGTTCGACGCGGACCGTACCGATGGATGCACCACCCCAACTACGCCGCGGTCACTGCGGAGGTGGCGGCGCTCCCGCTGGTTCACTCGGCATGGCTGACCGCGATCGTATTCAGCATCGCCAATGCCCTCGTACTCAGCGTGCGGATCCGTGACGAGAACGCCGCATTGGGCTATGCGTAACCGATCACCGATGGCACACCCCGGAGCGACGTTGTTAGTGTGGACAGCCCTGCCTGCCGATCGCTGTCACCAGTCACATCGACGGCGTCGGCGGCTCGTACAACGATGGAATTGCGTGACGCAGAGGTGAATCGGGCACTCCGCTCGGATTCCAACTGATTACTTGGAGTGAAAGCGCATGGTGAGTTCACAAAAGCAGGCACCGCAACGTGCGTCCGGCGACAAAGCCACCGTGGGTCGCCTGTTCCTTCTGGACCTCAGCGACGACCGCATCGTCTCGCTCAATACAGACGGCTCCGACCGCAAGGTCATCGTCACCGAGTGCAGATACCCCGACGGCATCGCGCTCGATGTCGCGGCGGGACACCTCTACTGGACCAATATGGGGGTTCCCAAGCTCAACGACGGCTCCATCGAGCGAGCTGACCTCGATGGGCGGAATCGAACAACGATCGTCCCCCAGGGCGATACGTTCACGCCCAAGCAGATCCAGCTGGAAAAGACGAGCCGAAAGCTGTACTGGTGCGACCGCGAGGGCATGCGCGTAATGCGGTCCGATCTCGACGGCTCCCACATCGAGACCCTCGTGGACACGAGTCAGGGCGACTCGCGACCGGGACCGGACGCCGTGAAGTGGTGCGTGGGCGTGGCCGTCGACGTGGATGGCGGCAAGGTCTACTGGACGCAGAAAGGTCCTGACAACGCCGGAAAAGGCCGCATCTGCCGCGCCGGCATCGACGTTCCCCCAGGACAGGGGGCGTCCAATCGACCAGACATCGAAGTTCTGTACGACGGGCTGCCCGAGCCGATCGATCTGGACCTCGATCTGAACAACCGCGTTATGTACTGGACCGACCGCGGCGATCCGCCTCGCGGCAACACAGTGAATCGCGCCCCGATGGATTCGGATGCGACGGGCCGGGCCGCCCCTGAGATCGTGCTAACGCACCTGATGGAAGGAATCGGCATCGCCCTGGATCTGAAGGGCGACCGAATGTTTATCACCGACTTCGGGGGCAACGTCCTCACGGCCGAGCTCGACGGATCGGACGAGCGAGCCGTGCTCGTCGCTCAAGGAAACCTGACCGGCGTCGCGTACGCCGAAATCTCTTGAAGGGAGCAGTCGTCGTGTCATTCGAGAAACCAATTCGTCGTGTTGTGGTCGTCGGGACTGGAGTCATCGGCGCCAGTTGGGCGGCACAGTATTTGGCGCGTGGGTTAGACGTCGTTGCGACCGATCCGGCGCCAAACGCTGAGGCCAACTTGCGCAACTACGTCGACGAGGCCTGGGGACAGCTCGAGGAAATCGGCCTGTCGCCGGGCGCGTCGCGCGACCGCCTGAGCTTCACCAAGGACTCGGACCAGGCGTTCGCGACGGCCGACTTCGTCCAGGAGAACGGCCCCGAACGGCCTGACTTCAAAATGAAGTTGTTCGCGCACATCGATGAAGCGACCCCTCTCGATTCGATCATCGCATCGAGTTCGTCGGGAATAACCCCAAGTGTGATTCAATCGGCGTGCAAGCACCCGGAGCGAGTCATTGTCGGCCATCCGTTCAATCCGCCCCACATCGTCCCACTTGTAGAAGTGGTGGGCGGCACCAAGACATCGCCCGAAGCCATCCGGCAAGCGATGCGCTTCTACGCGTCGATCGGCAAGAAGCCCATTCATTTGCGCAAGGAACTGCCCGGACACGTGGCCAACCGGCTACAGGCAGCGCTCTATCGAGAGATGCTCCATCTCATCGAACAAGACGTGCTGAGCGTCGAGGAAGCCGATACCGCTGTGTCCTACGGACCCGGGCTTCGTTGGGGTGTGATGGGCCAGAGCCTGCAATGGCATGTCGGCGGGGGAGCGGGCGGCATCGAACACTTCATGGAGCAGCTCATGGACCCGCTTGCGGCAATGATGAAAACGCTTGGAAGTCCGCAAGTTACGCCTGAACTCAAGCAAACCATCGTCGACGGTGTGATGCGCGAAGCCGGGGGGCGCTCCGTCGACGAGCTCGCGCGGGAGGAGAACGAGATCATCATCCGACTACTTCGGCTGCGCGGGGATGGCGCGATCGCACCCACGGCGAAACGGGAGACGGCGTGAGCACCGTACTTACAGCGGGGGCCTCTCGTTTGACCGAGACACTCGAATCGACACTCAAGAACCCGGCGAGTTCACCGGAGTTCGATCTGCTGGCGAACACGAATGACGTGCTGAGCGACGTCGGACTGACCGCCGCGGACGGCGGAGGACGCCTTTCGTTCTACGGCCAGGACCCGATCATTTCCAGCCCGCATCGGTTTGGTGCCATGGCCGCGATCGGCCTGGCCGCGAAGTCCGTCGCCGCGGCAGCCCTATGGCGGGCGAGAACCGGGGAGGGACAGGACATCCACGTCGACGTTCGCAAGGCGCTTCGACGGTTCTGCGGATTCTTTGAGGGCAAATGGGAAACGATGAACGGACGTCCTCCCGCGATGGGCGGATTTGCGGGCAACCCGTTCCTCGAACTTCCGATCTTGCACAAGACACGAGATGGCCGCTACGTGGTCGCGTTGGACTTCTATCCTCGGTCGAAGACGGACACCCTCAAGTTCTTACGGTGCACGGACAGCCTCGCATCCATCGAGAATGCCATATTGCATTGGCGTGCAGACGATTTGGAGGCGGCCGCAGCAGAAGAAGGTCTCGTGCTCGCGATGGTGCGAACCACCGAAGAGTTTCTCAATGAACCGCAATACACCGAAGTCCTCTCCACGATGCCACTGATCACGGTGGAGAAGATCGGTGACAGCGCGCCAATGCCCTTCAGGAAGGACGGGAAGACTCCTTTGGACGGCATTCGTGCCTGCGGAATGGGGCATGTGATTGCGGGTGGGGCGATGGGCCGGGACCTGGCCATGTACGGCGCGGACGTCCTCAACATCTGGCGGCCCAACGCCACCGAGGTCGAGGCCTTCGCCTGGGATGTGCAGGTCGGGATGCGCTCCACCATCCTCGACAGCTCTGCGGAGGATCGCGCCAAGTTCGACCACCTGCTCAAGGATGCCGACGTCTTCTTCGCTAACAAGCGTCCGGGTTATCTGGAACGAAACGGTCTTACTGCCGAAGAGCTGTGCGCGACGAAGCCCGGACTGATCCATGCCAAGGTAGTCCTCCATGGCGACACAGGGCCATGGTCGAACCGTCCCGGCTTCGACGAGATCGGCGCCGCCGTATCGGGTGTGTTCTGTATCGAAGGGACGCCTACCTTCCCGAAATCGCCTGTGATTGTTCCCATTTGCGACAACGTGGTGGGCTGGCTCGGGACGGTCGGCATACTGGAGGCGCTGCGCAGGCGCGCCACGGAGGGTGGCAGCTATCGAGTCGTCGTGTCTCTGACCAGAACCGTGTTGTGGCTGCTTTCGCTGGGGATCTTCGACAAAGAGTATGCCGCGGCTACGGCGGCATCGAGCGACGAGCACACGTATGTCGCTCCCGATCTATTCACTGCAGAAACTCCGCTCGGCACTTACCAGGGAATGACAGACCAGGTGGTCATGTCGCGAACGAAAGAATCATACCGAACGGTCTTGGCGCCGCACGGTTCATCGAAGCCGCAATGGCTGCGACCTGACGGGAGTTGATCATGCCTGCCGTAACGGCCGACTATTTGCGGTTGCCCCGGCTTGACGGGCCGCCGCGGGACGCTTCAGAGCGCCCGGTGCTAAGCGTGACCACGGCGCCGACCGGCCTTGAAGGCGAAGGCTTTCCAGTCCACCGTGCTTTCGCCGGGGCGTCACGTGCGCTGCTTGATCCGTTCGTGCACATGGACCAAATGGGCGCGGTGAACTATGCGCCCGGTGAGCCCAAAGGCACACCGTGGCATCCCCATCGGGGGTTCGAAACCGTGACCTACATGATCGACGGTCGCATGCAGCACCAGGATTCGCATGGTGGCGGTGGGATGATCCAGGACGGAGCCACCCAATGGATGACGGCCGGTTCGGGGATCTTGCATATCGAGACGCCACCGGAGGACTTGGTGATCTCGGGCGGCCTGTTCCATGGCGTGCAGTTGTGGGTGAATCTGCCCGCGAGGAAGAAGATGATCCCGCCGGCCTACCAAGGCATCGACGCCGCCGCGGTGAAACTGGCGGTGTCCGCCGATGCGGGCGCGTTAGTTCGGGTAATTGCCGGCGAGGTCGGTGGCCACCGAGGCCCCGGGTCGACGCACACGCCCATCACGCTGATCCACGCGACCGTTTCGGCGGGCGCGCGATTGCAGTTGCCGTGGGATCCGTCCTTCAACGCGCTCATCTACGTGCTTGCCGGCGCTGGGCGCGCGGGTACCGAAGGGCGACCGGTACATGACGGTCAGTTGGTGGTGTTCGGCCGCGGCGACTGGTTCGAGATCCGAGCTAATGACCTCCAAGACTCGCGAACTCCGGCCGTGGAGCTGCTCATCTTGGGTGGACAGCCCATTCACGAACCGGTCGCGGCGTATGGGCCCTTCGTGATGAACACTACGGCCGAACTGGGGCAAGCCATGGAAGACTTCGAGGCCGGGTTGTTCGGTCAGATTCCGGCTGATGCGCTGATGCCCCACGTACCCGACCCGGCCCCGATACGCACCGAGCACACCGGGATCTGAGGATTCAATCGCACGCTTGGCGAGCTGGGGGAGAAAACGACATGGAGGGCCCCGCGCGGACCTACGATTGGCCGACCCTGATGGTCGACGACTGGACGGCCACCCGTGACACCTTGCACATGTGGGTCCAGATTGTCGGCAAGATCCGCATGGTTCACATGCCGCTACTGAACCATTGGTGGCAAGTGACGTTCTATGTCAGCCCACGCGGATTGGCTACCGGCTCCGTTCCATATCGGAATGCGTTGTTCGACATGGAGTTCGACTTCGTCAGGCATAGGCTCACAATCCGGCACAGTGACGGCCGTCATGAGGCTGTCTCGTTGGTGGCCAAACCTGTCGCCGAGTTTTACGGCGAGACGCTCTCGGCACTCGACAGGCTCGGCATCGAGACACACATAGTGGGCAAGCCGAACGAGGTAGACCCCGCCATTCCGTTCGCTGAGGACTATCAGCATGCTGAATACGATCCCGATGCGGCGCGCGCCTTCTGGCAGCAACTAGTGCAGGCGCACCGCGTCATGACAAACTTTCGCGCGGCATTCATCGGAAAGGCCAGCCCGGTCCAATTCTTCTGGGGTGCTATGGATTTAGCATGCACGCGATTTTCCGGCCGACGCGCCCCCACCCATCCGGGAGGAGCCCCTAACTGCCCGGATTGGGTGATGGCCGAGGGGTACTCACGTGAGCTCAGCAGCGCTGGCTTTTGGCCCGGAGGCGGCAAGGAGGGCGCGTTCTATTCCTACGCATACCCAGAGCCGGACGGATTCTCGGTGCACCACGTTGAACCGGACGCCGCCTACTACAGTAACGAACTCAGAGAATTCGTGCTGCCCTACGAAGCAGTGCGGACTGCGGACGACCCCGACCACGCCGTCACCCGATTCCTACAGACCACGTACGAGGCGGCAGCAGAGTTCGGCGGCTGGGACCGCAGCCCGCTTGAATGCGATCCGGACCGCCTCGAGCGGTAGCTGCCAAGAGATTTCGACGAAGTCGGGCGGCTGGGTGTCAGCTCCGCTTCTGATCGACGACCTGCAGCACCGTGCCGCTCGGAGACCTGACGAACAATTCGCCGAGGTTGTCCTCGGCAGCGTCGGGGTCTACCTCGATGGGCTGGTCGAGTGTGACGCGGTATACGCAGAAATCAGTGTGTCGTGCGGCGATCGCACGCGCTACCTCGAACCGGGTTGTCGCGTACGTGTATTCCTTGCCGTCGCGCGGGTCCAGCGTTCGGGTAGCGGGGTCACCCGGATTGAGCCCCCGCGCATCAGGCCGGTAGTAGGCCGTGCGGTGGTTTGTCGACGGCTGCATGTGGGCTCCTTGCGCTTCTGGCGATACCGCCCAAGCCTCGCTCATGTGTCGGTCGGCCGTCGATGTGTTTTCGACCAGTCTGGGTGGCTCACGTTGTGTGCCCGCGAACATTGTGTAAGACGCCCATGCGAACGCGAATCCAGTGCGGCGGCGTTGTTCACAGGTACTGCAAACCGCCACCAGCGTTGTCCACGTGGACGACGACAGGAGGCGGTGGATTCCGGAGACTCGAGTTGACGTGAAATTCAGCGAAAGCGGGGACGATATGAGTGGCTGTCGAGTCGGCTACATAGTGGGCAGCCTGTCAACGAAGTCGATCAATCGCACACTCGCCAATGCGCTCGTCAAGTTGGCGCCCAAGGATGTGACGTTCGTGGAGATCCCGATACGGGATCTTCCGTTGTACAATCACGACTTCGATACCGATTACCCGCCGGAGGGTCGGGCGCTCAAGGATGCGATCGCCGCAGTGGATGCGGTGCTGTTTGTGACACCCGAGTACAACCGGGGCATCCCGGGTTGCCTGAAGAACGCTATCGACTGGGCAAGCCGTCCGTATGGAACGAACTCATTCGCACACAAGCCGTCTGCGGTGATCGGTGCGTCGCCGGGAAAGATCGGAACCGCTGTCGGGCAGCAGAGTCTGCGGAATGTGCTGAGTTTCTGCAATTCGCCATTGATGGAGGCGCCAGAGGCCTACATCCAGTTCACTCCCGGCTTGATCACCGAAGCAGGTGAAGTCACCGACAAAGGAACCGAGCAGTTCTTGCGCGATTTCATCGACGCGTTCGCCCTGTTTGTGGCCCGTGTCCTCACCCTGCCGCAGCCTGAAAGGTTAAGCGCCACTGGATAATGCCGTCGCGGAGCCCCGGACGTAGCGCCGCAATGCCGCCGAAGTGCTGCCATTCCGACGCTCCGTCCGGCACACATAGCGACGGACTTCAGGCTGCGGGGTTACGCGATGGAGCTGATAGACCGGCACGCCGAACGCGACACGCTCAACCGGCTCGTCGCGGCGGTCCGCGATGGTGAGGGCCGAGCCTTGGTCGTGTGTGGTGAAGCGGGTGTGGGCAAGACCGCGTTGCTTGATTATCTGGCGGACAACGCATCGGGATGCCGAGTGGTACGAACCGCGGGGTGCCAGTCAGAAATGGAACTGGCGTTCGCCGCATTGCATCAGCTCTGCACACCGTTGCTGGAGCGCCTTACGCGACTGCCGGCCCCGCAACGTGATGCCCTGCGAATCGCGTTCGGGATGGGCTCCGGATCGACACCGGACAGGTTCCTGGTCGGTCTGGCTGTCCTCAACCTGCTTTCCGACGCTGCCGAGCCGCAGCCACTTATTTGTGTTGTTGACGACGAGCAGTGGCTTGACCGAGCTTCCGCCCAAGTGCTGGGCTTCGTTGCTCGACGTTTGGTGGCGGAAGCGGTCGGGATGGTCTTCGCGGCGCGTGTCCCCAGCGCCGATGTCGCAGGGCTGCCGGATCTCACCGTTGAGGGGCTGCCTGAAGCAGACGCACGCGCGCTCCTGGAGTCCGCCCTGACGGGGCCGATGGACACCCGGGTCCGCGATCGAATCCTCGCGGAGACTCACGGCAACCCGCTGGCGTTGTTGGAATTGCCGAGGGGACTGACACCGCAGCAGCTGGCGGGCGGGTTTGGGCTTCACAGCGCAATGCGGTTGTCGTGCCGAGTGGAAGAGACCTTCCGTCGGCGGGTCGAGGCTCTCCCGGACCAGTCCCGGCTTCTATTGCTGATCGCCGCGGCCGAGCCGGTCGGCGATCCCGGGCTGGTTTGGCGAGCTGCCGCGAAGCTCGGGGTTGGCGCCGAAGCAGCCGCGCCGGCGACCGAGGCAGGCCTGATCGAGTTCGGCACGCGAGTGCGGTTTCGGCATCCTCTCGTGCGGTCGACGGTCTACGGGTCGGCCTTGGCGCAGGAGCGGCAGAAGGTGCATTCGGTTCTTGCGGAGGTCACCGATCCGCAGCTGGACCCCGATCGTCGCGCCTGGCATGGGGCCCACGCCGTACCTGGGCCGAACGAGGCC
>Ga0207693_10001872_pt1 | contig 18427 bp, 20 predicted proteins | sample LARL81metaG_FD_184347 | JGI IMG/M metagenome (GOLD analysis project Ga0207693, IMG submission 184347) | Corn, switchgrass and miscanthus rhizosphere microbial communities from Kellogg Biological Station, Michigan, USA - LAR L8-1 metaG... | ecosystem: Host-associated > Plants > Roots >...
GTCGGGACGTGGCTTGATCACGTCACTCGAGTGGTCGTGCACCCAGATGTCGATGGGCGAGGCCGACGCCGCCCCTACGGCATGCGCGATCGCGAAGACACAGATCGCGGCAACGAGCACCGCCCCCGCGCGTATCAGCCTCGGCGTTCCAAGGATCCGCATGACACCTCCTCACGGGGAGGGGGGAGGACCGAGGAGGCTAGAAGCCGATGACCGTGGTGGTCGTGCGAGTCGTCACATCGAGAGCTGATCGGGCGACTGGACGGCCGCCCGCAGCTGATCGACGGCCCGCCAGGCCTCCCACGAAGACGCGAACAGCAACCGCTGGCCGGCCAGCGAACCGTCGGCCTCACGCCACGTGATCACCAGGAACACCTCCGGCTCCGGATCGATGGGCTCTGATGCCGGACGCGGCACGCCTCCCCCGTCGAGGTGGAAGACCTCCACGTCCGAGATCGAGGCACGTCCGATCGATCCGACCTCGACCGGGGTGCCGCTGGATCCGTCCGGGCGATCGACGAGGAACACGACCGAGGTGGCCGTCACGACGGCGGTGACGAACACCTCGACCGTCACGACGCCGGTCTCCGTTGACGTCTCCCACCTCACGACGCCACACGAGAATGTTCGCTCCGCGTGGTGCTCATCCAGCCATCGGGTCCGTGCGGCCCCGACCTTCGCGGCTTCCACCTGCTGCGCTCCGATGAGCAGACGCTCCCCGGACGTGACGTCAGGAGGCGCGTTGTCGAGATACCGGAAGACCTCTTCGATGATCCCCGTGAAGGGATCGCTCATGCGGTCGCCGAGGAGAACCCGCCGACCGCAGCCTGTCCCGCCGCGAGGCGAGCCGTCTCGACGCGGAACGGCGAACAGCTCACGTAGTCCAACCCGAGCCCGTGACAGAACCCCACGCTCGCCGGGTCGCCTCCGTGCTCGCCGCAGATACCCAGGTGCAGCGACGGGTTGGCCGCGCGGCCCTCGTCGCTCGCGATCTTCATCAGCCGACCGACCCCAGGCAGGTCGATCGTCACGAACGGGTTCGCGGGCACGAGCTTCCGCTCCTCGTACATCGCCACGAACTTGCCGATGTCGTCCCGGCTGAACCCGAACGCGGTCTGGGTCAGGTCGTTCGTCCCGAACGAGAAGAAGTCGGCGCTCTCGGCGATCTCACCGGCGGTCACCGCCGCACGCGGGAGCTCGACCATGGTCCCCCACTCGAGGTGGCTGAACGCGACGCCCTCACGCTGGAGGATCTCCTGCGCGACCGGCTCGAGCTCGTCGCGCGTCTGCTGCAGCTCGGGTCGGGTCGCGACCAGCGGGATCATGATCTCGACCTTCGGGTCACCGCCCCCCTTGCGGACCTGGCACGCCGCCTCGATGATCGCGCGCACCTGCATCGCGTAGAGGCCCGGCTTGAGGATCCCGAGCCGCACACCGCGCAGCCCGAGCATCGGGTTCATCTCGTGGAGCTGGCGCACCTTGCCCAGGACCTTCTCCTGCTCGGTCACGTCCTCGCCGCGCTCGCGTCCGAGCGCGACCTCCACCGACAGCTCGGTCAGGTCGGGCAGGAACTCGTGCAGCGGCGGGTCGAGCAGCCGCACGGTGACCGGCAACCCATCCATCGCTTGGAAGATCCCGACGAAGTCGCCCTTCTGCAGCGGCAGCAGCACATCGAACGCCGCCTTCTCCTCGTCGTCGGACTCCGCGAAGATCATCTGTTGCACGGCGGCCACGCGCTCCGGCCCGAGGAACATGTGCTCGGTTCTACACAGCCCGATCCCCTCAGCGCCGCGCTCGCGCGCGTTGGTCGACTGCTCCGGTGTATCGGCATTCGCGCGAACGCGGAGCCGCCGGCGCTCGTCCGCCACGCGCATCAGCCGGTCGTACGCCTGCCAGATCGGCTGGCTCTGCGCCGTGGCGTCCCCCTGCCGCGCCTTCTCGAGCACCGAATCGGTCAGTGGTAGCTCCCCCACGAACACGTTGCCGGTGAACCCGTCAATCGTGATCGTGTCGCCCTCCCGCACGGTCGTGCCGTTGGCGCTGAACGCGCGGGCTTCCAGGTCGATCTTGATCGCGTCGGCGCCGCAGACCGCCGGGATACCCTCGCCACGTGCGACCACTGCCGCGTGCGAGTTCGTGCCACCCGCACTGGTCAGGATCCCCTGCGACGCGATCATGCCGTGGTAGTCGTCCGGCGTCGTCTCCCGCCGCACCAGGATCACCTTCGTGCCGTCGTCTTTCGCCCAGCGCTCCGCCTCGTCGGCGCTGAACACGACCGCGCCGGTCGCGGCGCCGGGAGACGCGTTGAGGCCCGTCGCGATCGCGCCCGCACCATCAGCCTCGACCCGACGCTTGAACAGCTCCTCCAACCGGTTGGCGTCGACCCGCAGCAACGCGGTGTCCTCGTCGATCAGGCCCTCGGTCAGCATGTCGTTGGCCATCACCCACTCGCCGAACGCGGTGCGCTTGCCCACGCGCGTCTGCAGGATCCACAGACGACCCTTCTCGATCGTGAACTCGATGTCGCACATATCGCGGTAGTGGTTCTCGAGGGTGTCCATCACTTCGCGCAAGCCCTTGTACGAGGCAGCATCGATCTCCTCGAGCTTCGCGAGCGGCAGCGTGTTGCGGATCCCAGCGACCACGTCCTCTCCCTGCGCGTTGGCCAGGTAGTCGCCGTACGGGACGTGTTCGCCGGTCGATGGGTCCCGCGTGAACGCGACGCCGGTTCCCGAGTCCTCGCCGCGGTTCCCGAACACCATCGCGACCACGTTGACGGCGGTGCCGAGGTCGTCGCTGATCTTGTTCTGCCGGCGGTAGTCGCGCGCGCGCTTGCCGTTCCAGCTCTTGAAGACCGCCTCGATCGACAGGCGCAGCTGCTCCTTCGGGTCGGTCGGGAAGTCCGAGCCCGTGTGCTCGCGGTAGATCGCGAGGAACCGCTCGGTCAACGCCGACAGATCGTCGGCGGACAGATCGGTGTCCTGCGCATCCGGGCCCTTCGCCGCCTTCGCCTCGTCGAGCGCATGCTCGAACGCGTCGGCCGGCACGTCCATCACGATCTTGCCGAACATCTGGATGAACCGGCGGTACGCATCGCGCGCGAACCGCAGGTCGTCGCCGGTCTGGGCGGCGAGCCCGGCGACCGAGTCGTCGTTCAGCCCGAGGTTCAGAACGGTGTCCATCATCCCGGGCATCGAGAACTTGGCGCCCGAGCGCACGCTCACCAGCAACGGATCGCCCGCGTCGCCGAGCTTCTTGTGCATAGAGGACTCCAGCGCCGCGAGGTGCTCGTCCACCTCAGCCATCAGACCGGCGGGATGGCCGCCCTCGGCGAGGTAGGTCAGGCAGGCCTCGGTCGTGATCGTGAACCCGTGGGGTACCGGCAGCCCCATGTTGGTCATCTCCGCGAGGTTGGCCCCCTTGCCGCCGAGGAGGTCCTTCATGTCCTTGTTCCCCTCGGAGAAGTCGTACACGTACTTGGTCACCGCATGCCTCCGGAAACGTCGATCGGTCGGAACCTCCAGTCTATGCGCAGGCCGGTTGCGCGCCGGGCAGCCCGTCTGCTCGGGGTAGGCTTGGGCCGACGAACCGGTTCCCCGAAGCCCAAGGAGGCATCCATGGCGCACGCGAAGGACAAGGGCGCAGGCAAGAACGTGAAGAAGAAGGCCCAGAAGAGCGTCAAGGAGAAGCGGGCCGAGAAGAAGGCGAAGAAGGGAACGGTCACCCGCAGCGTCGGCGAGTGAGGTTCGGTCTCAGCTCGCCAGCACGTCCCGGGCGAACGCGATCGCCACGGTCGGCCGGAGGCCGTTCGGCACGTTCAGGTAGTGCCCATCGACCACGCCTCGGACCGAACGCCAGGCTGTGAAGAGCACCTGCGGGTCCTCGGTGAAGCTCGTCGAGATCCCAGAGATGACCTGCACGCCGGGGTTCGCGAGCCGCGCTTGCGCCGCCGCGTCGCTCACGAACCGCTCATACGCATCGGGGTCGGTCTCGAGGAACTGCGCCTGCACCTCGACGATGTCGGCCGCGCGAGCGGCCGCGGCCTGGATCCCGCAACGGAGGTACGCGGCCTCGATGGTCTCCCCCGCCATCTCGGCGCAGGTGGCGCCGTGGACCTGCATCAAGCTCGGGTGCGGGGTGATCACCGGCAGGTACCCGTTCGCGCGGGCAAGCGCTCCGAAGGCGAGCATCGCCGGGATCGGCGACCGCCGCTCGATCGGCGGCGTCGCGAGCCAGCCCTCCGGGTCATAGAGCACGATCCGAACGCTCGAGGGGATCGACCCGTCCGCCACGTCGCGGGCGAAGCGGCGTTCGCTGGACCACGACAGAGCGCCCGGCGCACCGATCGGCTCGCCGAGCGTGATCGACTGCGGGGCGCCGAAGAGGCCGGCCGCGGCGTCCGAGTCGAGCCGGGCGAGGGTGCCGCGCGTCGTGGCGGTTCCGATCCAGATCTCGGCCGTGGTGCCGAGCCGAGGGCCGCCGTGGCTCGTGTGCGCTCGCGCGGACGTGCTCGCGAAGGTGACCAGCACGAGCAGGCTCACCGTCACGATGACGTTCCGCCGATGAACGAAGCGCATCTCGTTCCTTCCGCCACCAACTCATGGGCCGGGGCTCGCTCGGTGTGACTTCTTCGGCCCCCGGAAGGTTCCGGTTCGAAGGAACACCGCCTCCAGGACGGCGTCGGCCGAGCCGTCGGCGCGCTTGACGCGGGCGTTAGCCCTGTTGGCCGAGCGCCTTGCTCGCAGTCGCGATGGCGGACGCGCTCGTGCCGAACACGGCCGTGACCTCATCACCGGAGCTCGAGATAGCGGGAGCGGGTGTGCGTCCTGCGCTCCACTCCTGCAGCGCCGAGGCGAACGTCGCCGCTCGGTCCTGCGCGTCCCACCGGGTGCGAAGGACGACGACGACATCGTGGCCGTCGGTGAACGCGCGATAGCCGCCGCCCGACCAACCGGTCGCCGCATCGGACGACACACCGTCGCGGAGGGCGAGCATGCCGCGGAGCCATTCCTCGCCGACCGTCATCGCGTCGAGGTCGCCCCACTGCGGCCCCAGCGACCCGGTGAGATCGGGGATCGACACGGGGACGGGCTTGTCAGCCGGATACGTCGCGGGATCGATGACCTGCTCGGTCGAAACAGGGAAATGCTCGAATGCGTGATCCACGGCAGTCGTCCCGCCGGAGCCGACGAGTGATGCAACGAAGGTCTCGCCCGTCGAGTACGGCCAGAGCTGCTGATCGAACACGAACTGCGGCACGCCTGCCGGCGGGTTGCCGCTGCTCGCGGCGTCTGCGATCGCCTTGAGCAGGTCGCTCAGGTCGATCGACGGGTTCTGCGCGACCGCGACCGCAGCGAAGTACTGCGCGCTGCCCTCCACGAGGCCGAGCGCCGCCTGCGCTCGTTCGTCCTGGCAGTGGGCGGTGAGCGGATCGAGCCGCGTGAGGTCGAACGTCTGGTCGTCGAGCGCGTGCGTGAGCTCGTGGGCGAGCGTGAACCGTTCCGAGAAATCGAGGCTGCCCGAGCCGAGGTATACGAGGTCGCCGGTCTCCGGGTCGTAGTAGCCGACGACTTGGCCCGTGGTGAACGCGCGGTAGGCGCGATACAGGTCGTCGCCGGGACCGATCACGCCGATCGTACGCCACGCGACCGTTCGACGGTCGTCCGCCAGGCGTGACGTCGTCTGCCGGAAGTTCTTCAGAAGGCGGCGATCCATCTGGCTGTTCGAGACCTCGGTCGCCGGCGGATAGTGCGTGTACGTGTGGCCCCGCGCCTGCTCGACCGCTTTCGCGATCGACACCAGGTCCGGCGGGAGCGTGCCCGTGGCGGGCTTGCCGTGGGTGGCCGGCGGGGCGATGCAGAGCTTGGCGATGGCCGCCTGCAGGCTGGACGCGCCACCGGGCGTGACGTGCGGGATCGGAACCGCGTACCCGTTCGTCGACCCGGGCGCGCTCGGCGCGTTGTGGTGTGCGCCGGAGCCGCCGACCGTACAGGAGGCGAGGACGACCAGGGTGGCCATGCCCGCGAGGCGGCGGAGTCGGATAGTCACTCGGCGTCGCCTGGGGGTGCGGCGTTGGCCGGCCCTGCGGCATCCGCCGGCACCGATGCGTCCGCGGCTTCCGCGGCGCCGGAGGGACGAGCCCGAACCGCCGCCACGATCCCGAACGCGACCGCGGCGACCGAGCACACGATCGATACGTACAGCGGCGTGAGGGACGCGAAGAACGACGCCGCGGCGATCCCGATGAACGACGCCGCGACGATCAGCGTGATGAACGCCGTCACGTACCAACCGATTCCGCGAACGCTCACAGGCGCTCCTGTAGATAGTCAACCAGCTTGACCATCGGCACCCGGTCCTGGGTCATCGTGTCCCGCTCGCGCACCGTGACCGCCTGGTCGTCGAGCGAGTCGAAGTCGACGGTGACGCACAGCGGCGTCCCGATCTCGTCCTGACGGCGGTAGCGGCGGCCGATCGCGCCGGCGTCATCATATTGCGTGATCCACCGCGCCCGGACGAGTTCGTGCACGCGCTTCGCTTCGGGCACGAGCCGCTCGTTGCGCGACAGCGGCAGCACGGCAACCTTCACCGGAGCCAAGGTGGGATGAAGACGCAGGACGGTGCGCTTCTCCGTCGTCCCCTTCGCCGTCGGCGCCTCGTCGACCGTGTAGGCGTCGATCAGGAACGCGAGCAGCGCGCGGTCGACCCCTCCGGCGGGTTCGATCACGAAGGGATGGAACCGTGTCTCCTTCTCTTGATCGAAGTAGGTGAGGTCTTGGCCGCTCGCCGCCTCGTGCGCCTTGAGGTCGTAGTCGGTGCGGTTCGCGATCCCCTCGAGTTCGCCCCAATCGGTCCACGGGTACGCGTACTCGATGTCAACGGTGCGCTTCGCGTAGTGGCTGAGCTCGTCGGCGTCGTGTTCGCGCAGGCGAAGATGCTCGGGCTTGATCCCGAGGTCGAGGTACCACTGGTGCCGCGCCTCGATCCAGTAGTCGTGCCACTGTTCGTCGGTCCCGGGCTCGACGAAGAACTCCATCTCCATCTGCTCGAACTCGCGCATGCGGAAGATGAAGTTCCCCGGCGTGATCTCGTTGCGGAACGACTTCCCGATCTGGGCGATCCCGAAGGGGATCTTCTTGCGCGAGACCGTCTGGATCTGTGTGAAATCGACGAACGGCGCCTGCGCCGTTTCGGGGCGCAGGTAGACCTTGTTGTCGTCGTCGGGGACGGGTCCCATGTGCGTCGAGAACATGAGGTTGAACGCGCGTGGATCGGTGAACCCCTTGCCGCCGCAGTTGGGACACACCGGCGGCGTCGGCAGGTGGTCCTCGCGGAATCGCTGGTGGCAGGTGAGGCATTCGACCAGCGGGTCGTGGAAGACCTCGAGGTGTCCGCTCGCCTCCCAGACCTTCGGCGACATGATCACCGCAGCATCCAGGCCGACGATGTCGTCGCGCTGTTGCACCATCGAGCGCCACCAGGCCTGCTTGATGTTGTTCTTGAGCTCGACCCCGATCGGGCCGTAGTCCCACGACGAGCGGAGCCCGCCGTAGATCTCGGAGGATTGGAAGGCGATCCCACGGCGCTTCGCGAGGGAGACGATCTCGTCCATCAGGTTAGCCACCTGGTGGGCTCCTTTCGGGTTCCCGGCCGCCGGATGCGGCCGCTGGCGTGGTGCCAATCGTAGTTGGTCCGGCTGCCGCGTCCGGCGAACGCACGGCACCGCAACCGAACCTCCACGACCCGGTGCGTCGTGCCGATACCCGAACCGTGACCGCGTCCCGAACCTGTCGTTCGTGCGGAGCCGACCTACCCGGTGCCGTGCGCTGGTGCGGGCAGTGCCACGAGCCGGTCCGGGAGCTCACGCCGCGCGAGCCGGTCTGGCGCGAGGGTGAGTTCGTCGATCAGCCCGTCCACCGCGGCGGCGCGATCCCGCACTGGTCAAGGTGGGAGAAGTCCACGACAACCTTTGGACCCGTCGGACGAGTTGGGATCACGACGATCGCGGCCTTGTGGGTACTCAGCGCGGCCGGCCAGAGCCCGATCACGCTCGTGTTCGTGCTCCCCCTCGTCGTCGTGTTGATCCGGAGCGTCTGGCAGCGCGGCTGGGTCATCCCGGAGCATCTCGCCGCCAAGGAACCGGAGCGCCCTTCTGAGCCGATGTGGCAGTGGCACTGGGACCGGCGTGAGCTCGTGCGTTCCGTCGCGCTCGGCGGGATCTGGCTCGCGGGCGGCGCCATCCTCATCGACGTCGCCGATCCGATCCCGCGGTTCATCGTGATCGTGACGGCAGTCGTTGCCCTTGCGCTCTGGGCGTGGCGGAAGGTCGGCGAGCGCTGACCGGTCAGGCGTCTTCGGCGAGACCGCCGAAGCGTCGTTCCCGCTTCTGGAAGTCGCGGATCGCCTCGAACAGGAGCTCGCGGTTGAAGTCCGGCCAGAAGACGGGCGTGAACCACAGCTCCGAGTACGCGACCTCCCACAGCAGGAAGTTCGACGTGCGCATCTCGCCGCTGGTGCGGATGAGCAGATCCGGGTCGGGCGCGTCGGCCGCGTAGAGACGTTCGGCGATCGCCCGGTCATCGATCTTCGAGGGCTTGAGCGTTCCGGCCTGGACCTCGCGCGCGAGCTGCTTCACCGCGTCGACAACTTCCTTCCGCCCGCCGTAGTTGAACGCGATCGTGAAGGTCATCCCGGTGTTGTCGCGCGTCAGCTCCTCGGCGATGTCGATCTCCCGAAGGACGCTGCGCGGAACACGCCAATCGCGCCGCCCGATGAATCGGATCCGGACGTTCATGGTGTGGAGCTCGTCGCGGCGACGCTGCAAGAGCCCGCGGTTGAAGTTCATCAGGTACCGGACCTCGCCCGGGGGACGCGACCAGTTCTCGGTCGAGAACGCGTAGACGGTGAGCCACTTGACGCCGACCTCGACGGCGCCCTTGACGGTGTCCCAGAGCGCCTCTTCGCCCGCGCCGTGGCCCTCGGTCCTCGGAAGGCCGCGCTGCGTGGCCCACCGGCCGTTGCCGTCCATCACGATCGCGACGTGGTCCGGAACCTTGGTGCGATCGATGTCATGGATGTAGCTGCTCATCGCGACGTCCTCACGAGCATCGGGACCGAGCGCATCCGGCGCTCCAAGTGGTACTCGGTGAAGCCGACGAGCATGCCGCGCGCCTCGGTCGACCACCGTGGGTCGGGCGGATCGCCGCGACCGACGAGCGACAGGTCGGTGCCGGCGAGCGCGGCGAGCAACGCGAGGGCCTCGGGCGAGACCGCGCCCGCGCTCTGGTCGGCGCACGAGGGACACACCGCACCGCCGAGCCCCGCCGACCAGAGCCGGACGTCGGGCGAGCCGCAGACCGCGCACGCGGTGAGCGCCGGGTGGAACCCGGACAGCGACAGGAGCTTCAGCCAGAACGACTCGGCGACCGACGCGGGGTCGCTCGGACCTGCGTCCAACGCGCGGAGCCCGTGGAGCAACAGCACGACGAGCGGGACGTTCCGCTCGTGTTCCTCGGCGACCTTGTCGACGGCCTCGACCATCGTCTCGGCGGCCGCGAACAGCGTGAGGTCGTCGCGGATCCTGCGGTGGGCGGCCATGATCTCGACCTGGGTCACGGTGTCGAGCGCGCCACGGCCGCGGTAGAGCATGAGGTTCACGTGGGTGAACGGCTCGAGGCGTCCGCCGAACCGCGAGGTCGTCTTCCGGAGCCCCTTCGCAACCGCCCGGACCTTTCCGGAGCCCTGAGTGAGGATGGTCACGATCTTGTCGGCCTCACCGAGCTTGACTGAGCGCAGGACGATCCCCTGCTCCTTGTAAGGGGGCATACGCGGGATGGTATCCCCTGGAACCTTCCGTCCGAACCGTTCTGCCTGTGCTGTTTCGGTGACGGGGTCTAGGCCAGAAGGGCGTCGAGCAGCGCCGACGCACCGATGCGGAACCGTGCCGGCGCAGGCCAATCGGGGCCGAGGATCGCCCGAACCTTCGCCAGATGGTTGGTGGCCTGAGCCACCCCGCGGATGCCACCGCTGAGCTTCAAACCGACCGGTCCGCCGGCGGCGCGGACCGACTGCGCCAAGATCGCGGCGGCCGCGGGCGTCACGCCCGGCACACCCTTGCCCGTGGAGGACTTGACGAAGTCTGCACCCGCGGCGATCGCGGCGTCGGCGAGCCTGCGGATCTCGGCGGCTTCGAGGGCCCCCGTCTCGACGATCGCCTTCCAGGTTGCGCGGCCGGCAGCCGTCCGCGTGGCGGCGAGCTCACCGTCGAGTGCGTCCGGCTCGTCGACGAGGAACCGGTTGATCGGCACGTCGACCTCGTCGGCGCCCGCGGTGACGGCGTGCTCGACCTGGCCGAGTCGCTCCCCCAGCGGGGCCTCGGGCACCGGGAAACCGCCCGTGGCGCACGCGAGGCGGACCGGGCCGCCGGCCAGCAAACCGCGCGCGAGCGGGAGCCAGCGAGGCCATATGCACACGGCGGCCACATACGGGTCCGGCGCCTCCGGAACCGGTCGCAGGGCGCGACCACAGAGCCGAGCGATCGCCGTCTCTTCCTCGTCGTCCTCCAGCGAGGTCAGGTCCAGACAGGCGATGAGGAGCGCGCGATCCGGATCCACGCGCGCAGCCTACGGTGGTGGCTCGGCGCCTCGGTCGCGTACGCTCCCCGGCCGTATGGGACGGATCGCGCCACGGATCGTGACGGTGCTCGCAGCACTCGCGATCGTCGGGCTTGGCGCCGCGTGCAGCACCGGGAGCAGCGGCGCGGCCGCGTGCGCGTCACCGACCAAGACCACCGAGGTCGACATGGAGAACATCGCGTTCACGACCCCATGTGTCTCGGCGACGGCGAACGACACGCTCTCCCTCGTGAACAAGGACTCGACCGAGCACACGTACACCGTGAAAGGCACGAGCATCAACGTCACGATCGACGCAGGAAAGACCGAGACCGCGTCTCTCACGGGGATCGCGCCCGGCACCTACTCGGTGATCTGCCAGTTCCACCCGAGCATGACGGCGACGCTGCAGGTCACCTAGCGCTCAGAACCCGAGTCGCTCCAACGCTCGGGGGTCGCGCTGCCACTCCTTCAACACCGTGACCCGCAGATCCAAGAACACCTGCGTTCCCAGCAGCTGCTCGATCTCGGCGCGCGCGTCGGTTCCGATCGCCTTGAGGATGGCACCACCCTTCCCGATGACGATGCCCTTCTGCGAGTCACGCTCGACGACGAGCGACGCGTGGATCGTCGTGAGCGCCTCGTCGCGCTCCATCTCGTCGATCACGACCGCGATCGAGTGCGGAACCTCGTCGCGCGTGCGACGGAGCGCCTTCTCGCGGATCAGCTCCGCGAGGCGTATCTCCAGCGACTGATCCGTGACGTCGTCGGGCGGATACAACGGCGGACCTTCGGGGAGCCGCGCGACGATCAGTCCGCGCAGCGTCTCGACCCCCGCGCCGGTCGCGGCCGAGACCGGCACGACCTCCTCGAAGGGTCCGAGCTCGGCCGCACGGGCCAGCTCCGGCACCTCGGCGTGCTTCCGCACCGCGTCGACCTTGTTCACGACGCAGATCGCCGGCGCGCCGGCGGGCGCGACCTTCTGCTCGTACACGTACGCGTCGCCGCGGCCGACACCCGATGCGCCGTCGACGACCAGCACCACGACGTCGACGCCGTCGACCGCGTCGCCGACCAGATCGTTCAACCGGGCGCCGAGCAACGTCCGTGGCTTGTGGAAGCCGGGGGTGTCGGTGTACACGATCTGCGCCTCGTCATCGGTCGCGATCGCGCGGATATCGCGACGGGTCGTCTGCGGCTTGTCGGACACGATCGCGACCTTCTGGCCGACCAGCACGTTCACGAGCGTCGACTTGCCGACGTTCGGGCGCCCGACCACCGCGACGATCCCGCTCCGGAAGGGGCGAGGTTCGTCCGGCGCGTCAGCCATCGTCGGTGACGTCGTCGTCGACGACCTCGACCGGCACCCGGCTGATCACGACGGTGGCGACCCGGCGACCCTGCACCTCGGCGGCTCGGAACTTGAGGCCTTGGAAATCCTTCTCGTCGCCGGCCGACGGGATCTTGCCGAAGATGTCGAGTACGAGACCGCCGACCGTGTCCCATTCCTCGTCGGGGAGCTCCACGTCGAGCATCTCGTTCACGTCGTCGATCGAGGTCTTCCCCGAGACGCGGTAGACACCATCGCCGAGCTCGACCATCTCGGGCTCCTCGACGTCGTACTCATCGGCGATCTCGCCGACCAGCTCCTCGAGCAGGTCCTCGAGCGACACGATCCCGGTGACCGACCCGTACTCGTCGGTCACGAGCGCCTGGTGGTACTTCTCCTTCTGCATCTCTTTCAGCAGGTCGGAAGCCTTCTTCGATTCCGGCACGAAGTGGGCGGGGCGCACGATGTCGGTCAGCGGCATGTCCATCCGCCCCTGATGGAGCGCCTTCAGCACGTCCTTGGCGAACACCACGCCGACGACGTCGTCGAGATCCTCGTGGAAGACCGGGATCCGGGAGTAGCCGTGCTCGAGCATCAGCGTCTGCACGTCGCGCAACGTGCACGTGTCCTCGCACGCGACGATATCGGGACGGGGCACCATCACCTCGCGCGCGATGGTGTCGCCGAACTCGAAGATCGAGTGGATCAGCTCCTTCTCTTCCTCCTCGATCTCGCCCTCGCTCGACGCGACCTCAGCGGAGGCCTTGAGCTCCTGCTCGGTGATGAACGGGCCCTGCTTCAGACCCTTGCCGGGCATGAGGAAGTTCGCGAGCTTGAGGAGTGCCTTGGCGAGGGGGCCGAGCAGGCGGCCGAGGAACGCGACCGGCGGCGCGATGAACAGCGCGACCCCGTCGGTGCGCTGGATCGCGAAGGTCTTCGGCGTGACGTCGGCGAACACGAACAGCACCAGCGTCAGCACGATCGTCGCGACGATCTCGCCCGCGTTGCCGAAGTGCCGGACGGCGAACGACGTCGCGACCGTCGTGCCGCCGATCGTGAACAGCAACGTCAGGAACAGCACGACGTTCAGGTACGGGGCCGGGTTCTCGACGATCCGAGCGAGCTGGTTCGAGCCTCGCCGCCGCTCCTCCCGCAGACGAACTGCCCGCACTCGATTCATCCGGGTGATCGCGACCTCGGACGCCCCGAGGAACCCGACCATGACGATCGCGATGAAGACGATGAAGAGCGAGAGGTAGTCGGCTCCGGTCACGGCGCCCGCACCCCGCTGTAGCGCTCCTGTCTCGCCCACATCTCGGCCTTCTCCGCGTCGGCCTCGTGGTCGTACCCGAGCAGGTGCAAGATCCCGTGGACGAGCAGCAGCCGGAGCTCGGCCACCGGGTCGTCCGGGTTGTTGCGCGCGGCGACGGCCGGCGCGATCACGACGTCACCCAGCAGGCGCACCCCGTCCTCATCGACATCGTCGAGCGGGAAGCTGAGCACGTCGGTCGGGCCGGGTTCGTCCATGAACCGGACGTGGAGGTCTTCGATCTCGGCATCCTCGACGAAGCTCACCGAGAGCTCGACATCGATGTGACCCTCGCCGCGGAGCGTCGCTTCGGCGAGCTCGCGGATCCCGTCCTCGTCGACCGGCCCCGGCTGGCGGTTGCTCACCAGCACGGTCGGCCGACCGGACGGAGGTTTGTCGTCGTCGCGCATGCGCGTCAGTTGTCGACGGTGAGCCGCTGCTGTCCGTAGCGGCCGTAGGCCTCGACGATCTCCTGCACGATCTGGTGGCGGACGACATCCTTGCCGCCGAGATGCACGAAGGAGATCCCCTCGATGTCGGTCAAGATCTCCTCGACCACGCTGAGCCCGCTCGGGCCGCCTTGCAGGTCGACCTGGGTGGCGTCGCCGTTCACGACCGCCTTCGAGCCGAAGCCCAGCCGGGTGAGGAACATCTTCATCTGTTCGGGGGTGGTGTTCTGCGCCTCGTCCAAGATGATGAACGCGTCGTTCAGCGTGCGGCCGCGCATGAACGCCAAGGGCGCCACCTCGACGATCCCGCGCTCCATCAGCCGTGGCAGCGTGTCGGGGCCGGTCATCTCGTACAGCGCGTCGTAGAGCGGGCGCATGTACGGGTCGATCTTCTCGTAGAGCGTGCCCGGGAGGAACCCGAGCCGCTCCCCCGCTTCGACGGCCGGACGCGTGAGGATGATCCGCGAGATCTGCCGCTCCTGCAGCGCACGCACGGCAACGGCGACGGCGAGATACGTCTTGCCGGTCCCGGCGGGACCGATCGCGAACGTCACGGTCGAGCGCCGGATCGCGTCGGTGTAGCGCTTCTGGCCGAAGGTCTTGGGTGCGATCTTCTTGCCGCGCGCCGACAGAAGGTTGTCGCCGAGCACCTCGGAGGGGCGCGGCGCCTCTTCCTCGTCGCCGAGGTCGCCGATCGCGGCGCCGGTGACCATCGAGACGGTCTGGCGGACGGTGTCCTCGGTCAGCTCGTAGCCCTGTTCGAGCAGCTCGAGGAGTTCCTCGAACACGCGGCCGACCTGCTCGGTCGCCTCAGGCGCGCCGGTGATCGTGATCTCGTTGCCACGGACCAGGACGTCGGCGGGGAACGCGACCTCGATCTGCTTCAAGAAGGCGTCGCGCTGGCCGAGCAGGGTCACCATCGACTGGTGCCCGGGGACGAGGATCTTCACTTGCGTGGTGGCGGTCGCCACTTCTTCTGGTCGATCCGGGGACGGAGCCCCTTCCCTCCTGGTCGTTGGCCTGCTCGCGCTGCGCGCCGCCTCGGTGGACGACGACGGCCGTCCGTGGACGGCCGTTTCCCCATGGTACTCCCTCTAGCCCGGTGGCCACTGCATCGGTCGACCGCCGAGCAGATGCACATGGAGGTGGAAGACGCTTTGCCCTGCATCGGGACCCACGTTGGTGACGAGGCGCCAGCCGCTCTTGTCGATGCCGTCGGCCTTGGCCAGGTGGGTCGCCGCCTGTGCGATGTCGGCGAGCATCCCCCCGTGGCGATCCTCGATGTCGCTGATCGACTCGATGTGCTCCTTCGGGATCAGCAAGATGTGCGTGGGCGCCTTGGGATCGGTGTCGCGGAAGGCCACGATCCGGTCGTTCTCGTGCACGATCTGGGTCGGGATCTCGTGCGCCGCGATCTTGCAGAAGATGCAGGTGGTTTCGCTCATGAGCCGCGAGCCTAGTACCCGGGCTTGCGGAGCGTGCCGTCCGCAGTCCGTGCCTCGCTGCGGAGCTCGGCGAGGCGTTCGAGGAGCTTGCGTTCCTCTTTGGAGAGGTCGGACGGCGTGACCACGTGCAACGTCACGTACAGATCGCCGCGCCCGCGCCGCTGCAGGTTCGGCACACCCTTGCCCTTGATCCGGACGACCGTGCCCGACGCGGTTGCCGGGTCGACGTGGATCTTCACGTCGTCGTCGAGGCCCGGCACGGTGATGTCCGCGCCCAGGGTCGCCTGCGTGACGGTGATGTCGAGCACCGAGTGCAGGTCCTGGTTCCGCCGTTCGAACGACTCGGGCGGATCGACCTGGAGCTGGACGAACAGATCACCGGGCGGGCCGCCCGCGACGCCGGCGTGTCCGGAGCCCTGGACGCGCAGCTCCATCCCGTCGGAGACGCCTGCCGGGATGTCGAGCGTGACTTCGGCGCGCGCAGCGACGCGCCCCGCACCGCCACACGTCTCGCACGGATCCGGGATCTCCTGCCCGGTTCCCTGACACGTGCCGCACGGCGCCGTCGTCATCAAAGTTCCGAACACGCTGCGGCGCGCGCTCTGGATCTCGCCGGTGCCGCCGCACGTGCGGCACGCGATCGGCGCAGTGCCCGGCTGCGCGCCGTTGCCGAGACATGTCTCGCAGACGGCGAGCCGGTCAAGCTCGACCTCGCGACGGAGCCCGAACGCGGCATCGCCGAACCCGATGTGCAGACGCACCGCGAGGTCTTCACCGCGGCGCGCGCGGCCGCGCGCGCCGCGACGCCGAGTGGTGCCGAACCCGCCGACGCCCGACCCCCCGAAGAACATCTCGAAGATCTCGGAGAGATCGGCGAAGCCGCCGCCGGCCGGACCGTTCGAGGTGCCGAAGGTGTCGTACCTCGCGCGCTTGTCGGGGTCCGACAGGATCTCGTAGGCGCCCGCGATCTCCTTGAAGCGTTCCTCGGCGGCGGGGTCGCCGCTCACATCTGGGTGATGCTCGCGCGCGAGGGTTCGGTAGGCGCGGCGGATCTCGTCGTCGCTCGCGTCGCGGCGAACGCCGAGGATCTCGTACAGGTCGCGGACGGGCGCCATCAGCGCTCGGCGTCGCCAGACGCTTCGGTCAGCCGGTCCGCGACGGCGCGAACCGCGGTCATCGCCGTCAGGTAGTCCATCCGGGTCGGGCCGACGATGCCGATCGTGCCGACCGTCGCCTCGCCGGCCTTGAACGGCGCTGCGACGATCGACGCGCCCCACTCGCCCGTCGTCGGATGCTCGTCGCCGATCGTCACCCGCACGTCGTCGGACGGCGCGATGTCCTGGAGCACGTGGAGCATGTCCTGCTCACGCTCGAGCGTTTCGAACAGCCGGCGCAGCGTGTCGCGACGCCAGGCCTGCGCGTCGTCGGCGAGGTTCGCGACCCCGCCGATCAGCACGTGGCCGGCACGCTCGCCTTCGGTCGCCATGCGGAGCACGTCGGCGGCGACCAACAGGACGTCGTGGACCCCGGCGGTTTGGGTCGCCGCCATCTGCAGCAGCGCCACCTGCGCGTCGACGTAGCTCGAGCCACGAACGCGGTTGAGGTGGCGTTCGGCGTCGGCGACAGCCTTCGGGTCGATGTGCTCGGGACGATCGATGATCTGCTTGTCGACGCGGCCGTGCTGGCCGACGGCGAGCACGAGCAGGGTCGGCCCCATGTCGATCACCTCGAGCCGCACGAGCTGTTCGTCGGAGGGGCCCGGCGGCACCGCGAGCCCCGCATACTGGGTCAGGCGCGAGAGCAGGTGAACCGAGCCCTTCAGCACCTCTTCCAGGTCGAGGATCGCCTCGGCGAAGTGCGCCGCGATCTGGCGTCGCTGCGCGTCCTTCAGCCGGGTCGGGGCCGGCAGGGCGTCGACGTAATGGCGGTACCCGGCGTCGGTCGGGATCCGGCCCGCCGAGGTGTGCGGGTGCGAGAGGTAGCCCTGTTCCTCGAGCGAGGACATCTCGTTGCGGATCGTGGCGCTCGAGACCCCGAGACCGGCGCGTTCGGCGATCGTTTCAGAGCCGACCGGCTCACCGGTCGCCACGTACGCCTCGACGACCGCGTGCAACACGGTCGCCTTGCGTTGCGACAGCTCGGGACGATCGGCCATGCCGCGATGATAGCTGGCACTCTCGCCCGCAGAGTGCTAAACGGCGTCAGTTGCAGGGCATGGCCCTGTCGGCCTTAGTGAGCTGCACCGACGCCGCCGTCGTATCTCCTTGCCCCGCAAGGGCATCCCGGTAGGCCAGAACGGCTGTCTGCATCGTTGCGACGTCGGCGGCGAGCTTTGCGTCGCCCGCTGCCTGGATCGCGGCTTCGTCGTTGGCGAGCTCAGCCCCGAGGCGCGTGTAGTTGTCGACGCGCAGCAACTGGAGATCTCGCAGGTGCAGACAAAGCTGCTGAGTGGTTGTGAGTGAGGACGACGGCGCGGCTGTGGTCGCCGGCGCGGAGGGTGGGTCGGTCCCGGCGCTCTCGCCGCCGCTGCCGCCGAAGGCCGACAACGCGAAGGCAACGATCAGCACAGCGGCGATCCCGATCACGGCGATCGTGGCCAGGCGCGCCCGGGTTGGTGGTCCAGAGGAAGGCTTGGGACTCGGCGCCGCAGCCGCGTGCCGAGGCTCGTCCGCCATCGCGTTCTCCGACGTGGGCTCGGGCTCCGGCACCGTCGCCGGCTCGGGCTCTCCTTCGGCTCCCAGGTCAACCATCGCTGCCGTGCCGTTCTCGTGGCCGCACTCAGGACAGGTCCAGGCCGTCGTGCCCGGACGCATGTGGAACCGGACGCCGCAGTTCCCACAGGTCGCGAACACCCAGGCTGTGCCGCAAGACACACAGGTGTACCCGGCGGCGTCGCCGGTCGCCTGGCGCGTCTGACAGTTCGGGCACGTGACCTCGGACACGCGGTCACGATAGCGGTCGCTGCGCTTCTACCTCGACTGCAGCACCCAGGAGATCGCGCCGATCATCAAGGGCGGCGACCCCTTCCAGTTCGCCTGGGCCGGCGTGGCGACCCATGCGAACGCCGCTCATCCGCGACACCACGGATGCCGGCGCGCACACCTTCGTGCTGACGGACGCCGAGTACGGCTCTCCCACAGCGGTGGACTCCGTGTCGTACTCGATCCAAGGAACCGTCGCGACGAAGGTCGGGGACGCGCACACGACGGTCCCTCTGGACCAGGGCGCCCGAGCTAGGAGACCAGCTCTGCGGCAGGAGGATCCACGGCTCGGCCGGCGGC
>Ga0207693_10001873_pt1 | contig 18426 bp, 16 predicted proteins | sample LARL81metaG_FD_184347 | JGI IMG/M metagenome (GOLD analysis project Ga0207693, IMG submission 184347) | Corn, switchgrass and miscanthus rhizosphere microbial communities from Kellogg Biological Station, Michigan, USA - LAR L8-1 metaG... | ecosystem: Host-associated > Plants > Roots >...
AAACCGGTACCGGCAATGCGACCTAGGGACACACCAACCATGCTCCGACTGTGGATAAATCCATTGGGAAACCGACCTTGGGCCTGACGCGCGCCATCGTCGTGTCAGGCGCTGACAAGCACCCGAGACGACGGTCGAGCGAACCGTGGCGGTGAAGCGATAGCCGCGTCCGAACTCGGTCCGGATAAGCTCGCGGTCCTCGCCAAGAGTCTTGCGCAACGCGGAGATCTGAACCTTCAGGTTCTCCTCGGCGACAACGACGCCTGGCCACACACGGCTCACGAGCTCGTCCTTGGTGACCAGCGATCCGTCGGCCTCCAGCAAGACGAGAAGGAGATCGAGCGCGCGGGTCCCCAACTCCATCGGCACGCCGTCGGCAAGCAATTGCCGCTGACGCAGCAGCACGCGGAAACGGCCGAATTCGAGTGCCGCCTCGGCTGCTGCCTGGCTCGACCGGTTTGCGTTATGCGGCGGGGGGCAGAGGGCGGGATCGGCGTAAGTATTCGTCGTCATCGTTGACCCTCGGTTTGGTTTTGTCCTCTGCAATTTGGCGCGGCCCGGTGAGCTGGTCGCGTTAAGGATTGTGAAATTGTGCAAGACCGGCTTTGCAGCTGTTTTCGGGCAGCGGGATTGCGGGTGGATCCCTCGGGTTCCGCTGCGTTGCGAAAATTTTCGGCGGTCTGTATGAATTGAAAGCCGCCTGAGGACGATGCACCGGTGGATGAAGAAACCTTCGCCTTCGGGTCGTTCCGCCTGATTCCCGCTCAGCGCATATTGCTCGAGGACGGGAAACCGCTGCGCCTCGGCAGCCGGGCCTTAGATATCCTAGTCGCGCTTGTTGAAAGCGCCGGCGAGACCATCCGGAAGGATCAGCTGATCGCGCGCACCTGGCCCGATACGGTCGTCGACGAGGGTGCGCTGCGGGTCCATGTCGCCGCACTGCGCAAGGCGCTGGGTGATGGCCGAACGGGGACGCGCTATATCGCGAACATCCCGGGCCGAGGTTACAGTTTTATTGCGCCCGTGGCGCGTCAGCAAGCATCCGCCCCGTCGAACGGAGCGGTTGTGGACGGCAATTTGCCGGCGCCGCTCAGCCGTGTCGTCGGCCGGGACGACATCATCGTAGCTTTGGCGGCGCAGCTGATCCAGCGCCGCTTTCTGACCATCGTCGGCCCCGGCGGGATCGGCAAAACCACGGTGGCGATCGCGGTCGCCGAAACCGTGAGCGCGTCCTATAGAGATGGCGTCTGGTTTGTCGGGCTCGCCTCGCTGGCTGATCCCGAACTGGTGCCGAGCGCATTCGGCGCGACCCTGGGGATCTCGCTGTCGAGCGTCGACCCGGTATATGGGCTGACCGCTTGGTTGCGCGACAAGCATGCCTTGATCGTGCTCGACAGCTGCGAGCATGTTGTCGGCACCGCGGCGACCATCGCAGAAGAGATTTTGAGAACGGCGCCGCACGTCTGTATTCTGGCGACCAGCCGCGAACCGCTGCGGGCCGAAGGCGAATGGCTCCACCGGTTGGCTTCTTTGGAGGTTCCGCCGGATTCGACCGATCTCGCGACCGGCGATGTGCTGCATTATCCCGCCGTCGAGCTATTCAACGAGCGCGCCGCGGCGATCGTGGAGGGGTTGTCTTTTGGTGCCGCCGAGCTCCCGGCGGTTACAGAGATTTGTCGCAGGCTTGACGGCGTGCCGCTGGCGCTCGAACTGGCGGCGGCTCAGGTGGATGTCTTTGGCATCAAGGGCCTCGCTGCGCACCTCGACGATCGCTTCACCGTTCTGACGAAGGGCCGCCGCACGGCGCTGCCGCGGCACCAGACTCTGCGCGCGGCAATGGATTGGAGCTACGATCTGCTGCCGCGAGCCGAGCAGCTCATCCTTGGGCGTCTCGCCGTCTTCCAGGGCAGCTTTACCACGGAGGCGGCCGCCGCCGTCGCCAAAGACGACCGGATCAAAACCGCCGATGTCTTGGAAGGCGTCGCCAATCTCGCGATGAAATCGCTCGTGGCGACAGACATCAGCGGTGAGATCACTTATCACCGGCTGCTCGACACGACGCGGGCCTACGCGTGGGAGAGGCTGACCTCGAGCGGCGAGGTCGAGCGGGTCAGAAGGCTCCACGCCGAATATTATCGCGATCTCTTCGAGCTGGCTGAAGGCGAATGGGAAACGCGGCCCACGGCCGAATGGATGGCCGATTATGGGCATCAGATCGATAACGTTCGTGCGGCACTCGATTGGGCGTCCTCGCCGGGCGGGGATTGGTCCATCGGCGTGGCGCTAACCGCCGCCTCGGTGCCGTTGTGGATGCACCAGTCACTGATCGACGAGTGCCGAACACGTGTTGAACGTGCACTAGCTGGTTTCGGCGCGGAACGCAACGATCCACGTCACGAAATGAAGCTCTATGCAGCGCGGGCAGCATCGCTGATGTATGCAAAGGGCCCGGTACCGGAGGCGAATGCTGTTTGGGCAGACGCCCTGCGGGTGGCCGAGAGCCTCGACGATGCAGAGTATCAGTTGCGGGCACTTTGGGGACTGTGCGTCTATCGTCTTTATATTGGCGAGTATGCGCTTGCTCTTGCACTTGCGCAAAGGTACTCCCAACTTGCCGCTGACAAGGGCGACGCGTCTATCGCCTTGATCGGCACCAGAACCATCGGCACCGCGCTGCATTATTTGGGCGACCAGCCGAATGCGCGGCACCACCTTGAAGAAATGCTCGCCCGTTACAAAGACCCGGCTCATCGGTCGCATACCATTCGATTTCAATTCGACCAGCGGGTGACGGCGCGCGTAACTTTGGCGCAGGTCTTGTGGCTTCAGGGATTTCCGGATCAAGCGACGCGCACCGCACAAGACGCCGTCAATGATGCTGAGGCGGCTGACCATGCGATTTCGCTGTGTAATGCGCTGGCGCAGGCCGCATGCCCGGTGGCCTTGTATGTCGGCGATCTGGCGGCGGCAGATCGGCTCGTGGGAATGCTTCTCGATCATTCGGCGAGACACTCGCTCGACTTGTGGCACGTCCTGGGCCGCTGCTGGGGTGGGGTGCTACATATCAGGCGCGGTGACGTCGTAGGTGGATTGCCGCTGTTGCGCGCTTCACTGCGCGGGCTCCGCCAAACCGGGTTCGCCCTGCGCTATCCTGCATTTCGCGGCGCGCTGGCCGAAGGGTTGGCTGCAGCCGGGCAGGCTCGCGAAGCGCTAGCGATAATCGACGAGACCTTGGCGCTGATCGATAGCACCGGGGAGCAGTGGTGCTTAGCTGAACTCTTACGTCTTAACGGGGAGTTCGTTCTGCTGGAAAACGCAACCGATGCCGTAGCGCGAGCCGAGGACCTGTTTCGGCAGGCGCTTGCTTGGGCCGAGCGGCAAGGCGCCTTGTCCTGGGAATTGCGCGCCGCCACGAGCCTCGCCCGGCTGTGGAGAGATCAGCACCGCGTCGCGGAGGCCCGCGAATTACTGGCGCCGATGTATGGCCGCTTTACCGAAGGTTTCGCGACGACGGACCTGCAAAGGGCGAAAAGGCTGTTGGAGCGGATGGTGTAAGTCGGCATCGGGTTGTCGGCCCGCGGCAGGTAGTCGGCAAGCAGGTCGACCGACCGGGAGATCCCGCGCGCTCTCAGATCGATAGCGATCGCTGCGGCGGAAACGCCGCTCTGATCGGACAGACGAATGGCGACGAGATCCAGCGTCTCCTCGTTTCAAGCGCCGCCGGCCGCGTGCACATTTGCGTGAGCACGACCTCCGTGGGTTCCTATCCCTTGCCATGCTTTCCGCGGTCTGTATCAAATGGGAGGCACTTCAGGACGCTTCTCCGTGGCTGACGAGACCTTCGTCTTCGGGTCATTCCGGCTGATCCCCGCGCAGCGAACGTTGCTCGACGACGGTAAGCCGCTGCACCTCGGCAGCCGCGCATTGGATATCTTGACCACGCTGGTGGAACGCGCCGGCGAGACGATCCGCAAGGAAGAACTCATAGCCCGCACTTGGCCCGATATTGTCGTCGATGAGGGCGCCCTGCGGGTTCATGTCGCCGCGTTGCGCAAGGCGCTCGAGGGCGGCCGCGCCGGAAAGCGGTACATCGCCAACAACGCGGGGCGGGGGTACACCTTTGTCGCACGGGTGACGCGCGAGCATCGGCAGTCCGCACCTCCCGCACCGGATGGGGGGACTGCAGCCCACAACCTGCCCGTGCCTCTCACTCGCATCGTCGGCCGGGACGAAATCATCGCCGCTCTGGCGACGCAGCTGGTCCGGCGCCGTCTTCTGACCATCGCGGGTCCGGGCGGAGTCGGCAAAACCACGGTGGCCGTGGCGGTCGCCGAGGCCGTGAGCGCGTCCTGTAGAGATGGCGTTTGGTTTGTCGGACTCGCCTCGCTGCCCGATCCCGACCTGGTGCCGAGCGCCGTCAGCACGGTGCTGGGGATCTCTCTGTCAGGGGCCAACCCGGCAGCCGGGTTGGCCGCATGGCTGCGCGACAAGCATGCCTTGATCGTGCTCGACAGCTGCGAGCACGTCATCGGGGCGGTGGCGCCGCTGGCCGAGGCGGTACTGAAAGCGGCACCGCAACTACGCATTCTGGTCACCAGCCGCGAGCCGTTGCGAGCTGAAGGCGAATGGCTGCACCGCCTGGCCTCACTAGAGCTTCCGCCGCTAGCGACTGCTCCGACCGCCGATGAGGCGATGCGCTATTCGGCCGTCGAGCTGTTCAACGAGCGCGCCGTTGCGACGGTGGACGGGTTCGTCCTCCACGATGCCGATGTTCCGGAGGTTTTAGAGATTTGCCGCAGGCTCGACGGCGTGCCGCTGGCGCTTGAACTGGCGGCTGCCCGCGTCGATGCGTTTGGTGTCAAGGGCCTTGCCGCGCGGCTCGTCGATCGCTTCGCCGTGCTGACAAAGGGCCGGCGAACCTCGCTGCCGAGGCACCAAACCCTGCGCGCCGCCATGGATTGGAGCTACGACCTTCTGCCGGACATCGAGCAGATCGTATTTCGGCGCCTTGGCGTCTTCCGCGGCAGCTTTACCATGGAGGGGGCCGCTGCCGTTGCAGGAGACGAGCGGATCAAGGCCGCCAATGTGATCGAAAGCGTCGCAAATCTGGCGGGGAAGTCGCTAGTTACAACAGACATCAGCGGCGATGTCACCTACCACCGGTTGCTCGACACGACCCGCTCCTACGCGCTCGATAAACTTACGGACCGCGGCGAAGCCGAACAGACCGCGCGACGCCATGCGGGGTTCTTTCGGGATCTCATCGCGCCAGCGGTTCCCGGCTCCCAGCTGCAGCCTGTCGTCGATGACATCGCCCGCTATGGACGAGAAATCGACAATGTACGCGCGGCGCTCGACTGGGCCTTCTCTCCGGTCGGGGAGCGTCCGATTGGCGTGGTGCTCACGGCGGCATACGTGCCGGTATGGTTAAATCTTGCATTGATGATCGAGTGCACTGAGTGGACCGAGCGCGCGCTGAACAGTCTTACGCCCGATTTGAACTTGAACGGGCGGCTCAGAATGCAAGTGCATATCGCACTGGGAGATGCGCTCCTGCACTCGACTGGCTTCGTCGAAAGGACTGGGACGGTATTGGCCGAAGCGCTCGAAACCGCTGAAAGCCTGGATGACGTAGTCTCGCAGTTGCGCGCTTTGTGGGCCATGTGGAGCTATTGGTTCAACACCGGCGATAACCGCGCGGCGCAACCCTTGGCGGAGCGATTTTCGCAGGTTGCACGCCGTGCCGGCGATACAGCCGATGTCCTTGTGGGCGATCGGCTGATAGGCACCACGATGCATTACATTGGCAACCAACCAGAGGCCCGATATCACCTGGAACGCGTGCTCGACCTCTATATTGCACCGAACGATCAACGGCACATGATGTGGTTCCACCATGACCAACGTGCCATGGCCCGCACCGTGCTGGCCCGGGTACTTTCACTGCAGGGGTCGCTGGATCAAGCCAGACAGAACGCGCAGACAAGCTTGGAGGATGCCCAGGCTATGAACCACGCACTGTCGATTTGCTACGCCCTTGGCGATGCGGTATGTCCGATCGCGCTTATGACCGGCGACCTCGCTGCCGCCGAGCGGTCATTGGCGATGTTGAACGATCTTGTGACGAAGCACAGCGTGATTAATTACAAGGCTCTGGGACCGTGTCTGGAAGGCGAATTGCTGATCAGGCGCGGCGAGTTCGCCGCAGGTTCTACGATGCTGCGTGCCGCGCTCGATAGACTTCCCTCGACCGGGGGAGTTAAAAGGCGCAATTCTTGGTTTCTTGGCGTTCTAGCGGAAGGCTTGGCGGGTGCCGACCGATTAGCCGACGCGTTCGCTACGATTAGCGAAGCGCTTACGCAATCGGACCGAAGCGGGCAGTACTGGTGTACAGCCGAGCTTCATCGTGTGCAGGGCGAGTTGCTGCTCCAGGAAGCGTGGGATCAGTCCATCCCGGCAGCCGAGGGCTGCTTTCACCGGGCGCTCGAGATAGCCCAAGAACAGGGAGCCCTGTTCTGGGAATTACGAGCCGCGCTTAGTCTTGCCCACTTGAGGATAAGGCAAGATCGGCGGGAAGATGCGATACAAATTCTCGTGCCTGTCTACGATCAGTTCACTGAGGGCTTCGATACCGAGGATCTAAGACAGGCGAGAGGCCTGTTACAATAATTGTCTCAGCCCCCCGACACGCAGCCGTGCGCTGGCCGCTACTAAAATGGAATGCCAGCCCTCGCGTTTACCGTTAAAATCAACCTCCCAGAGCCGATACTCTATTCGGCCCACGCGGTTGGAGAACGCCGCTTTGGCCACGGAACGCGTCGAACGCAGGCTGGCCGCTATTCTCGCTGCTGATGTGGCGGGCTACTCGCGTCTGATGAGTGCGGATGAGGAAGGCACGCACGAACGCCTCAAAGCACATTTCCGTCAGCTGATCGACCCGAAGGTCAGGGAGCATCGCGGACGCATCGTCAAGAACACCGGCGATGGCATGTTGGCAGAATTTCCTAGCGTGGTGGAGGCAGTGCGCTGCGCTGCCGAGATCCAGCGCGGGATGATCGACCACGGTACCGATATCCCTGAAGACAAGCGCATCAGCTTGCGAATGGGAGTCAACCTTGGCGACGTGATCGTCGAACCCAAGGATATCTTCGGCGACGGCGTCAATATTGCGGCGAGGCTGGAGGCGCTGGCAGAGCCGGGTGGGATCTGCATCTCGCGGGTGGCCCGCGACCAGATCCGCGACAAGCTGCCCTACCCGTTCGAGGACATAGGGGAGCAGCGCGTCAAAAATCTGGCCCGCCCAGTGCGGGTTTTCGCTCTGAGCGCCACTGCGGTTGCGTCCTTGCCCCCTGTGTTGGTTGCGGCCGACGCCGGCACTCCCCCGGTGAATGGAGAAACCTTCGTCTTCGGATCGTTCCGGCTGATCCCCACGCAGCGACTGCTGCTCCGCGACGGAAACCCGTTGCGCCTCGGCAGCCGCGCGCTGGATATTCTGATCGCGTTGGTTGAAAACGCCGGTGAGACGATCCACAAAGACCGGCTCATCGCCCGCACCTGGCCCGATACGGTCGTCGACGAGGGCGCCCTGCGGGTTCACGTCGCCGCGCTGCGCAAGGCGCTCGGGGACGGCAGCGCGGGAAAGCGTTACATCACCAACGATCCCGGACGTGGTTACGCCTTTGTCGCACCGATAACGCGCGATCAGCAGTACGCGGCACCCGCCTTGCCGGATGCCGCGAACACAGCCAACAATCTGCCTGTGCCGCTTACTCGTATAGTCGGCCGGGACGACATCATCGCCGCTGTGGCGACGCAGCTGGCCCAACGCCGTTTCCTGAGCATCGTTGGTCCCGGTGGGATCGGCAAAACCACAGTGGCGGTGGCGGTCGCCGAGGCGGTGACCCCAGCCTATGCAGATGGCGTATGGTTCGTCGAACTCGCCTCGTTGCCAGATCCCGACCTGGTGCCGAGCGCCCTCGGCACGGTGCTCGGGATTTCTCTGTCGGGCGCCCACCCGGTATCTGGGTTGGCCGCATGGCTGCGGGACAAGCGCGCCTTGATCGTGTTCGACAGCTGCGAGCACGTGATCGGCGCGGTAGCGCCGTTGGCTGAGGCGGTCCTAAAGGCGGCACCGCAAGTACATATTCTGGTCACGAGCCGTGAGCCGTTGCGAGCCGAGGGGGAATGGCTGCACCGCCTGGCCTCGCTGGAACTGCCGCCCGACTCGGACGCTCCCTCGGCCGCCGAGGCGCTACGATATTCGGCTGTTCAGCTGTTCAACGAGCGCGCCATGGCAGCCGCGGACGGCTTCACCTTCGGCGACGCCAACGCGGCGGCGGTTCTGGAGATTTGTCGCCGGCTCGACGGCGTGCCGCTGGCCCTCGAGCTGGCAGCGGCGCGCATCGATGTCTTCGGCGTGCGGGAACTGGCGGCTCACCTCGACGATCGTTTTCGGGTTCTGACGAGCGGCCGGCGCACCGCTCTGCCGCGGCATCAGACGCTCGGCGCGACCCTTGATTGGAGCTATCAGCTGCTTTCGGAAGCAGAGCGTACCGTGCTGCGTCGCCTCGCGGTGTTCGCGGGCGATTTCCCGTTGGAAGCCGCGGTTGCCGTCGCAGCCGACATTGCTCCGTCAGAGGTTGTCGATCACATCGGGAACCTCGTGGCCAAATCGCTGGTCACCGCCGATCTGCGCGGCGAAACCCCACGCTATCGTCTATTGGATACGACCCGCCTCTACGCCTTCGACAAGCTACGCAGTTCCACCGAGCTGCACGAGGCCGCCCGCCGTCACGCCGAATATTATCGTGCCGTGTTCGCGCGCGCCGAAGCCGAGAGCGAGTCGCGGCCGCAAGCCGAGTGGCTGGCCATCTACGGCCGGCACCTCGACAATGTGCGCGTCGGCCTCGATTGGGCATTTTCTCGCGAAGGTGACCCGCAGATCGCCGTCGCGCTGACCATCGCCGTTGTGCCGCTATGGGTCCACCTGTCGCTGATGGGCGAGTGCCGCGAGCGGGTCGAGCGGGCGCTCGCCGTCCTTGAAGGCGACGAGGCAGTGACCGCGCGGCCGCGCATGCAGCTTTCCGCGGCGCTCGGCTGGTCGCTGATGTATGGCGTCGGTCGCGCCCGCGAGACCAGCGCCGCGTGGGCGGCCACGCTCGAGCTGGCGGAAAGGCTCGACGACAACAGCTACCGGCTGCGCGCCCTCTGGGGCTTGTGCATCGATCAATTCAACGTCGGGGAGCTTCGCACCGCCCTCGAATTCGCCCGGCGTTTTGCCGGCCTGGTGGAAAATTCCACCGATGCGATCGATTTGATGATGGCCGATCGTATCCTCGCCACGGCGCTGCATTACTACGGCGACCAAAAAAACGCCCGCCACCACATCGAGCGCATGCTCGCGAGCCACGCGGCCTTGGCGCAGCAACCCCAGATCGTCCGCTTTCAGTTCGATCAGCGGGTGACGGCTCACTATTTCCAGGCTCGCATCCTGTGGCTGCAAGGGTTTGCCGACCAGGCCATGCGCGTGGTCGAAAGCAATATCGAGGAGGGCCGCACCATCGGTAATGCCTTGTCCTTCTGCAGCGTCCTAGGCCAGGGGGCCTGCCCGCTCGCCTTCCTATCGGGCGATCTCGACGCTGCCGGGCGCTATGGCGCAATGCTGCTCGACCACGCGGACCGGCATGGACCGCGCGTCTGGCACCTCTGGGCCCGCTGCTTCAACGGCCTGGTAATGGCCAGGCGCGGCGACATCGCCGGCGGGTTGCGGGCCTTGCGCCTCGGGCTCGAACAAGCCGGCGATGCGAGGCTCCTGCCGCGCTTCCTGCTGCTGCTCGGGGAGCTGGCGGTGTGTCTCGGCGAGGCCGGTGAGGTCGCTCTGGGATTGGCAACCGTCGAGGAGACGCTCGCCCGCTGCGAAGCTCGCGACGAACGCTGGTACGTGGCCGAACTGCTGCGCATCAAAGGCGAACTCGCGATATTGGAGGGTGCGGCGGACGCCGTTGCCGAACGATACTTTCTGCGGGCGCTCGACTGTGCGCGGCCGCAAGGAGCCCTGTCCTGGGAATTGCGAACCGCCACCAGCCTCGCACGGTTGTGGAAAGACCGAGATAGAGTTGCAGAAGGGCGCGAGCTGTTGAGCTCGGTTTGCAGCCGCTTCACCGAAGGTTTCGAGACGGCAGACCTCCGACGCGCGAACAGCCTTTTGGAGCAGCTCGGCTCCTAGCCCGCATGGGCCTGCCTCGCAGGATGCACCGCACGGAACCTGATCGCGATACGGTTCCACCCGTTGATTGTCGCGACCGCGACGGTGAGCTTCACCAACTCCTCTTCCGAGAAGGATCGACGAGCTCGTTCGTAATTTTTGTCGAGCGCTGCAACCGGCTTCATCGCGTCGGGCACCACTTGGTAGGGGTTCAGCCCCGGCTTCATGATGACGATCCTAGATGTTGGTCGTGCCCCCGAGCGCGGCAATCACAGCATCGGTCGTCAGGATGGCGTGCGCGAAGGTCGGACCGTTGATTTCGTGCGCAGCATGCATCGCCTCGGGACTGAATGCGGCTGTCGCGTCCCGCACCAATGTCACGTGATAGCCGAGTTCAGCACCGCACCGGGCGGTCGCCTCGACGCAGGTGTTCGCCACCATACCCGCCACGATGATCTTTTCGATGCCGCGTTGTTTGAGCTGAAAGTCGAGATCGGTATTGGCAAATCCGTTGTGTCCCCAGTGCTGCTGGATCACGACGTCGCCCGCCTGGGGAACCAATTCGGGATGCCAGTCGCCGCCCCACATGCCCTCCCCAAAGACTGCCTCCCGATCGGCCAAGATCTGGCAGGGACCCGGATGACGCCATCCGTCATAATTGCCCTCGCGCCACTGCCGATGCGGCACGTAGAACACCGCAACAGCCGTGCGGCGCGCGGCTTCGACGAGCGAGCGCAGATGTGTCAGCAGGTCCACGGCCTCGGCGACTGCCTTGGCTCTGGGCCAGAGCTTGCCTCCATCGCTCAGCAAGTCGTTGTAGGGATCGACGAGCAGCAATCCGGTCCGATTTGCGGGATAATCACCCAGCGCCAAAATTCTCTCCCGAGGTTGGTCGTGTGCTAGTTGTCCGACGAGCGCAGCAAGAAGCTCAGGTCTTGAAGAATTCCCGCAGATCCGCGGCCAGGAATAGCATCCCGCTATCCCAAGCGTCGGCGGAGAGCGGCCAGCCGTGGCGGAACACCACAGGCTGCCCGGCGCCCCAATCCTTGAAGTAAATCTGCGTGCCGTCCTTGGTCGTGACGGTGCTCATAGTACGGTCCTCACTGTTGCGCCTCTCGGCTCTTGTCGGCCGCCTTCCAAAATGCGCGCGTCTTGCGGCCGCGCAAAATTAAGAGTTGTGAATCTCTGTCACGCGCGTTCAAAGCGGGCGCCGATTGCGTCGGCGGTCGAGCCGCGGCCTCCTGCAGGTGCGGTTTTGGCAGCTGGGATCGGATCAACCGCTTCGCGGTCGCGACTGACGGCGGTAGTATGCTTCCCAAGACCAAGTTTGCGGCGGCCCGTCCGGCTGCACGCCGGCACCGAACCAGGGCCAGAGACGGAGGAACTCATGCATTTGATGTACTTCACCGAACAGCCGATGTCGGCCTATCCCGCCGAGGAGGGCCTGAAGTTCGGGGCCACCGCGCTGATGTTTTCCAACAAGTACTTCGATCCGCTCGCCGGCAGCCGCCTCTATAACGAATATCTCGAGGATTACATCCTCGCCGACGAGATGGGCGTCGACGGCATCATGCTGAACGAGCACCACAACGCGCCGTTCTGCATGCAGGCGAAGTGCAACATCTTTGCCGCGATCCTCGCAGCAGCTACCAAGAAGACCAAGATCGTGCTGCTCGGCAACCCTTTGCCGCTCGCCGAAAACCCGGTCCGCCTCGCCGAAGAATTGTCGATGATCGACATGATCTCAAAAGGGCGACTGGTTTCCGGCTTTGTGCGCGGCGGCGGCCAGGAGCAATTGGCGAGCGGCGTCAACCCCGCCTTCAACCGCGAGCGCTTCCAGGAGGCGCACGATCTGATCGTTGCGGCGTGGACTCGCGAAGGCCCGTTCCGCTGGGAGGGGGCTCATTATCAGCACCGCGTCGTCAACCCGTGGGCCGTGCCGTTGCAAAAGCCGCATCCGCGGGTCTGGATCCCGGGTGTCATCAGCCCTGAGACGATCGTCTGGGCGGCACGACACGGCTACCCCTATATCGCCCTCAACACGCCGATCGAGCGGACAAAACAGATTTGGGAGATCTATGACAAAGTAGCGGTCGAGGCCGGCTTTACTCCAGGCCCGGACTATCACGGGATGCTGAAGCAGATCCACGTCGCCGAGACCGAGGAGAAGGCGCTCGAAAATGCTCGGCAGTTCAGGTGGATGCAGGGTGAGTTCACCGGTCTTGCCCACCCCGTTTGGAGCACCCCTTCGGGCTACGGGAGCCCCGCCAATCGCCGCGCCTTTGTCGAGTTCGCTACCGGCCGGTCGAAAAACCCCCGTTATCGCCCGGAGCTCGAAAAGCAGCTCGAGGAATTGATGATCATCGCCGGAACACCGAAGACGGTGATCGCGAAATTGCGCATTCTGCTCGAAGAGACGCGGCCCGGCATTCTCGGCTTCTGGGGCAATGACGGCACCGTATCGCACCAGGATGCGAAGACCTGCATCCGGCTGCTGGGACAGGAGGTGTTCCCGGCGGTGCGCGAAATGGCGAAGGAATTCGACCTGAAGAGCCCGTTCGAGACCAGCCAGCCGGTCAGCCTCGACTATATGAACGGTGTCAAGGAACCGGCGCGAGAGGCCGCCGAGTAGCGGCCAACCGCCGGCCGCCAGGCTTCCTTGTTCTCGGAAACGCCCCTAATCGGGGCGGTTCCGGCGCACCGCGTGAGCCTCGACCGGGGTCTGTCGCCCGCGCAATCTGATGTTCGCCGGGCTCCCGACGATCAGTCCGGGTGGGATTGCGGCGGCGCTGAGCATTTCCGCGGAGGCGACGAGTGCCTCTCCGGCGGTCTTGGAATGCTCGCACAGCCGGGCGGCGACGTTCATCGTATCGCCGAAATATGCGATCTGCCGCTTCGCGTCGCCGCACTCGCTGACGACGACGGGCCCGGCATGGATGCCGGCGCGGAACCGTGGCGCGACGCCGAATTCGCGCGTATAGGCCGGGGCGAGATCGGCCATTCTGTCTTCGGCGGCGAAAAAGCAGCGCAACGATCTGGCGTTCCGCTCCGGATCATCGCTCTGAGGCCAAGTGACGATCACTTCGTCGCCGACATAGGCGTGTACCTCGCCGTCATGTTCGGCGATCGGCCGGTCGATATCGAAAAAGAAGCTGGTGATCAGGTCGTGCACGCGCAGCTCGCCCATTTGCTCCGCGAGCGCGGTCGAACCGGCAATGTCCAGGAACATGACGATACGCTGCTCGCGCCTCGGCCGGTGATAGGTTCCGAGCAGAAAGCTGCCGAGGACACGCCCGCCGATCAGTCGCCGAAACTCGAAGAGCGCTCCGGATACCAGCGATATAGAAAACGATATCGCAATGATCGACGGCAGGTCATGGACCAACCAGTGCTGCGAAAGAAACGGAGTGGGATAGAGCGCGAATTCAAGGCCGACGGCGACGATCGTAAGCACTGTCGTCATCACGAGCACCTTGATCGCCAATTCGGCGGCTTGCGGCAACCGTCGCAGCACGCCGAGGAAACGCGTTCGAGGAGCGGCCGCGAGGCTGACATGAACCGCCCAGCCGCTAATCGCCAAGCCGGCCGCGTGAAGGCAGCTGCGGAGATAAAACGACAGCTCTCGCTCTTCGAGCGGATCAAACAGGTAGCGATAGACTATGCCGACGGCGACCGCGGCAGTCACCAGCCCCGCGAGGAAGCCGAGATGTCGCCGGGCATATCGGATGACAAAAGGGAGCGACCTGCGCTGGTCGGCGTAGGGCGGCATGCCCGCTCGCTCAAATCGCCCGGACAGTAAGTCCCTCTGCGGCGCGTCCGTCTGCAGTGAGCTCCCGTTTATCTCTTGGTCATACCCAACCTAAACCGCATTGGACCCTTGGTCCCGCCACGTTCGCTCGCAACAGCGGGTCAGGTCCAAGAACGCGCATCGAGCGGTGACCGCAAGCATCGCAACGAGATTGACTCGTCACCACGTGTTGGTCAACCTGGTCAATTCGAGGCGCACAATGACCGATATCGTCAACATCTACGATGCGAAGACGAACCTTTCCAAGCTGGTGGACCGCGCCGCCGCCGGCGAGGAGATCGTCATCGCCAAAGCCGGTAAGCCGAAGGCAAAGCTGGTGCCGTATCGGACCGGCAAAAAGCGCAGATTCGGGCAGAAACTGCTCGGCATCACGTATATTGCCGATGATTTCGACGAACCCCTGCCGCCCGAGCTGCAGAAGTATTTCGAGTAGGATGCGTGCGACTGCTGATCGACACGCATATCCTGCTCTGCGCGGATGAGTGGCCCCGTCTGATCGCGCCGACGCTGCGGGCTGCGATGCGCGACGAGGCGAACGAGATCGTCATCAGCGCAGCGACAATTTGGGAAATCGCCATCAAGCGGGCGATCGGGAAGCTCCGCTTCGATCGGCCGATCGTCGCTGCAGTGCAGGCGCTGGGCTTCGAGATCTTGCCTGTGTCGGGTGCCCATGCCGAGCATGCCGGCAGCTTGCCGCCGCATCATAACGATCCGTTCGATCGACTGATCATTGCCCAGGCACAGCTGGAAGGGATGGTGCTCGGCACCCAGGATCGGCGCATGCGGCCGTACGGGGTCGCAATGCTCGGTCTCGACTGATCGTCATATAGCGCCCCCGGCGTGGTAATCGGTCAGAACTGTTCGACGGTTGGGTCTCAATGGCGGCGCAGGCCGATCTTGCTCTGCGCCTGGCCGCCTTGAGTGCGGCGCACCGACAATGGCAGTCGGTTTCCTTCAGCCAAGCTTTCGTCGTCCTCGGGCAAAATGGCGGCTAGACTGACGAAGCTCGGGCGTGTCACGCCAATGAGCCAGCGGACAGGGGTTCGTCATGAGCAACGACGCAAGCTTCATCGGCAATATCCCAGAGCACTACGACCGCGGCCTCGGACCCATAATCTTTGTCGATTATGCCGCCGACATTGCACGCCGAGCGGCCGCTTGCAGTCCGACGCGCGTGCTGGAAACCGCAGCTGGTACCGGGATTGTCACACGCCAGTTGCGCGACCTTTTGCCAGCGGGCGCAAACTTGACGGCCACCGATCTCAATCCACCGATGATCGAGGTCGCGCGGGCGAAGTTTCAGCGGGATGAACGCGTGGATTGGCGGCCTGCAGATGCTACCGCCCTGCCGTTCCCGGACGGCAGCTTTGACGCTGTAGTGTGCCAGTTCGGCGTGATGTTCTTCCCGGATAAAGACAGATCCTACCGTGAGGTTCATCGCGTGCTCGCTCCCGGCGGTCGCTATCTGTTCAATGTCTGGGACGCGCACCGCTACAACCCCTTCGGTCGAATCACGCATGAGGTCGCCGGCAGCTTCTTTCCTGTTGATCCACCTCAGTTCTATAAGGTGCCCTTCTCCTATCACCAGATCGACCCGATCAAGGAATCCCTTATTGGCGCGCGGTTCACCGACATCAACATTGCTGTTCTCAGGCTGGAGAAGGAGATCGCAGACGCCGCGCTCTTCGCACAGGGGATTATTTACGGCAATCCGATCATCGACCAGATCCGTGCGCGAGGCAGTGTCGATCCCGACCGGGTCGTCGATGCGGTCGCGCAAGCACTTCGAGTGGAATTTGGCACCGATCCAGGTCGAATGACGCTCCAGGCCATCATTTTTTCGGCGAGCAAGCGCTGATGGCTGTGACCGCGGATGGTCAGGAGAAAAACATCAACAAACCGCGCCACCGGCGGTGATGGGCCAGAGCTGCTCGATGCGGTCGCCGCCGACATACCAGTCGTAGAGGTTTGACGGTCTGGCTCCCAGCCGCGCAGATGCTGCGCTGAGCCTGCAACGGCGACGGGGCGACAGCGGCGCGTCGCCCCACCTGCGCCGGTCGTCTTTATGCAGACGCCAATGGACCGTGGTCGTCGCAGTGGTCGCCGTGCGGGTGGTGAAGGTGGCCGGCGACGCGATAATCCACGTGGTTGCCGTGCGGCACCGCCTCATGGCCGCAACCGGGACCGTGCACATGGCCAGCCTCGTGCCCACCGCAACGATGGTCGGAAGTGCAGCTGTCGGGGTTCGCGCTCGACACTTCGATCACATGTTCGTCGACATGATCTTCGTGCGGGTGGTGGAGGTGACCATCGTGCAAATAGTCTACGTGGCCACTGTGGTGCACGGCGGGGTGTCCGCAGCCCGAGCCATGCTGATGGGCATGGTCGGCATGGGTCGGGGCAGAGCAAGTGGTCATGGCATATCATCCTTTCCGTGTCCAAGATCCGCGGACACCGCTGCGCGGCTCTCGGCCGCGTGGTCGATAGCGTTACGGACCAACGGCAGCACATGCTCGTCGGCAAGCATGCCGCGCAGATTCAACATCGCTGCCACTCCGTCAATCCATCGATAGAGAGGATTTAGCGAGCCGCTTGCTCGATGCAAGCGCGTGCTCATCTCGCGCAACAGGGCGGTGAGCGTCAATAGAGGGCGTCGCGGAAAGGTGAACGGCCGGCGCTGCTCGACGCTAGTCGAGCTCATGCTTAGCACTCGACAAGCGACAATTGTCACGATACATATTTATCGTGATCCGGCGCTTCCGACATCGCGGCTTCAAGCGCCTCTACGAAGACGACGACCGGCGCGAGGTGAACCCGCAGCATGCAGATAAGATCGCGCGCATGCTGGCCAGGCTCGACGTAGCGACGCGCCCTGAACAGCTCGATTTACCGGGCTTTCGGCTGCATCCGCTGAAAGGCGAGCTCGCGGGTTATTGGAGCATCACCGTTCGCGCCAACTGGCGGATCATTTTCCGCTTCGAGGAGGGCGACGCCACGGATGTTGATTTGGTCGACTACCACTAGAGAACGGAAGGATTGACAATGACGCTGAAGAACCCGCCTCACCCCGGCCTTTCGGTGCGGCACGACTGCATAGAGCCGCTCGGCCTGACGATCACCGAGGCTGCGGAGGCATTGGGCGTGACGCGGCAGACCCTCAACAATCTGGTCAACGGCAAGAGCGGCATTTCGGCGGATATGGCGATCCGTCTCGACAAGGCATTCGGCGGCGGCGCGGAAGCGTGGCTGCGGCTGCAAATGGCCTACGACCTCGCGCAAGCCCGCCAGCACGAAGGCGACATCAACGTCAAGCCGGTCTCCCGGCGCAAATTACACGAACCGCACCCGTGAGGGCGCGATGTGCAACCGGCCCAGGGGCCCAAAATCTCGACCGGATCATCCGCCGAAGCGCGTGGTCTTCGGTCGGGCGGCTCATCACCGTCGCCCAGACGAAGAGGCTCGCTCGATAAGCCGGCATGTTTGCCTTCTCGTCGCAGACTTTTCGGGGTTTCGTAGCGTCTTTATTTGTGTTATTTTTGCCAAATGAAATCATAACTACAAGAACTACTTTTCTGGCGTGCGCGTGCCGTGCCGGTGCCGTCTATACTGCCGCTGACCACTATCTCGATTGGCCGGTAGCCGCCACCGCCGCCAGTCGGCGCGAGTAATCGCATCGCCAGCTCGCCCTGCGACCCGACCGTTCCTTCGAGCTGGCGGCCTGTGGCGCTGGTATACTTCGCTTGACCCTGCACGATGGTGAGCGACCCTGCTCTCCGCTCCGGACATTGGCCCATCTGCCCTCCCCTGGTCACGTAAGTTTTATTTACTCTCGCCGAGGAGACAAACCGATAGGCGCCGTCAAATGACGCTCCGGCGGTCGGAGACGGTGAAGTCTGCGCATCCGCGGCAGCTGCCGAACCGAAAAATCCGACGATCCACAATAACCCGATCAGCCTTCGCATGAGTCTGCCCTCCCTCCTTGTTGTGCTCCCGTGCCCAAATGGCGCGAATGAGTGCCACGCCGACCGTGAAACCCAAGTTTTCGAGCCTACTTTATTCAATTGAGAGTCTGAAGCACTTGAGCCGCAGTCGGGCCGCAAAAAGCGTCTCGAGCGGGTCTGCGGGATGGCGTTGACAAGTGTCGGTAAACCGCACCGGAGCGGTGATCTGGGGCCTTCATTCAGCTCCGAGCGCTCGACCAAAGTCGACAACAACGTCCAGATCGGAGCTCGGAATAAATCGACGATGGCCTACCGGCGACGCTGCCTCCGCGTTCGGCCGGTCACCGAATTAGGCTGGGAAGGCGCGGACCAGTTTGCTGCCACCGATCCAGTTGCTGATGTGCTGCCGCAACAATTCGGCGACCGCCGCGACGGCGGGCGAGCGGGCGCGTGCTTCCTGGATGGCAATAGCC
>Ga0207693_10001874_pt1 | contig 18425 bp, 18 predicted proteins | sample LARL81metaG_FD_184347 | JGI IMG/M metagenome (GOLD analysis project Ga0207693, IMG submission 184347) | Corn, switchgrass and miscanthus rhizosphere microbial communities from Kellogg Biological Station, Michigan, USA - LAR L8-1 metaG... | ecosystem: Host-associated > Plants > Roots >...
TGCGCCATAGCGTGCGCAGACTAAAACGCAGATCGCGTGCGAGGGATTCAAGCGAATTCCACGACCAGACTGCAAGAGTCTGTTCCCGTACGAGCGTCGGATTGCCAAAGGCGCGCACGGCCGCGTGCGGAGCCTCGTCAGCCGAAACGCCACCCTCCCGTTGCTCCTCTTCCTCCAATTCCAGGTCGGAACGCAGTTCCCGCTCCAGGTCTTCATCTCTCTTCTTGCTCTGCCACCAGTTCACGTCAGCTCTCCTCGGCGGCGGGCCACATCACTCGCGCGACAGCTTCGGCCATCTTCTTCCAGTGCGATTCCTCGGCCAGCAGTTGCTTCCTGCCTTTCTCAGTCAATCGGTAATATTTGAATTCTCGATTACCGTCCGGCGCAGTTTCCCACTTGGAGACGACCCATCCTTTTCGTTCGAGCCGGTGCAGCGCGGGATACAGCGAGCCGTGCTGCATCTGCAGGAATTCATTCGTAGTCCTCTGGATGTGCTTGCCAATCTGGTGACCGTGAGCCGGTCCATAGAGAAGTGTCCTCAAAATGAGCATGTCCAGCGTTCCCTGGAGCAGCCCGGCCCGCTGCGTTTGCTTCGCCATAGAAGACCTTCTACCCTCAATCTGGCAGCGATGGTAGACATTCGACTATCGATTGTCAAGGGGACGCAGCAGCGTGGATTCTCAGATGTCCACTCCATAACGCGTCGTCAGGAATGGCGCTGGACATCCTGTGGGCCGCAGGCAAGATCAGCCATTTCACTCACTGCAGTGGTGTCGAGTTATCGGTGGTGGCGTGAAACGCAGTAATCAGTGCAGAGTCGATCCACAGCGCCGCGCTGGACCTTCATTTCCGTCCCAGAAAGCGAATGCGCCCGGTAAAAGCCCGGCCGTTGTAAACACTGAAGGTAGGAAAGTCGGGGGAGTTGATGTCATTGTTGACGAAGATCCAGTTCTTCCTGCCGGTGACGTTGTTGAAGCCGCCGCGAATGGCCCAGTAGTAGCCGAGCGCGTGGAATCGCTTCTCCACATGCGTGTTTAGCGTGAACCACGTAGGAAAGCGGAGTGAGCCAGGAGGGCCGATGAGTTGCTGCTGAGTATTGACGACATTGAAGGGCACCCCGGTGTGAACCTCGGTGGAATAAGCCAGATCGAATCCTCTCACCAGCGGGAGCAGTCCGTAGGACAAAAATCGGTTGGGGGTGTCCCACGGGTAGGGCCCGGGTTGTTGCGGACTGAATTGCGGGTTGTCAATGTTGAAATCGAGGACTTGGTTGCTGCGGGTGCTCGAGCGGACGTAAGATGCCGCGACCATATGGCCATTCCGAAACGCGCGTCGTCCGCTGACCTGAACCCCGTCGTAATGATCTTGTCGCGTGTTGGTGAGCTCGAAGTTTCCGTTCAGGGTGGAGGGATCGGTGAGCTCGTAAACAAAACCGTGACTGCCGCGCTTCCGGATGTACTCCACTTTCACATAAATGTCGGCGGGCAGCTTGCGTTCCAGGGCAAGACTTGAGTTGAGGACGCGTGGCGCTTGCAAGTGATGAACATCGGCGGTAAATGACGAGAGGACTGGCCCGATCGGAACTCCGTTCGAGTCTTGCGCTGGGTGACCGTTCTCGTCGAAAAAGTAATCGATGCGCGTCCCCGCTCTAGGGCGGGCTATCAAAAAGATGGCAGTCGCGTCGTAGAAAACTCCGAATCCGGCGGAGAGCTTGGTGTTGCCGCTGTTGTCGAGAACCCAGGTGGCCGCGAGACGTGGCGAAAAACGTGGATGACGCTCGATCTGATCCCAGTCCAGGCGAAGCCCGGCCTCGAGCAAGAGACGCGCAGTGAGGAGCCAGCGATCCTGAAAATATCCGCTGACCTCAGTGTTGAACTGGGTAAGAGCAGGCGCCCCAGGAAACACTGAATAGCGGGAGCAAGGCGAAGGCGAGTGCGGAGCGACCAGGCAATCCCCCGGGTTCTCCTTTTCTCGCAGATACGAAATCGGGTTTCGCAAATAGTTGGCGTCGTAGCGCAACCGGTCCAGATCAATGCCGACTTTAAAGTCGTGCCGGCCATGCCATTCGCGAGGGCGCAGGTAGAGATTGGAGACGACCTGCCAGCGGTCCGCCCGCGTGTGTGCGGTGAGGTAGAAGCTGCCACTCGCGGTTTCGGGCGAAACGAAGTACGGGTCGATGCCCCGCGAAATCTGGTTGAGGTCGTAGCGATTGAAACCGAAGGCCACCTCCAACAGAGTTCCCCCGGAGAAGTAGTGCTGATCCTTCATCCCCCCCTGGTAAGCGGGCTGACCGACGGCGGGGGTCGAGGCCTGGGGATTTTGCGGCGAGAGGCCGGCATGTTGGTCGTGGTACTCGTTGAGGTTGAAGCTGGTGGTGAGGATGTTGCGGGACGTGATATTGGCCTGAACTTTGGCAAGATTTCCAAGACGAGTTATCACGTCCTGATTCTGGTCGTCGGGCAACTCGGTAACGATCAAATTCTGATAGGCGCCGTCGAGAGCGTCGAAGAACCAGATCTTCCCTTTTACGATCGGGCCAGACACGGTAAGGCGTGGGTTGAACTGATCGAACTTCCATCCATTCTTGTTCTGCCAGGAAGGAATGAAGTCGGTGGCAATGAAGCGGTAGTGGTCGTCGCCTATTCCGGTCTCCAGTAGAATCACGCCGCCTGAGCCTTTACCGAACTCCGCGGAGTAGCGACTCGGCTCGACCCGAATGGAGCGGAAGGCATCAGTGGAAACGTGCAGCAGAAGTTGCCCGTTCGAGGGCTGGGTCACGTTGAGCCCATCGAGTACCGTGACCGTCTGATAAGTTTGCGAGCCCGCCACGTGCACCTGCGCGTAAGGATCGACGAACACCGTGGGAATGTAGTTGAGCACGTTGCGGTAGTCGTGGCTGGACGGGTAGGGGACGTTGATGATGTCCATTCCCGTGAGCCGCTCTTGGGACGCGGTTTGCGAACTCTCGATCACCGGCGGCGATTCGCGAACATCGACCGTTTCCTTGATTTCTTTCAGATGATGGAGAGTCACTTCGACTTCGGACGAGATCGCGGAATCGATGGAGGAGGTGGCGGAATAATATCCCTCCTTCTCGACGCGGAGCTGGACAGCTTCTTGCGGGACGCGCAGAAATTCGCACACGCCGGAAATCCCGGTCTCACACCGCAGAGCCACGGCCGTCGACGCAGGCTGGAGGGTAACGCGGGCGGAGGGGACGGCAACATTATTTTCATCAAGCACGATCACCGAGAGTCGGCCCGAAGTCTGGGCCCCATGCGCAAGCGCCACAAGCAGAGCGAGGCCGGGTATCAAGAGAGAGCGAGCACGCATGTCGGATAAGCGCTATTGTCTCGCAAGTCGCCGACGCGCGCTGCACCGCCCGGCGGACGAACCGAAATTAACAACCTGGCGACTTCGAGCAGATTCAGATGCGGGCCAACGCATGCCGCTCGATCGCCGCTCCGGATCGTGCAAAGGGGTGCCGCCAGTTTCGTATCCTTATCTTTATCTTTGGGGGGGCGGCCAAAAAAGGGAGTTGATGAAATCGGCTGGTTACCGGCTTTTGGGCGAACAAACGGCGCACACTGGTGAGAACGCCTTACATCATCAACTGACGCTCCTAGTCCTGTAGAATCGTCGTCCGTCTGGAGGCAAAGGACGCCGACACTCCATCGTGGACCTCGTGTTGCCCGAGTCCTCCTGAACCGCTACGAGATGCCGCGGAGAGCAAGCCATTAGTCTCGTTTGCGCAACGTTGGGGGGCAAGAAGTGCGACTTAAAGGAAAAGTGGCTCTGATAACCGGCGCATCGCGCGGCATCGGTTTCGCGGTGGCCGAGTTGTTCGCCCGGGAAGGCGCGATCGTCTATGCCGGCAGTTCAAGCAACCCGTCCGGCATCTTCCCGGCCGGCGTGTCCGGAGTAGAGTTGGACGTCTCGAAGGAGGAGGACTGGAAGCGAGTGGTCACGGACATCGTGGCGGCACACGGGAGGCTGGATGTTCTGGTGAATAACGCCGGCATTGCCGTCTACGACGCCGTGCATGACTGCAGCACCGAGAACTGGCGCCGGGTTCTGGGTGTGAACCAGGACGGTTGCTTCTTCGGGATGAGAGAAGTGATCCCGCACATGAAGGCACATCATGCGGGCGCGATCATCAACGTGTCTTCGATCTGGGGAACCGCTGCGGTGCCGGGTGCGCACGCCTATCATGCGACCAAAGGCGCGTTGGTGATGATGTCGAAGAACGCGGCCATCACCTACGCCGGTGACGGGATCCGCGTGAATACTGTCCACCCAGGCTTTATTGACACACCGCTGACCCAGTCTCAGGATCCGGCCATCAACGCCAGCGTGATTGGCATGACACCCATGAAGCGCGCAGGCACCCCGCTGGAAATCGCGAACGGCTGTCTTTTCCTTGCCTCTGACGAGTCGAGCTTCATGACAGGCACCGAACTCGTGATCGACGGAGGGTACCTTGCTCAGTAGACCGCTGCAGCACAAACCATGATGCGGAAGATCCGTCCGACCAGTTCTGTCTCAGGGTTGGGGTAACATCGCCACTACACTCATTGACCCCAAAAAAGGCGAACAGACGGCGCAAACTGGTGTAATCGCCTGATTACAACAATTGACTGCCGAGCGGGGCTTTCGTGGAAGGCTTGGACTGACGCTCAATCCTCGGCGTAAGGCGGCGCCCTGTAAGAGAAGCTACTTCACACCTTCGACTCGCTGAGAGAGGCTCTACGCGGTCTTCGACGGGCTGGAATAGAGTTTCGAACAGACAGCAGGTTCGCCAGTTCAGCGGGATGATTCGCTGTTATCGCGTCGTCGAGACCGTGTGCAGAACAAGCCCTCCCAAATCACCGTGAACTACTTGTGTGAAGCTCTGCGCAGCGAGGGCAGTACTCGCTTGCGATGTTGCTGTCACTCCATCGTTGACCTGCGCACAATCCATGCGCAACGTGCCGTTGTCGTTGAACACCAGCCCGTAGAAGCGGAGTGTGCTGCCCGGAGCGAGGGCCTGAGTGTTAAGCCGTTGGGTACTGTTGTCGACGTAGACTTCAACTTGGCTGGGATTGCTCAGCAGCGTGGTCTGTCCTTGCTGCACAGCCAAGGTAGGGAACAAATCGTAGGAAGCTAACGAGACAGTGTAATCCACAAAGTTGCCGCTCTGCTGCGAAGCGACCACTGTCCCATTGATGGTCTGTGGTACGAGGGTGATGGTGTTTGCGTGAGTGTATACGTTGCCGACGGTTGAGAGAGCACCAGAAGCGATATCAACATCCTGGCCCGGGACTATATTCGATCCACTGAAACTGGGGACAAAAGGCAGATTCTGCAGATTCGCAAACTGGCCCGAGATCCGGAACGTTGCAGTACTGAAATCGAAAGAGGGGAAATCCATATAGATTCCCTTCTGACCATTGATCGTCAGTAGATCGCCGAGTTCGGTACGGCCGTAAAGCTGGAAAACCGGAACCAGGCTGGCAACGAACATTACAGGACCGTTGGAGTCGTTGATCGCAGAGAAATCTTCCACTTCAATTCGGGTCGCGAGCAGCGATCCATCGGATTGAGTCGCACCGTCAATATTCAAGAACATTCCGGGGACGAGAGCAGCAGCGCCAGTCACCCCCTGAAACACGGTTGCGCTGTTGGAACTTGCCAAAAGAGTTCTGGTTCCCAACGGTCCCCCGGGAATCGTCAGAGTCAAATTCGACGGTGTCGCGCCCACCGACGCGATTGTCGCCAAAAGCCCGTTGACCTTGCCGTTTCCAGAGTTGGTCGGGGAAGCAGACAGAGTCAGGGGAGTGAGGTCGAAGGTGGGTGTCAAAGAAAAGCCCTGAAACGGAGGCGTCGTCCAGCAAGTGGAAAAGACCGCCGAACTGGAAACCTCCATATCCAGCAGTAATGGCAAGCTGTTGCCCGTAACCGTAATAGGCGAGGGTAGGTTCACCGTGGGGCTTTGATTGATAATTGAATAATTCGCGATCCCGAAACCACCGCCGGGTACCTGTCCAACGCACGCAAATACCGCCTGACTCAGCGAAACCGTTGCTGAAGTGTAGATATCTTGAGGGACGCTGACCGTCATCAACGGCTCGATTCCTCCGTTCAAGTGCATGAACTCGGCGGGTTGCTTTGACGGCAACAGGGTTACGGTCTTTCCTGACTGGCTTGTGAGCGTCAATGTCTCGAATGCCAGATGGAAGCGTGTAACTTGATCGTTCCCCGTGCTTGAGAGCAAAACAGTCACCGAGGTATTCCCGCTGAACTTCGGTACGCTCGGACTGCTTGAAACGCAGCCAGTGGTTATTACCATACTTAGCAGCAAAGTGAGAGGGCCCAGGAAAGAATGAGACGACGCAGAGGAGGTAGACGAAGCAGCTTTCATGAGATCCTCCAACTCATTTACGAGGCAAGTGCCAAATTCGACAGCCATTATAGGTCGAAATGTGTGTCAAGTGATCCGTTAATCATTCGAGAAGTATAAAGATATGTATTTGGCTTCGGAGTGGAACCCTTTGGAGGAGGTTCCGAAGCTCCGGTATATGAAGTTACGGGTTTTAGGTTGCGAGTCGCCTTGCGATGCTTGTTGAAGCGCACTAGTGCTCAATTGGCGAAATATCGCGATTACACTCATTGCGCTCCGGCAAGGGGTGTTGAGTGTAATCGCCTGGTTTTCAACAATTGTCGAGTTAGAATGCGTGGAATGAATGGCAAAGAACTGATGCGCGAGCCAAGACGCCGATGGAAGCATTGGTTGGGAATTTGGTGGATCTGTTGGTTTGGAATCATTTTTGGGTTTCTGATGGTCGGTGTCGGCGAGTTTAGGTATCAATCAGCCTCAGGTTCCCATTTTTCCCTCGCTCTGATAATCGTCACGATGGCAGCGTGGCTCATCTTCTTTGTCGCCGACGACAAGATCAGAGGACAGATTGATGGCGAAGAGAACAGAGCAGCGGAGGTAGACCTCCTCAGTCTAACTGGGACACTGCTAGCCGCGTTTACTCTGCTTGGTATCGGCTTCTTCGTTTCTATAGCGCCCCGCCTCAGATGAATGTTTGGGTTATCGGCGAAAAATCGCCATTGCACCAAAAAACCCCGCCACGGCATGAAGTAAGTCTCTGAGTGCTCCTCGGCCCACACCCACCGAGTGCCATTTCGCTCGGGTTGAGAGCTGACAGACCAACCTCGGCCCGCTTCTAATCGTACGGTTCCCTCTATGCAGCTTCACTTAATCGGCTTTGGCCTCTTTCCGATTGGGATGTCGGATCGGCGTCTTTCCAAAAGGCCCGAAATCCTGTACCTCTTGCGCCGCGGGTTGCGGTCATCGGGGAGGGCGTGAGCGGGAGCCATCAGCCTGTACTATCTGCAGGAAAACCCTGATTGCCTCCTCACAGCCGAACCATGCACACTGCTTCGCATCCCAAATTTCTGAGGAGATTTCTCATGCGACTCGCAACCTTGGCCGTACTGCTGATGATGATCGCTTCCCCCGCTACCAGCCTTTTCCCCAGCGCGCCTCAGCGCGACGTGCCGGCCGAGGTCGAAGCTGCCCGCCGTTCCCTGCAAGGTGCCCGCAACGACCTCGAACACGCCGGCGGAGAATGGGGCGGCCACCGCGTGGCAGCCATGAAACACATCGACGAAGCCGTCAAAGAATTGAACGAAGCCGAAAAGTACGCCCGCGAACATCACGACATGAAGTAGCAAAAGTCGAGTTACGAGAAGGTTGTTGAACCGACTGACTGAGGGGTATTCAGCCGACTGAGCGAAGAGTGCTCAAAGACTAACCCAAGTGCGCTCAAACGGCTGGCTGAAAGCTGACCAACAGCCTTGTAAGACTTGAAACAGAGCCGCGCAGCGGCGGCATAGGCTAGCCCCGGACGTAAGTCCGGGGTGCGCCGCCAAATCGAACGCGAGCCCCCTTTAAGGGGCGGCACCGACGCGATGCGGGCGTGAGCCCACGAGCCAACTCACCTCTATCAAATCACGCTCGACATCGTCATCCGCAAACGAACTCTTTCAGACATTCTGTCTGCGATTGCTCTATTTGCGCCTGATCGTAACGTTCCTCGGCCCTCTTGGGATTTTTCTCCTGAACCCGCGTAAAATCCAAACCGAGACCCGCATGCCCGACGAAACTCCCAAACCGCCGACGGCTCCATCCGAACCGACACCCGTTGCACCGAAACCTCCCGGCCTCGATCTGGGTCCGGGCGTCGGCATTAATGTCACGCAGGATATGGCGACACCTGAACGCAGCCTGCCGCCCGCGAAGATCGTGCTCATCGCACTCGCGGGTCTGGCCGTTGTCCTCGCCATCTACGGATTCGTCGGCCGCGCCAAGCCCCAAGGCGCCGGTTCGCTCGACAACATCGCCGCCGTCGAAGTTCCCAACCAGAACTCGATGCTCGTCGCTCTTACCGTAACCCTTCACAACAGCGGCGAGAAGCCTCTCTGGATTCACAACATCGAGGGCAAACTGAAGACACCCTCGCAGGAGTATTCCGACGACGCCGCTTCGGCGGTCGACTTCGAACGATATTTCCAGGCCTTCCCCGCCCTCAAGCAAAACTCCCAAGCCGCGCTTATGCCCGAGACAAAAATTCTTCCCGGCAAGGAGGCCCGCGGCACCGTCATCGTGAGCTTCCCGGTGACCCAAGCTGACTTCGACAAGCGCCAGTCCATCAGCGTCGTCATCCACCCCTACGACCAGCCACTACCCGTCGTGCTGACGAAATAAAGGATACCGAAAACAGGGTCCAGCGAACTGCCGTCAAATGTGCGATTTGCCATTTTGGTAATTAGCTATTAGCTAATCACGAACCGATCGAATGTTCCACGTGGAACATATCTCCACTTTGCATCCGGCCGCAGCCTATTGCTTTTTCTGAATTCCGCGCCGTCGAACCAGATGATTGGGCGCGTTGGGATTGATGTCTTCGTACCGCAGGAAGCTGATCGAGCCGTCGACCTCGAGCACGCTGATGGCAACTTGGTGGAAGTCGGAGATGCCGTGCTGGCGCATGGCACTGCGCAACTCGTCGAGACTCACGTGCTCTTTCGCCATGTGTGACTCGATCACCTGGCCGTCATGAATAAGCATGCTCGGCTGGCCCTGAATGAATTTTCGGAAACGTCGATTGGCTCCGGCGAGATCGGCGATGAGGTAGTTGAGTACCAGCAGAACCACGGCCGCGACCGCGCCGCCCGCAACGGTCGTATCGGAGCCGGTCATCGCGTTCTGCACGGAGTTGCTCAGCAACAGGAGCAGGGTCAGGTCGAACGGAGTCATCTGGCCGACTTCGCGCTTGCCGCTGAGGCGCACGCCGACCAGCACGAGAAAATAAATCGCCGCCGTCCGCAGCGCGATCTCGAGGAGCACGTGAGCGGATGCGGGCAGCATCGCGCCGCTACTGGTTCGAAGCCGTGGGTGAAGCTGTAACCGGCACGGGGGCGTTCTTCGGAGTGCTGATGTAGCCAGTCGCTTTGTTCTTGTCGAGCGTCCACACCACCAGTTCGTACAGCATATGGTCTCGACCCGTGTAGAACTGGATGGGCTCGTTTACGTTGCGATCTTTCTTTTCGATTGTCTTGTCGTCGGAGGTGACGTTGAGCGTGTACTTGCCGCGCTTCGCATCTGACTTCTTGAGCTGCAGGCTGACGGTCGACACCGGCGCCGGCTTCGCGCCCTTCATCAAAGTGAATTCGTAGTACTGGCGGTCGCCCTTGTGCTTCAGGACTTCAAGATCGTCGCGGGTGTGTGCGATCAGTCCGCTCTGCAGTCCGAGATCGCCGACCGTGCTCTCGAGCTTCGCCTTGGTCGCGGCCAGTTCGTTCTTGGTTTCACCCAGGTCAGTCTTCACACCACCCACGTCAGTCTTGACGCCCGCGACTTCCCCGGTCACTGCGGTGATCTGTTCTTTCTGTTCCTTTGCAAGGCGTTCTTCAGCGGCGCGCTGGGACGCCTGCAGTTGTGCGGCGCGTTGTGCCAGCTCTTTCTTGGTGATGCCGACCTGCTGTCCGAGCGTCTCGGCTTCGGCTTCCGCGCCCTGCATGCGTGCGGTCAGGTCCGCGATCTGCTTCTGGCTGGCGGCCTGCTGCTCCACCAGTTTGCCGACACTGCCGTGCATGTCGACCAGGAAGTACAGTGAGCCCGCGACATAAATCGCGGCCAGCAAAAGCAGCAGCCACTTGCCGGCGTTGCTACTACTCTCCTGCACAACCGTGACCTGGTCATCGGACATACGCTTTCCTCCGCACTAATGGTTGGTTTTTAAAGATTGTTGAGCAGAACTCCCATGCTGTCAATTGCTTCCCAGATACCGCCGACACGGGCGCGCGCATGACAATTGTCATCCCACGGTTGTGATGCTATGCACTGGTAGATGCGCCGGGCAGCCTTCATGATGCCTTTGGCGCCGGAACGATTGCCAAGCCGCAGGAGTGTCCTACACTAGAGCGATGCGAGCCTACGTACAGAGCCGGGTGCCGCGCTGGGTTCCGTTCATCTGGCTTGCCTACCTGACTTTTTTTCTATGGCAGCCGATCACACAACACGCCAGCCGGACGGAGTGGATCGCGACGGCGGCGGCGCTGGTTGTGTTTCTGTTTTTCTACTTCGCGTTTTTCGTGACGAGGAGACCCTGGCCGCTGATTTGCGTCGTGTGCATCGGCGCAATCGGCGTTGTGTATGCGCCCTTCAATGGCGGGGCCGCGAACTTTTTCATCTACGCCGCGTCAATGGCGCCGTTCGCGCTCGACACGGAGTGGGCGGGCGCGCTCGCCATTGCCGGCGTGGTGACGGTTGCGGCTCTGGAGTCTTGGTTGCTGCACATCACCAACGGATTTATTTTCCCTGCGACTTTTCTGTCCACCTTTATCGGCGCCGCGAACATTTACTTCGCGCAAAAGAATCGGCATGTTGAAGAGCTGAAGCGGGCGAATGCCGAGATCGAGCAGCTGACCAAAGTCGCGGAGCGGGAGCGCATTGCGCGCGACCTACATGATGTTCTGGGACACACGCTGTCGTTGATCACGTTGAAGTCAGAGTTGGCGCGCAAATTACTAGATCGTGACCCGATACAAGCAAGGAATGAAATCCGCGACGTGGAGTTGACCGCGCGCCAAGCCTTGGCCGACGTGCGCCAAGCAATTGGGGGATACCGGTCGCAGGGACTCGCGGCCGAGATCAAGCAGGCGGCGGCCACCTTGGAGACGGCGGGGGTGCGCGCGGATGTGCGCTCGGCAGAACTCGATCTCCCGCCTGCGAAAGAGAGCGTACTTGCGCTGGTGCTGCGAGAAGCGGTCACCAATGTTGTGCGCCACGCGCGCGCGTCGCATTGCCGCGTGGAACTGGGGCGCGTGAACGGGCAGTGCCGTTTGGAGATATGTGACGATGGTCGAGGCGGCCCGGCGGTCGAAGGCAACGGCCTGCGCGGAATGCGCGAGCGCGTGGAGTCATTGGGCGGAAGCCTTGAGCACGACATGACTCGCGGAACGCGGCTCATCATAGAACTGCCGCTTGAAGAGACGGCGAGCTTGTGACTTCCCTTTCCAAAGAAAGCCGTAAGGCGATCCGGGTGGTCATTGCCGAGGACCAGGGCATGGTTCTGGGCGCATTGGCCGCGTTGCTCGAAATTGAAGGCGATATTTCCGTGGTTGGACGGGCGCGCAACGGGCAGGAAGCGCTCGAATGCGTTTTGACGCACAAGCCCGATGTGTTCTTGACCGATATCGAAATGCCAAGATTGACCGGACTCGATGTTGCCGCAGAGCTGAAGCGGCGGCGGGTGGCAACGCGCGTGGTGATCGTGACGACATTTGCCCGATCCGGTTATTTGCGGCGCGCGCTGGATGCGGGAGCGTCGGGATATTTGTTGAAGGATCATCCGGCCGAACAGTTGGCCGATGCCGTGCGGCGCGTGCATCGCGGATTGCGCGTCATCGATCCGGAACTGGCGACCGAAGCGTGGGGAGAGTTGGATCCGTTGACGGATCGCGAGCGGCAGGTGTTGCGTTTGGCCGGAGACGGCAAGGCGAGCGGCGATATCGCGGCCGAGCTCGGGTTGAGCGAGGGGACGGTGCGGAATTATTTGTCGGAAGCGATCAGCAAGTTGGGCGCGGCGAATCGCGTGGAGGCCGCACGGATCGCGCGCACCAAGGGATGGTTATAGCGGCTCGCAGGCGATGGAGCCCGCACCTAAAACCAGGTTAGCGCCCAAAGGGCGGACGCGAACCTGGGGCACCTTCCCGGTCACGAATGTGGCGGGCCGGGACGCAGCTTTCTCCAGGCGGTCGCCGCCACGCCCAGCAGACCGCTACTTAGCAGCAGCAACGATCCAGGTTCGGGGACTGGCGTCGGCACTGACGTCAGCACGATCGCGATCGTCTGCCCGGGCTGCAGGTAGGTTTGCCCGGGCAACGGCTCCATGGTTATCCTGAAGTTCGTCACCGGGGTAAACAGCTTCCCGTTCGCCAACCGGAATGGCCAGGGATCCAGCAGCGACATTGTGAAGACCGCCGATTCACACGGGCAAAAATAGGGTGGATCGAGCAACGTGATCGTGGGTCCCGGAAGAGTGCTGAAGATCCCGGCATCCCAGCCGAAGGCGTGAATGTCGAAGACCAGCGGGTACCCCACGTCGGGAATAACGGCGTCGTAAGTCATCCCGGTGGTGTCGAGTTGGAGAATGAGCACCGCCTTATGCGGATTGCCCCATGTCCCCTGACTAATGAACGTGATGCTGCCGATGGTGATGGAGTCGGCAAAGACGGGGGTGGCGAGCAGGCAGAAAAGGCCGAGCACGACGAAGCGTCGCACGGACGGCCATGCGAATGAGGTCGACATGAAAACCTCCAGCCGAGGCAAGGGAGGTCGGACGGGTATCCTCTCGTGTCGGGCCCATCATCCCGCAAGCACCAGTGGGAGGCAACCACGTAGATCACGCTTCGCCGTGATAAGCGGGCCGGCGTATCGCAGAAATCGATCTCCGTGGCGGGACGAGGGCAGCATCTACCCCCAGCCTTCGCAAAACGCGCGACAGGCTGGGGCACCCGGCTACAACTTTACGCGGCCAGCGCGACGTCCCTCGCGACCTCGGCCACCAGTTCATACGACCGGAGCCGGTCGGCAGGCTCATAGGTGTCGGTGACCACGATGACTTCATCAGCCGACGTCTCTTCGACTAACTGCTCGAGACGCGCTTTCACCGTGGCTTTCGACCCGACGATGGCAGCGCCCAGCTTGTTTTCTACCGCGGCGCGCTCAAAGTCCGTCCAGATCTCCTCCATCGAATCGACCGGAGGCAGCAACTCCACAGGTTGATTCCGGATCAGCCGCAAGAATCTTTGCTGAGGCGTGGTGAACAAACGGCGCGCGGCCGCGTCGGTTTCGGCGGCGATCCCTTGCACGGCCACCATCAAATGCGGTCGACTCAAGACTTCGCTCGGACGAAAGCTCCCCCGATAAAGTCGCGCTGCCGCATACAAATACTCCGGCGCAAAGTGCGCCGCAAATGCGAAGGGCAGTCCCTCGGCCGCGGCCAGTTGCGCGCTGAAAGCGCTCGAGCCCAGCAGCGTGATGGGCACGTGGCTTCCCTGCCCCGGAATCGCCTTCACCGCCTGACCCTCCCGCGCGTCATCGAGGTAGGCACGCAACTCCGCCAGCAACGCAGGAAAATCGTCTCCCGTCTGACGGTGATCGCGGCGCAATACGCGCATGGTGTGGAAGTCGCCGCCCGGCGCGCGGCCCAGGCCAAGATCGATGCGGTTGGGATAGATTGCAGCCAGCGTCCCGAACTGCTCGGCGACCACTAGCGGAGCGTGATTGGGCAGCATCACACCACCGCTGCCCACGCGGATGGTCGACGTCGCCCCGGCCACATGCCCGATGAGCACCGGCGTGGCCGAACACGCGAGCCCCTCAATCGAATGATGCTCCGCCAGCCAGAAGCGCTCGTACCCAAGCCGCTCCACGTGCTGCGCCAGCTCGACCGAGCGCGCAATCGCGCTACTTGCCGACTCCTCCCCTGTACGCATGCCGACCAGATCAAGAACCGAAACTGCCAGACCGTTAGACATGCAGATTAGATTGCCGAAGGTGGGTGGAGGATGCGGGGGAGGACGATGACGCAGGCAGCATCGTAGCCCCACTCATTCGCAAAGAACGCGAATGAATGAGCCACCCGCCGATCCTAAGTGTCGTCCCGACTTTGTGTTTCCCTTCCCAGCTGCAGGAACACAGCCTATACCAAAAAGGAGCTCTGTCATGCGGTCACTTACACTAGCCTTGCCTGCTGTGGCGGACGACCCGCCCTAAGCATCGCTCCGACTCTCGAGGGTGCTCCGTCCAAGCTCCGCTTGGGCGGGGGTTTTCTTTGCGGTCTGCACGGTAGGGAAAATTCCGAGGCGCCAGCTAGCCGCAGTCCCCGAAGCGAACCTACGTGCCCGACAAGCGTTTGCTGAGCTGATCACACCTTCAGCGCATCCAGGTATTGGTAGCTCATCTTGACGGCTTCCAGCGGCGGTATCTCACAGTAGTCCTGTTCAACGTAGTAGTGCTCCATGCCCCCAACATTCGCGGCCGCCAAGACGCGCTTCCAGTCAATGCTTCCGCTTCCGACGGGCGCAAACAATCCCATCTTCGCATCCAGTTCCTGTGAGGGAGCCGGTTTATCTTTCATGTCCTTGATATGCAGCAGTGGGAAGCGCCCCGGATGCGGCTTGAAGTATGCCACTGGATCCTGCCCTGCATGCGTCACCCAGAAGCAATCCATCTCAAATGCCACCAGCTTCGGATCCAATGTCTTCAGAAGATAGTCGTAGGGCATCGTATCCCCAAATTTCTGGAACTCAAAGTTGTGATTGTGATAGCAGAACTGAATACCAGCCTTCTGCGTGGCCTCTCCCGCTTTGTTGAACAACTCTGCTAACTTTTTATAGTCGTCAAGCGACTTGCGCTCCTCCGGCGGAAGAATCGCAATCACCATGTACCGTAATCCCAGCGTTTTAGCGTCCTCGATTCGCTTTTCCCACTCGGACTTCACGACCGGTAGGAGGTAGTGGCCACTTGAGGCGGCAATGCCGTTGTCCTTTAGTATCTGGCCGAATTCTGCTGGAGTCTTTCCATACAGAGAGTAGATCTCCACATCTTTGTAGCCAATCGCCGACAGCTGTTTGATTGTCCCCGGCACATCCTTTTCAAGCTGCTCGCGCAATGTATATAGTTGCAGCCCGATCGGCTTCCCATAGGGCTTGGCAAAGAGCGATTCCGGCAGCTGAGTCCACATCGCTGCCCCTGCCAACCCCAAGGTCGTGTTGCGAATGAAATCACGACGCTTCATGCTTGATCCTTCCACTCGCGTGAATTAAGCACTCTTGATCTTGTTGGAACCCGCGTCCCAAACAGCTATGGTTTTGTTGAAGTAGGAATGGTTCGACATGTGGCAACCCGTCAGCGCTGCGACATTCCCAAACACTTCGTTTTCCACGACCGGCTTACGGGTTCGCACCGCCTGGAAGAAGTTCGCGAGGTGATCAACCAGATCACTGTATCCCGGAGGCGCGACGTACACTTCCGCGCCCGATTCCAACTTCGCCTGCCCCACGGCAGGCCCAGGATGCTCGCGCTCCCATCTCGCCAAGTACTCTTCTTTCGCCGCTTCCGGCCACGATCCAATCGAATACCCTTCGGCCGTCTCGTATGGCGGCTCTGGAATAAACGATAGGGATCCTCCCGCGCCCAATGCCTGGGGCGCACCCGCTCCGCGAATAAACATGGTTCCCTTTTTTCCGTAGAATGCGAATTGCTGATCTTCGTAGCGATTGTTCTGGTTACAGCGCAGGATCACTTGGAACTTCGGGTAGTCGTACATCGTCCACTGCAGATCGCCAAAATCGCGCTCCTTGTAGTGGTAGATTCCCCCTGTAGAGAACGCGCGAGCGGGAGGCGCGTTCACTCCCGTGATGTAGTTGATGCCGGAAATCAGATGGACAAACAGGTCGCCCGGCAGGCCCGTTCCATAATCCTTGTAGCATCGCCATGAAACAAAGCGGCGGCCATCAAACGGCCGCTTAGGCGCATCCCCAAGCCATGTATTCCAGTCAATCGTCTTTTCATTGGCATCTGGGGGGATAGGAAACATCCATGCTCCGCTGTCGCTGTTGCGGTCCCACACCGCCTCAATCGTATCGACCTGTCCAAGCCTCCCGGAATCCCAGATTTCCTTTGCCTTCGCATACATGATCGAACTCACACGCTGGCTTCCGATCTGGCAGATTCGGTTGTTTTTCTTCACCGCGTCCACCATCGCGAAACCGTCTTCCGCGCTGTGTGACATCGGCTTTTCGCAATAGACATCCTTACTGGCTTGTGCCGCCTCCGCCACCAACTTCCGGTGCCAGTGGTCCGGCGTCGCCACGATCACCGCGTCTATGTCTTTGCGATCGAGAATTCGCCGATAATCCTTCGCGGCATCGACGTTCTTCTTCAATATTGTCTTGGCGTGTTCCAGCCGAGTGTCGTAGAGGTCTGAAATAGCCACACATTCTGCGCCAGGTACTTTCAGGGCATTCCTGAGTAAGTCGCTTCCCTGTGTCCCCGTTCCGATAATTCCGAATCGAACCGCGTCAGAAGGTGCCGGTGTTTGCGTAGCCCAGAGCATCTTCGGCTCCAGCAATGTAACCGTGCCACCCGCAACTCCTGCTACTACAGATCCAGCGATTCGGACGAAACCACGTCGAGTTATCCCGTTCATGAGAGCTCAGACCTCCTGGCCGAGAATTCGTGGGAAAGCATAATGGAAAAAGGCCTCTTGTGGCCAAGAAAATCGGTTTAGGAGAAATAACTCCCGCTCGAAGGGCGGGTGAATTCCCATAACTCGAGGGCCCCATTCACGTTCTGTGCGGTTGAGTGGGGTAGCGATGCAGTATGCGATACCCCCATCCCCCGTCTTGGGTTTTCGGGGGAACTGTCCCCCCCCCCAGGTTAGCGTCCAAAACGCGGACGCGAATCTGGGGCACCAGGCCGCGGGCGAGGGCGCCCGCGCTACACGCGCCGACGAATCGCTAACAGCGTCAAGTCATCCAAACGTTTCTCGCCCTCGCAGAAGACCTGGAGGTCGTCGAGGCAGGAGGTGATCAGCTCGGCGGGTTGGCGTCCGGCTTGGGCGGGTGGCCCACACAATTCGAGGGTGCCGCATTCAATCGCGTTCTGTGCGATTGAGTGGGGTAGCGATCCAGCCTGCGACGTCCATCTCGTTTCGCTCATAAACTGAGATTATTCCCGCCGGTACGGTCGCGAAGTCGCCCTTGCACTGCCGCTTTCGGCCTTGACATGGCGCTCCGGGGCGACCAGAATCAACCGCAAAAAAGTAACTGTTCAGAATTCACTCTTCCCCGAAATCCGGCCTCGATTAAACAAACTAGGAGGTTCTTATGAAATGGATCGCCGTGGGAATCGGTGTGGCTGTGCTGTTCGCCTGCCTGGCCAATGCGCAAACCACCAAAACTATCATCATGCGGGACGCCTGTGATCCCGACAGTTTCAACGCCACCGTCGGACCCGGAACCTGTGTGGCCGGGCAACACGGAACCACGCTGTTCGGGGACTTCATCGGGGAACTGCAAAGCGACCAGATTGCCGGGGCGTGGCGCTTCAACCCTCTTTTGAATACCACCGAGGGACACTTCAAGCTGGTCCGCCTCGAACTGAAACCGGGAGATCAAACCACCATTCAGAACCTAGGGGGCGAAACTCATACCTTCACCCGCGTCAAGAAATTCGGAGGCGGGTTCATCGCTGTGCTCAATGGCCTTACGGGCAATCCCGATCCGGCTCCGGAGTGTGCGCAGGTGTTGCCCGACGGATCGCTCGCCCCGCAGCCGGAGAGTGATTCGAATCAGTTTGTGGAAGCCGGCCTTACCGAACCTGGGCCGACGGCGGGAAGTCCTGCGCTGCCACGCGGCGTTTCTCGCTGGGAGTGCTGCATCCACCCGTGGATGCGGATGATCGTCGAAGTCCAGGGACACGAACACGGAGAAGACTGATGCGAAGCAGGTGGCGCGCGCCTAAGCGTCGTTCCAACTCTCGAGGGTACCCCGTCCGAGCTTAGCTTGGGCGGGGGCTTTCATCGGTCACAGAGTACGCAGCACTCCGCTCGCATACTTATAAGTACCGAGCCTCATGCGCAATCTCCTTGCAGCTGCTGACACTTCTTGATAACTTGGCGCCGACTTGGGAGGAGACCATCGACTCCACAGCGATTGAACCCGGAAAAGACTACTGTTCTGTGGGGCCCGCGCTCGCGGCGGAGACGCCCAAACCGCCGTTCCGACCCCAGGTGGCAGGCCGGATCGCAGTGTTCTTTGGCCCGGTCGCCGGCGCACTGGTGTCTGTCATCAGCTTGCGCCAC
>Ga0207693_10001875_pt1 | contig 18415 bp, 14 predicted proteins | sample LARL81metaG_FD_184347 | JGI IMG/M metagenome (GOLD analysis project Ga0207693, IMG submission 184347) | Corn, switchgrass and miscanthus rhizosphere microbial communities from Kellogg Biological Station, Michigan, USA - LAR L8-1 metaG... | ecosystem: Host-associated > Plants > Roots >...
TGGATCAGCGGCGGCGCCATGATGCTAGCCTTGCCTCTCGGCTGGCAGGTCCGCCCGCTGGCGCTGGATGCGGCGGATGGTCTGATCGAGCGCCGACAGGAAGGCCGAACGGTCGCGCGGCGCAAAGGATCTTGGACCGCCGGTGACCTCGCCCGACGACCGCAGATCGGTCATCAGGTTGCGGACCGCTAAGGTCATTCCGATGGACTGCTCCGTGAACGGCTTGCCGTTCGGCGCGATGACCTCGGCGCCTGCCTTCACGCAGCGGCTGGCCAGCGGAATGTCCGAGGTGATGACGATGTCGCCTTTGCCGGCGCGTTCCGCAATCCAGTCATCGGCAGCGTCCATTCCGGACCCCGCGGCGATCCTTTCGATCAGCGGGTCCTGCGGCACCCGGATGAAATTGCCGGCCACCACGCTGACGGGCAGGCCATGTCGGCTCGCGACGCGATAGATCTCGTCCTTGACCGGGCAGGCGTCGGCGTCGACATAGATGCGGGTGGGATTCAATGGATCGTCTTTGGTGGCGTTGCGAGCATCTCGCGGATTGAGCGGGTGGTACCCCATCGCTGTCGGAATTGCGAGCAAAACGAAGGCCTTGCCAGTGCATTTTGACAGGTTACGATTGCCGCTACAGCGTTTTCGAGCGAAGTGGATACCGGTTCGCGTGAAGAAAACGCGTCAAACAAGAATCTAACCCGACAAAAACAGGGAGACAGGCATGACGAGCCGGCTCGAGACCTATCGCGTCACCGCCCACAACACCTCGAAACAGTCCGAGAACAAGATCCACGACGATGCGGTCGCGCGGCGGTTCGGCTTCTCCGGCGGACTCGTGCCCGGCGTCGACGTCATGGCCTACATGATGCACGTGCCGGTCGCGCGATGGGGACGCGCGTTCCTGGACCGCGGGCTGATCGAGGCGCGCTTCGTCAAGCCGGTCTATGACGGCGAGGTGGCGGAGGTCGCGGGCGTTGAGGGCGATGGCGTGCTGACGATCGAGGTCCAGAGCCGGGGCGAGCTGTGCGCCACCGGAACGGCGTCACTGCCAGCATCCGTGCCTGATGCCGCAATCGGCGATTACAGCCAGGCCGCGCCGGTCGTCGAGCGCAAGCCCGTGAGCGCGAGTTCCTACGAGGTCGGCAAATGGCTCGGCACCCTGCCGCGTGATTGGGCGGGTGAGGCGGCGACGCAGTATCTCGCCGATATCCGCGAAAGCGACCCGATCTATGCGCGTGAAAACCTCGGCCATCCCGGGCTGCTGCAGCGGATGATGAACAAGGCGCTGGTCGACAACGCGATCCTCGGCCCCTGGATTCACGTCGGCAGCCGGATGCAGCTTCTGTCGGCCGCGAAGACCGGCGACGAGCTCACGGCGCGGGCGAAGGTGATCGGCAATTACGAAAAGAAAGGCCACCGCTTCGTCGAGCTGGACGCGCTGGTCGTCGCCAACGGCAAGACACCGCTCGCGCATTGCTGGCATATCGCGATCTACCAGCCGCGCGAGCAGGCGGCCGCGTAGGGATCAAGCCAGATCCTCGTCAAGCTCGACCCTCGCCCTGAGGAGCTTGCGCAGCAAGCGTCTCGAAGGGCGTAGGCCGAAAGCCGGGCCTCATGGTTCGAGACGGCGCTCGCGCGCCTCCTCACCATGGAGGACTTCATCGCAACAACTCACACCCGTCATTGCCGGGCTTGACCCGGCGATCATCATCTGACGAAGTTCCTCGAAGATTGATGCGCGGGGTTAGGCCCGCGCATCACGAGCTCATTTGTCGAGCCCTACGCCGCTTTCGCATTGGCGTCCTGGATCGCGCGCCAGACGCGCTCCGGCGTCAAGGGCATGTCGATGTGCTTGATGCCGTAGTCGGACAGCGCGTCGATCACGGCATTGGCGATGGTGGCGAGGCTGCCGGCGCAGCCGGCTTCGCCGCAGCCCTTGGTGCCGAGCGGGTTGGATTTCGCCGGCGAGGGATGATCGCCGACCGCCATGTCCGGAATGTCCTCCGCGCGCGGCATCGCGTAATCCATGAAGGAGCCCGTGATCGGCTGGCCGCTGGTGTCGTAGCTGACCTCTTCCATCAGCGCCTGGCCGATGCCCTGCGCGACGCCGCCATGCAGCTGGCCCGCGACGATCATCGGGTTGACGATGGTGCCGAAATCATTGACGCCGGTGTAGCGCACGATCTTCACCACGCCGGTGTCGGGATCGATCTCGACCTCCGCCACATGGCAGCCGTTCGGGAAGGTCGACGGCGTCTCCTTGGTGGCGTGATCCACATCGAGCGAGGAGGGCACGCCCTCGGGCACCTTGCCCTCGCGCAGGCGTTCGGAAAGCTCCATGATGCCGATGCTGCGGTCGGTGCCGGCGATGGTGAAGCGCCCGTCGGCGAATTCGATGTCGCCTTCGGAGGCTTCCAGCATGTGCGCGGCGGCCTGCTTGCCCTTCTCGACCACCAGCGCCGAGGATTCCACGATCGCCATGCCGGTCGCGGTGATCGAGCGCGAGCCGCCGGTGCCGTTGCCGAAGCGCACGAGGTCGCTGTCATTCTGCTCCAGCGTGATCTTCTCGAAGGGCACGCCGAGTTGCGCGGACAGCACCTGCGCGAACGGCGTGGCATGGCCCTGGCCGTAATCCAGCGTGCCGGTGGTGAGCTTCACCGTGCCGTCGGCCTCGAAGGTGATCTTGCCAAGCTCGCCGCTCGGCGGTGCGGTCACTTCAAGATACGAGCCCACGGCGATGCCGCGCAGCTTGCCGTTCTTTTTGCTCTCGCGCCTGCGCTTGGAAAAATTCGCGTGGTCGGAAATCTCCAACGCCTTGTTGAACACGCCGGCGAAATCGCCGCTGTCATAGGTGACGCCGGAGGCGGCCGGGAAGGGCAGTTGCGACGGCTTGATGAAATTGCGCTTGCGCAAAGAGAGCCGGTCGATGCCCATCTCGTCGGCGGCGCTGTCGATCAGCCGCTCCATGTAGTAATTGGCCTCGGGCCGGCCGGCGCCGCGATAGGCGCCCATCAGCGTGGTGTTGGTCAGCACGGTCTTGATATCGACGCTGAGCAGCGGCGTGCGGTAGACGCTTGCGAGATTCTTGCCGGTGTTGAGCGACAGCGGGCCCGGCGAGACGCCGGTGATGTAGGCGCCGAGATTGCCATAGCCCGAGAGCCGCACGGCGAGGAATTTGCCCTCCGCGTCCAGCGCAAGCTCGGCATGGATGAGCTGCGCGCGGCCCTGGCTGTCGGAGAGAAAACTGGTCGAGCGCTCGTCGGTCCACTTCACCGGCCGGCCCAGCTCCTTCGAAGCATGCGCGATGCAGGTATATTCAGGATAGTTGAGGTTCTTCATCCCGAAGGAGCCGCCGACATTGCCGGTGAGGATGCGCACCTTCTCCGGCGGGACGTTGAGGATCTTCGCCAACGTCGCCTTGTTGCCGGAGACGCCCTGGGTCGGAACCTGCAGCGTGTAGCGCTCGGTCTTCTTGTCGTAATGCGCGAGCGCGACGCGCGGCTCCATCGACACCACGGCGACGCGGGTGTTGACGATGTCGAGCCTGGTCACGTGCGCGGCGCCGGCGAAGGCGGCCTCGATCTTCTCGCTGTCACCATAGTGGTAATCGAGCGCGACATTGTTGGGGATGTGGTCATAGAGCTGCGGCGCGCCGGGCTTGGAGGCTTCCGCCGCATTGGTCACGGCCGGCAGCGGCTCGATGTCGAGCCCGACCGCTTCCGCCGCGTCGCGCGCCTGCGCGACCGTCTCGGCCACCACGAAGGCTATGGGATCGCCGACGAAGCGCACCTTGTCGGTCGGCAGGGCCAATCGGTTGGTCTGCAGCAGAGGCGTGCCGTCCCGATTCTTCAGCGGCATGCCACAAGTGAAGGGGTTGTAGTTGGCCGCCGCCAAGTCGGCCCCGGTCCAGACGCCGAGCACGCCCGGCATCGTCCGGGCCGCCTCGGTGTCGATCCCCCTGATGAGGCCATGGGCATGGTTGGAGCGGACGATCCAGGCATAGGCCTGCCCGGGCAGGCTGAAATCGTCGGTGTACTTGCCCTTGCCGCGCACCAGCGTGTCGTCCTCCTTGCGGCGGACCGGCTGCCCAACGCCATATTTTTGCAGTGCAATAGCGTTTTCGAGGGAGGCGGGCGAAGTATGATCTTGCATCGGAAATGCCTGATTTTAGCGCGATTTCATGGGTGTTCTCATTGAGATAGACCACCGACCGGCCCCCGACAACGCCCGTTTCGGCAACAATCCTATGTGAGGGGTTGTTGCACGCTCTCCCGGCGCTGCTAAAGTTTCCGTGAAACCGAGTTCCGGGCCGGATTGGCCGCGAAAGATTTGTGAATGACGGACGACACGCGGCTTCGCGATGGCCTGATGCCATGCGAGGACCTGCAGAAGCTGGATGCCGTAGAGGGCCGACGGGGGCCCGGAGCAAGTCGAAGGTTTGCTCCGGACAGCGGCGTTTATGCCGCGCTGGACCTCGGAACCAACAACTGCCGGCTCCTGATCGCCTGTCCTTCCGGCGACAGCTTTCGCGTTGTCGATTCATTCTCTCGGATCGTACGCCTCGGGGAAGGCATTTCTACGACCGGCTACATCAGCGAGGCCGCGATCGAGCGCGCCATCGCGGCGCTCGCCATCTGCCGCGACAAGATCCAGTCGAAAAAGGCCAAGCGCCTGCGCCTGATCGCCACCGAAGCCTGCCGGGCGGCCTCGAATGCCGATGGGTTTCGCGACCGTGTCGCGGCCGAGACCGGCATCGAGCTGGAGGTGATCGATCGCGAGACCGAGGCGGCGCTTGCCGTGATCGGCTGTTCGCCGCTGCTCGACCCCAGGGGACGCGGCGCGATCCTGTTCGATATCGGCGGCGGCTCGACGGAACTGGTGCGGATCGCGCGTGATCCGGAGCAGAAGAACGCCGAACCGGCCATAAAAGCGTGGATGTCGATCCCGCTCGGCGTCGTGACGCTGGCCGAGCTTTTTGGTGGCCGGGACGTCACGCCGGAAATCTATGCCCGGATGGTCGAGGAGGTCAGCCGGCATGTCGGCCCCTTCGCGGCCGCCCATGGCGGCGATCTCGACGACATGCATCTGCTCGGCACGTCGGGCACCGTGACCACGCTTGCCGGAATCCATCTCAATCTTACCCGCTATGACCGCCGCCGGGTCGATGGTATCTGGATGGACGATGCCGAAATATCGGCAACCATCGCGCGTTTGCTCGGCATGAGCTATCAGGACCGCGCCAACAACAACTGCATCAGCATCGATCGCGCCGATCTGGTGCTGGCGGGCTGCGCTATCCTCGACGCCATCCGCCAGGCCTTTCCGCTGCCGCGCCTGCGCGTCGCCGATCGGGGCTTACGCGAGGGCATGCTGGTCGAGATGATGCGCGAGGACGGCGCGCTCGGAGTTTGATCGATCATGGCGAAGGATAAGACCGGCCGGCTGCACGTCACGGTCAGGACGGGCGGCAAGCGCAAGCTGTCGTCAAAGCTCTGGCTGGAGCGCCAGCTCAACGATCCCTATGTCGCTCAGGCCAAGCGGGACGGGTATCGCTCCCGCGCGGCTTACAAGCTGCTCGAGATCGACGACAAATATCACGTGCTCAAGCCCGGCATGACCGTCGTCGATCTCGGCGCGGCGCCCGGTGGCTGGAGCCAGATCGCAGCCAGGCGGGTCGGCGCGGATAACGGAAAGGGCAAAGTGGTCGCGATCGACCTGTTGGAGATGCCCGAAATTCCGGGCGTCACCTTCGCGCAGCTCGATTTCCATGCCGATGACGCGCCGGAACGGCTGACCGCGATGATCGGCGGCCGCGCCGACGTGGTGATGTCCGACATGGCGGCCAATACGACGGGCCATCGCAAGACCGATCAGCTCCGCATCGTCGGCCTGGTCGAAATCGCAACGGCATTCGCTGCCGATGTGCTCAATCCCGGCGGGGCGTTTCTGGCGAAAGTGTTTCAGAGCGGCGCTGATACGGAGCTACTTGCGCAGCTGAAGCGCGACTACGCGACCGTGCGCCACGTCAAGCCCGCCGCAAGCCGGCAGGATTCCGCGGAGCGCTACGTGCTGGCGACGGGGTTTCGGGGCGGCGAGAAAGCGTCAAGTTAGTGCGTGGAGTCATTTGCACGTAGCCAAATTCGGATTGATGCCGTGCGAAGGATTTCTCCGGTGGCGCGAGGTGTGCGGTGAAGCAAGCATCGCGGTACATCGGGTAAGGCAGGCATGCGTGGCCAGATGAGTGCATTGTTGAGCAAGAGACATATCGCCCATATTCAGGCTCTGATAGCCCTTTCCGCTTCTGGGCGCATTGCCGCCGTTTCGTAGCGGCGCAGTAATCCGGTCACACGATCTCGTCGCGAATGACCCCAAGCGGAGGTTAGCGATCGTTGGCAAACGCTAGGATCGGTCGCGCTTTAACCGAGTTTTCTGCCGACGAATTTGCAATGCCGTTTCGATAGCATTGCCAGCGGAACGAGAGGAATGCTCAGACGAAGATCGTTGAAATGGCGGGCGCCCAAAAGGACCTGCCCCTCCAAGTACACCCCGCTCTTGCTCGCTCAGCACCAACACCTCGATCGGCCGGCCTCTCATCCTGTGTTCGCCACAAACGGTCTCCTTGATCGAGATTCAAACTATCAAATAATGCGACGAATTAGCGTTCCGGATGACTGGGTCGTCGTATCGGGATCAACGATATCGCGCGTTGAATGCAAGTATCGTCCGCCCGCAGCGCGCCAGGCGTACAGCCAAATCTCTGCTGAAATCTAGAATAGAAATAATTGACGTTATGGTAGCCCGAAGCGAACGCTACTTCCGCGATGCTTGGGCCGCCGCCATGTTGTTCGATCCGTAGTTGCAACAATTTAGAAGCTCGCTCCAGGCGGCGAGATTCAATGTATCGATTGCAGGTAGTTCCTCGAATCGCGAACAGTTTTTGCAAATAACGGGGCGATACTTTCGCTTCCAAAGCAAGTTCGGCGGGTCCGAAACATGGATCAGTGAAGTGTTGTTCAATGATTTGCTGTAAGCGTTCAAAGAGTTTCTCGGTGTGTGATGACATTCCCATCGATTCTCCCGTCTGAACAACGTGCGGATCACTCATAGATTATGAGATCCAGGATTGCGGCGTTGCGCTGGGATGTGGAGGAAGTAAAACGCCGTGCCAAGTCTGATTTTCAGACTGGCGATTTCTGCTGCGATGACTAGCTAGGCAGCATGTCAGTCAGCTATGGTCAGTTCTGTCCGGTCGCGAAAGCATCGGAGATTTTAGCCGCTCGCTGGACGCCGTTGATCGTGCGCGAATTGTTGACGGGTGCGCGCACGTTCAATAGCATCCATCGTGGCCTGCCTCTGATCTCCCGTGCCGTGCTGACCACGCGGCTTCGCGAACTCCAGGCGGAGGGGATCGTCGAGCGCGTGCCGTGCGCTGAAGGTGCCGGTCTCCAATATGGTCTCACACAAGCGGGGGAGGATTTACGCCCAATCGTCGCCGCGCTCGGCAAATGGGGAATGACTTACATCCAAGATCGGATCAAGTGCTCCGATCTCGATCCCGCCCTTCTGGTCTGGGCATTGCGAAAGCGGGTCGACGCAAAAGCGCTGCCGGATCGTCGCACCGTCCTGCGCTTCGAATTTTCGGGGGTGCCGGCGAGCCGCACGAAATTCAAGGTCATGTGGCTGATCCTCAGACCATCGAGTGTCGACGTCTGCGCGAAGGACCCGGGATTTGCCGTCGACCTAACGCTTCGCGGAAATATCCGGGATTACGTCAACGTTCATCTCGGCCAGATGCGATGGAAAGATGCGGCCGCCACCGCTTTCCAGTTCGACGGCGATCGGCGGATCGCCAAAGCCCTTCCGGTCTGGCTGCGATTTGAAACGCCGAGCGCCTGACGCGCCTTCTCTTCGCGACCGGCATGGGGGCCTTTCCGCCAACCGGATCGACGTCTCATCGCGCTTCAAAAAGGGCGGACGGCGCTTCCTCCGCGCCGCCCGCTAGGAGCTTAGATTGAACGGGCTATCATGTCTGCCCATGGCACATCGCGTCCTTTCGTTGCGATGCGCAATTCGGTCGCTACCGGGGCATAGCGGACATTGAAGCCCGCACCAATCAAGTCGATTTATAGGTCCCATCACCCCAACCGCTGATCCCGCGCATCCTCCGTCGTCTCGCTCGCGGCCGTCGCCGCGACCTTCTCGGCGCCCTTGCGGCTGGAGATCGCGATGGCCTTGCGGCCGGAGATTTCGTGACCGGCGTCATCGGGCATCTGCCAGAAGAAATAGCACGAGGCCGCGGAGATCAGCGCGACCACGACGAAGGCCGGCGCGAAGGAGCTTGCGCTGAGCTCGGTCGCCTGGTGCCACCACAGGGTCGATTCCACCGAGAAGGCGCCAACCGCGACGCCCGCCGAGACGGCGAGCTGCTGGTTGACACTGACGAGCGTTGTGGCGCGGCTCATCTGCGCCTGCTCGACCTCCGCATAGGCCACCGTATTGATCGCCGTGAACTGCAGCGAACGGAAGAAGCCGCCGACCACCAGGATGATCATGATCAGCAACAGCGGCGTAGTCACCGTGAACAGCGCGCAGGCCGCGAGGAAAACGGAGCTGACCACTGCGTTGACCGTCATCATGTAGCGGAAGCCGAAGGTGCGGATGATACGCGCGGCCAGCGTCTTCATGAACATCGCGCCGACGGAAGAGGCGAAGGTGACGAGGCCCGACTGGAACGGCGACAGCCCGAAACCGACCTGCATCAACAGCGGCAGCAGGAACGGCAACGCACCGATGCCGAGACGGAACATGAAGCCGCCGATGATGCTGGCGCGCAGCGTCGACAAATGGAGCAGGGAGAAATCGAGCACCGGCGATCCCGTCCGCCGCGCATGGATCACATAAAGCGTCATCGAGATCGAGCCGACCGCGACCAGCGAGGCGACCACGCTCCACGGCAGGAGGTTGAGGCCCGCGACCGACAGGCCGAACGCGATGCCGGCGAGGCCAATGCCTGCCAGCACCATCCCGTAGAGATCGAACGGCTCAGGATCCTCGCTGGTGATCGGATCGATGTATTTCAACGCCATGAAGATGCCGAGCAGACCGATCGGAATGTTGATCAGGAAGATCCAGTGCCAGGAGAAATAGGTCGTGATGAAACCGCCGAGCGGTGGACCGATCACCGGGCCGATCAGCGCCGGGATGGTGACCCAGGCCATCGCGTTGACGAGCGCGCTCTTGTCGATCGATCGCAACAGGACCAGCCGCCCGACCGGTGTCATCATCGCGCCGCCCATGCCCTGCAGGATGCGCGCGAACACGAAATCGTTGACGGACGAGGACACCGCGCAGCCGATCGAGCCCGCCATGAATACCGCCACGGCCAGCGCGAACACGACGCGCGGGCCGAAGCGGTCTGCCGTCCAGCCGCTGGCTGGAATGAAGACCGCCAGCGACAGCAGGTAGGAGGTGATGGCGAGCTTCAGCGTCAGCGGGCTGGTGCCGATATCGGCGGCGATCGCGGGAAGCGAGGTGGCGATGACGGTCGAGTCCATGTTTTCCATGAACAGCGCGGTCGCCACGATGAGCGGGATCAGGCGTTGTTTGTTCATTAAAATTTGGGAGGAATGACAAGAGGCAGGAGAGGTGGCTGTATCATCCCCCTGTCATACAGGCTATTGCAGAAGCTGCGAAAAAACCTAGATCCTGCGTCACGGAAAACGCAGGAGTGTCCGATGATCTACGTCCTCGCCGCGCTGCTGCCGCCGCTCGGCCTGCTTCTGAACGGCCAGCCGCTTTCGGCGATCTTCAACCTCGTCCTGCTGGTCTTTTGCGTGATTTTGGGGCTGATTTTCCACCCGTTGCTGCTGGTGCCCTCGGCGCATGCGGTCATTTCGGTCCATATGAAACGGGAGGAGCGCCGGCACCGTGAGGTGGTGGAGGCGATCCGCCAGCACGGCCCGCCGCCAGGCTACCGCTGAGCCTGGTTACCCCAACTGCCTCTCGGCCGACCCCCGCAGGACGCAGGCCGGGGGCGATGAAAAGGCTGTGTACGGCGCTTTGATTCGTCACGGCAGCGTGCTATCGACCAGCGTCAACCCCACTGATGGGCTTCGATTCGACGGCGCCGCCGCAGGCTTCGCCGGTGATGGCGCTCATACCCGAATGATGCCGCGGCCCGGCCGCAGATGAAGGAGTTGACAATGGCAGAGCAGGGACGTCCGGCAATCCGCGAAGCCTTTACGTTCGACGATGTGCTCCTGAAACCCGGCCTGTCGGACGTTCTTCCGTCCGACGTCGATATCCGGTCCCTCGTTACACGCGCCATTCCGCTCAACATCCCGATCATCGCCTCCGCGATGGACACGGTCACCGAGGCGCGTATGGCGATCGCGATGGCCCAGGCGGGCGGCGTCGGCGTCATCCACCGCAATTTCGATCCCGAGGGCCAGGCCGCCCAGGTGCGGCAGGTGAAAAAGTACGAATCCGGCATGGTGGTCAATCCGCTCACCATCGGTCCGGACGCGACGCTTTCGGACGCGCTGACCTTGATGAAGGACCACGGCATTTCCGGCATTCCCGTCGTCACCGGCGGCAGCAAGACCAGCCCGGGCAAGCTGGTCGGCATCCTCACCAACCGCGACGTGCGCTTTGCGACCGATCCGAAGCAGAAGGTCTCGGAGCTGATGACGCACGAAAATCTCGTCACGGTGCGCGAGGGCGTCAGCCAGGACGAGGCCAAGCGGATGCTGCACAAGCATCGCATCGAGAAGCTCCTCGTCGTCGACGATCAATATCGCTGCGTCGGCCTGATCACCGTCAAGGACATGGAGAAGGCGGTCGCCCATCCGCTGGCCTGCAAGGACGCGCAGGGACGCTTGAGGGTCGCGGCGGCAACGACGGTCGGCGAGGGGGGCTTCGAGCGCACCGAGCGGCTGATCGACGCCGGCGTCGACCTGGTCGTGGTCGATACCGCGCATGGACATTCCTCGCGCGTGCTGGACGCGGTCAACCGCATCAAGCGGCTGTCCAACGCGGTGCAGGTGATTGCCGGCAACATCGCGACCAAGGAAGGTGCGCAGGCGCTGATCGATGCCGGCGCTGACTCGATCAAGGTTGGCATCGGCCCCGGATCGATCTGCACCACGCGCATCGTCGCGGGCGTCGGCGTGCCGCAGCTTACCGCGATCATGGACGCGGTGGAGGCCGCCAAAAAGGCCGGCGTGCCCGTGATTGCCGATGGCGGCATCAAATATTCCGGCGATCTCGCCAAGGCGCTGGCCGCGGGCGCCGATATCGCGATGGTCGGCTCGCTGCTCGCCGGCACTGACGAGACGCCGGGCGAAGTGTTCCTGTGGCAGGGCCGCTCGTACAAGGCCTATCGCGGCATGGGCTCGGTCGGCGCGATGGCGCGCGGCTCGGCCGACCGCTATTTCCAGCAGGACATCAAGGATACGCTGAAGCTCGTGCCGGAGGGCATCGAGGGCCAGGTGCCCTACAAGGGACCGGTCGGCAATGTCATGCATCAGCTCGCCGGCGGCCTGCGGGCCGCGATGGGCTATGTCGGTGCGCGCAATCTCGCCGAGTTCCATGACAAGGCGCAGTTCGTGCGCATCACCGGCGCGGGCCTGCGCGAGAGCCACGTCCACGACGTCACCATTACGCGTGAAGCCCCGAACTATCCGGGCGCGGTGTAGTTCGGCGTTACCACGCCTGTCATTCCGGGGCGCGCAAAGCGCGAACCCGGAATCTCGAGATTCTCTGGTGCGCAATTGCGCACCATAGCTCATCGCTTCGCGATGCCCCGGAATGACGGCTTTCGTTAAAGATCGCTGCTCCCTCCACGTCATTGCGAGCGAAGCGAAGCAATCCAGTCTTTCCGCTTGACGGCGCTGGATTGCTTCGCTTCGCTCGCAATGAAGATAAAAACCGGAGGAAGCAACCATGGCACAGGCCAAGCGTGTCGTTCTGGCGTCTCGCCCCGTCGGCGAGCCCAAATCATCCGACTTCCGCATCGAGGACTACGCACCGCCCACGCCGGGTGAAGGCGAAGTGTTGTTGCGCACGATCTGGCTGTCGCTCGATCCCTATATGCGGGGACGCATGAGCGATGCGGCGTCCTACGCGACGCCGGTGCCGGTCGGCGGCGTGATGGAGGGCGGCACGGTCAGCGAGGTGATCGCCTCCAACAATCCCGGCTTCGCCAAGGGCGATATCGTGCTGTCGCGCGCCGGCTGGCAGACCCACGCGCTCTCCGACGGCAAGGCGCTGCGCAAGATCGACCCGAAGCTCGCGCCGATCTCGACCGCGGTCGGCGTGCTCGGGATGCCCGGCATGACCGCCTATACCGGGCTTCTGGAGATCGGCAAGCCGCAGGCGGGCGAGACCGTCGTCGTCGCGGCCGCATCCGGCGCGGTCGGCTCGGCAGTCGGCCAGATCGCCAGGATCAAGGGCGCGCGTGCCGTCGGCATCGCCGGCGGCAAGGACAAATGCGATTACGTGAAAAAGGAGCTCGGCTTCGACGATTGTCTCGATCACCGCGATCCCGATCTTGCCGCCAGGCTGAAGGATGCCTGCCCGAAGGGCATCGATGTCTATTTCGAGAATGTCGGCGGCGCGGTGTTCGAAGCCGTTTTTCCGCGGCTCAACAATTTCGCGCGCATGCCGGTGTGCGGCCTGATCGCCGAATATAACCACGCGCCGACCGATGCGCCGAAATGGGCGACTTCGATGATGCGCGCGGTGCTGACCAAGCGGCTGACCATCCGCGGCTTCATCGTCAGCGATTTCGCCGCGCTGCACGCCGATTTCCTGCGCGACATGTCCGCATGGGTGCGCGAGGGCAAGGTGAAGTACAAGGAGTTCGTCACCGAGGGCCTCGACAGCGCACCCACGGCCTTCATGGGGCTGCTGAAGGGCGCTAATTTCGGCAAGCAGCTCGTTCGCGTCGGGCCCGACAAGGCGTGACGCGCGAAGCTCTCGTCGGTGACCACTGACACCATTGCATGTCTTTGACGTGACAGTGTCGGGGCCGCATGGTTCGAGACGGCGCTTTGCGCCCCCTCACCATGAGGATCTAAGGCATGATCCGGAAAAGTTTGTAGCGGTTTTCCGAAAGATCATGCTCAATCAAAGACCTAAAGCGCGATGATGATTCAACCTGATCTCATCGCGCTTTAGAATCGCGCCGCTTGCAACGACCTCATCCTGAGGAGCCCGCCGCAGGCGGGCGTCTCGAAGGATGGCCGCACAGAACCTGTTCGCGTAAGCTGCGTTGGAATTGCCCCACGCGCAGGTGGGCGCTGTCGTTCTCGGGCCTCACACGCCGTGCGCCTTGCGGATCATCGCGGCCGCGCGTTCGCCGATGACGACGCACGGCGCCATCGTGTTGCCGGTCGTGACCCTTGGCATGATCGAGCCGTCGGCGATGCGCAGGCCCTCGATGCCATGAACCCTCAGCGATGCGTCGACGACCGACGTCTCATCGCGACCCATCTTTGCGGTGCAGGTGTAGTGCCAGAATGGTATGACCGCGTTGCGGACGAAATTTTCTAATTCAGATCGGCTAAGGTTGCCCGGCAGCACCTCACGCGTTGTGCGAGAGGAGCGCGCGGCGGAGTTGCCGATCTCCCGGCAGAACTCGACGGACCGAATCGCCGCTTTCAGGTCGGCCGGCTCGCTGAGGAGGTTGGTGTCGATATCGACCGGATGCATCGGATCGGGCCCGGTGAGGCGGACCTGGCCCCTGCTGATGGGACGCACGAGGCCGGGTACGATCGACCAGCATGCGCCGGTCGTTTCGGGGCAACTGACGTCGGGACTGAGAAATGGGGCAGTGCCGATGATGCATTGAAGATCCGGCGTGTCGATTGCGGAATTGCTCTTCCAGAACAAGGTTCCCATGCTGCGGCCTTCGGGATGTGGCTCTGCGCATTCCCACATGCAGCCGCCGAGCAGCAGGTGCTCCTGAAGATTGCGTCCGACGCCAGGGAGATGCTGCACGACGTCGATGCCGAAGGGACGCAGGTCGTGCGCATCGCCGATCCCCGATTGCATCAGCACTTTCGGCGTGTGGATCGCGCCCAGCGAGAGGATCAGCTCATGCCCGACCTCGAAACTGCGAGAGGCGCCATCGTGGATCACCTCGACGCCTGTCGCCCTCGTGTTCTTGAACTTGATCTTCGTGACCAGCGCATGCGTCAGCACGGTCAGGTTCGGCCGATCCATGTAGGGATAGGCATAGCTGCGGAAGACCGACAGACGCCTGCCGTCGCGCGTCCGCACATTGCAGAGCGCGACGCCGCCCTTTGTTTCCATCAGCTCGCCGTTCTGATCGTCAAAGTGAGGAATGCCGAACGACTTCGCCGCCTCGCATGCGGCCATGACGACCGGGTGACGGAACGCCTGCTCGACGATCATCAACCCGCCCTTGCCGCGTCGTTCGGGATCAGGCGCCCCGCGCCAGTCTTCGATACGGCGATAGATCTCCAGCACACTGCGGTAGGACCAGCCGTCGTCGCCGCTCTCCGATGCGAAATGGTCCCAGTCGTTCTTGTGCCCGCGCGCCCACACCATCGCATTGATGCTCGAACTGCCGCCGAGCACCTTGCCCATCGACCACGTCAGCGATCGCCCGTTCAGATGCGGGTTCGGACGGGTCTTGAACGCCCAGTCATGCGCGGTGCCGAGATTGTCGAGCCACCGTGCCGCGTCTTGGATTTCAGGCAGCGTGTCCGTTCCGCCGGCTTCGAGCAGCAGCACGCTGACGGCTGGGTTCTCGGCCAGCCGTCGCGCGACGACCGAGCCGGATGAGCCCGAACCGCAGACGATGAAATCGTAGCTGTTGCGAAGGTTGCCGGTCAGCTCGCGCTGGTTGGCTTCGACACGCGCTGCAAATTCCTCGCTCTGAAGATCGATGTTTGACGATGCGGAAGTCTCGTGCTGCATGGCCCCCTGCCTTGATGTGAAAGCTTGCCGGTCGCGAACAAGCGATGGATCAAGGCAACAACCTCATACGATTGGAACCGCCATCCAATGAATTTCGGCGTGATGCGAACGCTGGCTCTTATCACGAGGGGTAGCGCTGAGGCCGCAGAGGCGAGCCCGCGATGTGGTTTTAAATGTTCGGCCTCACTCGGCTTTCCGGCCGAAGAGATCATCCAGATCGACATCGATCTGGCCGGGCGCCCTGACGTGAAAGACTTCGAAACTGTCGGGCTGGAAGCGATATTCGACGAGTCCCACTTCCTTGGTGCCGATCCGCTCCTGCAGCGAGTCTGGAATGATGAAGCCGGTCGAAGGCGCCCAGACATGCCTGATATGGCCGAAGGTGAAATCGCGGCGCTGATGGACATGCCCGCTGGCGATCAGCCGCACATCGGCGATGCGCAGCATGTCCACCACCCGGCGTCGCGCCGGCATCGGAACGTAGCGGATCGCGCTCGCCGCCAGCTCCGGATCCTCCGGCGTATCCAGGAACAGTGGCTTGTGCAGGAAAACCGCGACCGGCTTGCCCCCGGTCGCCGCAAGCTCGGATGCGAACCAATCGAACTGCTCGGCCTCGCTGGCGAGACCTGAGTTCATCACCAGCGAGTTGAGGCCGATGAAGCACCAGCCGGCGGCGTCGAAACGCCAGCGGTCGTCGCCGCAAGCAGCGATGAAAGCCTGCCGGTCCTTTTCGTTCACGAGCTTGGCGGGAACGGGACCGACCTGGGTGGGATTGTCGCCGACATCGTGATTGCCGGCCAGATAGCGGCAGGGGACGGGCAGGGCGTCGTGCAACTCTTTGGCAAAGGCCAGGTCGTCCGGCGATGACGGTGCGTCGAAGCCGAGATCGCCGCTGTTGACGACAAGATCGGGACGGGTCGTGTCGAGGTAGTTGCGGACCCGGTCGAAATTGTCGGTGAGCTTGGGCTGGCGGCGCGCGAGGTGGGTATCGGAGATCTGGGTGAGGCGGAACAGTGTCATCTCGTCATCCTTCCGGTCGCATCTTACCATGGGGCGACGGCAGAAAGATGATGTGGTTCACAAAAGCCGGGCAACCGATGTCGTCCCACCGCGCGCCCGCGTGTCGTAAGGTCGAGGCAACAACGGCTCCGTCGTGGTTGGATTCGGCGGGGAGGGGAGCAAAAATGACTGAAATCATCGAGCGTTAGCCACAGCTTTGACGATCGCGGTTCAAGTGGGAGCGGGTTGTGTTGCCGCGGGCCGGCGCGCTCGCTATTGACTGGCTGGCCCGTTCCGGGTTGGGGGAGAATTCCGATGTCGCTTCAAATGGTTTTGCTGCCGCTCTTCGTGCAGGTGGGGCTGACTTTCGCGCTGCTGTTGTGGATGGCCGGCGCACGCGGTAAGGCGCTCTCCAGCGGTCAGACCAAGAGCCGTGAGATTGCGCTCGGCCAATCGAACTGGCCGGAGCGCGCGACCCAGATCGGCAACTGCTTTCGCAATCAATTCGAGCTGCCGCTTCTGTTCTATGTCCTGATCGCGCTGGCGCTGCCGCTTCGACATGCCGATCTGGTCATCGTGATGCTGTCCTGGGTGTTCGTGGTGACCCGCTTCGTCCATGCCGGCATCTTCGTCAGCTCGAACGAACTCCGCCAGCGTTCCAGCGCGTGGTTCGCCGGCGTGCTGGTGTTGTTGGCGATGTGGGTCTATTTCGCATTGAAGATTCTGCTTCTGATCTGAGCGCCGTTCTCCAACCGAAAGTTTGCCATGACGCCTGCTGCCCGTTTGTCCGCCGCGATCGAAGTGATCGACAATATCGAAGCGCAGCGCAGCCCTGCTGCGAACGCGCTGAAGGAATGGGGCACGGCGCATCGCTTTGCCGGATCCGGCGATCGAGCCGCGATCGCGGGGCTCGTGTGGGACGTGCTGCGCCGGCGCGCGTCGAGCGCCTGGGTGATGGAGGACGATACGCCGCGCGCGCGGGTGCTCGGCATGCTGAAGGTCGAGCGCGGCCTGAATGCCGAGGCGATCGGCGCTCTCTGCGACGGCGGCCGCTTTGCGCCTGAACCGCTATCTGACGCCGAGCGTGCCGCGCTTGCCTCGCGCTCGCCAGAGGATGCGCCGGCGTCGGTCGCCGGCGATTATCCGGACTGGCTCGATCCCTATCTCGCCGAGGTGTTCGGCGAGGATCGCGCGGCCGAGGCCGCCGCGATGGCGAGCCGGGCGCCGCTCGACCTGCGGGTCAACACGTTGAAGGCCAAGCGCGAAAAGGTGCTTGCCGCGCTCGATCATCTCGGCGCCGGCGAGACGCCATGGTCGCCGATCGGCCTTCGCATCGAGCTCGGCGCCGATGCGCGCAATCCGGGCGTCCATGCCGAGGAGAGCTTCATCAAGGGCGCGGTCGAGGTGCAGGACGAGGGCTCGCAGCTCGCGGCGCTGTTGTCCGCCGCCAAGCCCGGCGAGCAGGTGATCGACCTCTGCGCGGGCGCCGGCGGCAAGACGCTGGCGCTGGCCGCGATGATGCAAGGCAAGGGCCGGCTGATCGCGACCGACCGCGACAAGCGCCAGCTTGCGCCGATCCACGAGCGGCTGTCGCGCGCCGGCGTCCACAATGCCGACGTGCGCAGCCCGAAGGGCACGGCCGATCCGCTCGCCGATATCAAGGCGTCCGCCGATCTCGTCGTGATCGACGCGCCCTGCACAGGGACCGGCACCTGGCGGCGCAATCCCGACGCCAAGTGGCGGATGCGTCCCGGCGCGCTGGAGATCCGGATCAAGGACCAGGTCGAAGTGCTCGATCGCGCAGCAGGTTTGGTAAAGCCGGGCGGGCGGATCGCCTACATCACCTGCTCGGTGCTGGCCCAGGAGAACGGGGCGCAGGTGCGCAGCTTCATCGCGCGTCATCCGGAATTCTCGGTGGTGCCGCCCGAGCAGACCGCCGGCGCGCTCCGGGACAAGGCCGAGGCCTTTGCGCAGGCAGCACTTGCCTCTCCCGAAGGGTGGCTGATGACCCCGCGCCGGACGGGCACGGACGGGTTTTTCGTCGCGGTGCTGAAGCGGGGGTAGAGAGAGGCTGTCATTCCGGGGCGCGTCGAAGACGCCAACCCGGAATCTCGAGATTCCGGGTTCGATGCTGACGCATCGCCCCGGAATGACGGTGTGGGACGCCCCAAAAAACCGTTGGACGACCCCGCTTATCCCGCCCCGGGGAGGGTTGCGGGAGCGGCTCCGGTCGCGTAACTCCTGTCCATGACAGCAGCAGAGAAAGCTCAGGAGCAGGCGCCCTCGGTGGCCTCGGCGCATGACAAGATTCTGATCGTCGATTTCGGCAGTCAGGTGACGCAACTGATCGCCCGCCGCGTGCGCGAGGACGGCGTCTATTGCGAGATCGTCCCGTTCCAGAAGGCCGAAGCCGCCTTCCGCGAGATGAAGCCGAAGGCGGTGATCCTCTCCGGCGGCCCGGAATCGGTGC
>Ga0207693_10001878_pt1 | contig 18384 bp, 15 predicted proteins | sample LARL81metaG_FD_184347 | JGI IMG/M metagenome (GOLD analysis project Ga0207693, IMG submission 184347) | Corn, switchgrass and miscanthus rhizosphere microbial communities from Kellogg Biological Station, Michigan, USA - LAR L8-1 metaG... | ecosystem: Host-associated > Plants > Roots >...
CCGGCACCGGCGCCGTTCTCGGCCGCGTAGGAAGCGGCCCTCAACGCGTGCCGGGTGTTGGCCGGGAACCCATCGGGCCATACGAGCGGAAGCCGTATCGCGTCCGCGTGCCGCTCGGCGAGCTCCCGCGTCGCGTCCAAGCATGCCCACCGGGCACCGGCGTCGAGTCCCACGGCCGGCGCGGGGATCCACTCGACCTCGCCCAGCACCCGCTCGATCCGCTCCCCCACCAGGTAGGAAAAAGGACACGCGACGTCGTAGAAGAACGCTGCGCGCACACCCCCCCGGGGGCGAGACCGATCGGCCAGCTGATCCTTCAGCTCGATCACTTCACCCATGTACTCCAGCAACGGAGCTGAGCGCCAAAACTGCCACAAACCTCTCAGATGCTGGGCCTTCTCGCTCGTTCCGCGCCTGCCGGACGACCCGTGAACTACTACAAAATGCACTTTCCAAGGGACTGAGTACGGTCGTAGGTCCGTTAGACTCGAACTTGGTAGGTACGCACCGTCCACCGGGAGGAAATCCCATTCCGCACGTACCCCCACCGAAACGGCACCCTTACGATCAATGGTCTCCAGACGCCCGGGCATTGGACCTGGTCGGCGACAAATGGACGCTGTTGATCGTCCGCGACCTGGCCGCCGGACCGAGGCGGTTCGTCGAGCTGCAACGGGTGCTCCCGGGGATCTCGACCGAGCAGCTGCGCTCGCGGCTGAACCGGATGGTCGCCGACGGGATGCTCACCCGACAGCGCTACCGCGAGGTGCCGCCGCGGGTCGACTACGAGCTCACGCCGCGCGCGCGCGAACTGATGCCCGTCCTCGCCGAGCTCGCGCGGTGGGGCTACGAGTGGGCATGGAGCTCGCCGCGCGGGTCTGAGACGATCGATCTCGGCGCGATCTTCCGCCTCGCGCCCGGGTTGGTGCAGACCTCGGGCGCCGCCGGGACCGTCGAGCTCGCGATAACCGGCGATAAAGACGGCGAAAGCGCGCCCGCGTACACGCTGACGCTGGCCAACGGACATGCGACGATCGAAGAGCACGGCGCCGAGCGGCCCGACGCCCGCATCAGCGGCGACAGGTCCGCCTGGATCGGCGCCTTCTCCCCCGACCGCGACCGGAACGGTCTGTCGGTGACCGGGGATGCCGAGCTCGCGCACCGCGCACTGGACGGGCTGATGTGCGCGTCCAATGGGGCCGGGGCGCAGCGCGCCGTAGCCTGAGCCGCCTCGCAGTAGCCCGAGGCGGCATCGCAGTAGCCTGGGCCTCATGACAGAGCGGCGGGACCGGCGCAGCCGGCTGCTCACGGTCGGGGTTGCCGCGGCGGTTGCGGTCGCGTTCGCCGACTCGTCGATCGTGGTGCTGGCGCTGCCGGCGTTGTACTCGGAGCTGCATACGTCGGTTGTGGGCGTGTCGTGGGTGATCACGTCCTACAACCTGGTCGTCGCCGTGGCTGCGTTCGCGCTGCTGGCCGGCATCGGCAGGATCGGAGTGGCGGTGCTCACCAGGGCAGGCATGGCGCTGTTCGCCGCGGGCTCCGTCGGCTGCGCGCTGTCGGGCGCCATCGGGATCCTGATCGCGTTTCGCTGCTTGCAGGGCGCCGGGGCCGCGATGCTCCTCGCCGGCGCGCTCGAGCTGCTGTGCGCGCTGCGCGGGTCGCGCTCGCGCGGGCTCGCGGTCTGGATCGCCGCGGGCACGTTCGGCGCCGCGGTCGGCCCGGCGCTCGGCGGGATCCTGACGCAGGCATTCGACTGGCCCGCGATCTTCGTGTTCCAGGCGCCCGTGGCGCTGGTCGGCTTGGTCGCCGCCTTCGAGTCCCACGCACAGCTCGAGACCGCGGCGCCGACCGAGCCGGCGGAGGCCAAGAGCAGCCGCACCGCCGCCAACGTCGCGCTCGGCCTCCTGTTCGGCGCGCTCGTGGGCGCACTGTTTCTCGCGGTACTGCTCGTGATCAACGGCTGGGGTCTGTCGCCGATCGCCGGAGCGGCGGTCGTGAGCGCGCTCCCGGTGGCGGCGCTAGCGGCGCGTCAGCTCGCCGGAGAGCTCTCGACCCGCACCGCAACCGCCGCCGGCAGCCTGCTGATCGCAGCCGGACTCGTCGCGCTGGCGCTGCTGCCGGCCGTGAGCGTCGCGATCGTCGTTGTCGCGCTCGCGCTGTGCGGTGTGGGGATGGGCCTGGCGGTGCCGGCGCTCACCCGTGCGGCGGTTGCGCCCGACGCCCGCCTCACGCGCCACGGGTCGGTGACGATCGGAGCTCGCCACGCCGGGCTGGTGCTGGCGCTGGTGCTTGTGGCGCCGCTGCTCTCACACGATCTCGAGCAGGGCAGCCAGGATGCCCTGCTGTCGGGCACCCGCGTCCTGCTCAACGCGGACGTGCCGATTCGTCAGGAGGTGCCGATCGCGGTTGATCTTGGACGCGTCGTCCAGCGCACGCCGCGAGGCACCGTTCCCGACCTCGCGCAGCCGTTCAATAAGCGCGGCGCGGCGCACGACGCGGTGCTCCGCCACGCGCGCGATTCGCTGGTGGGAGCGATCAAGGACGCGATCACTCGCAGCTTCCGGCCGTCATTGCTGCTGTGCGCGGCGCTGGCAGCGCTGGCGCTGATCCCGATCCTGTTGCTGCGACCGCGAGGCTCGCCATGACCACCGCTCGCGGCCGGATCGTGGTGGGGGTGCTCGGCGTCGCGGCGGTGGCGCTGATCGCGCTCGAGCTCGCGCTCGGCGCGATTTCCTACGGGCAGCCTCACCTGGCCGACCCGTGCACGACCACGGCCGTCTCGACCGGCGGCGGCATCGACGCCACCGTCCAGCGCTTCGCCCGGGCCACGCTGGACGGAGCCGCCTGCCAGCTGCATACGACGCGCGAGGAGTTCGTGCTCTCGTTCGTTCCGTCGGCCGGCACTAAGCGGATCCGCTGGAACCGCCAGACGATCGACAACGCGCTACGCGCGGGCCTCGACCACGCCTCCCACGAGCTCGCCGGCAACGGGCTCGCGGGAACCGCACTGTCGTTTGCGCTGCGCCAGCTGTTCGCGCCCTCGATCGAGTGGTTCGTGCAACACGAGACGTGAGCGTGATCAGTGCGCGACGTCGACGACGATTCGCGTGGGGCCGGTGAGCCGGAAGACGCGGAAGCCGGTTTTTCGGGCGAGCCCGAGCCCGAATGACACGACCCCCTCGAAGTCCCCGGCCCGCTTGACCTGCCGCAGATTTGGGCACAGCGGCGTCAGCGTCGCCGGGAGCAGGTTCGCCCCGCCGGCGGTGTGGCCTCTCGCCGGGCGGATCACGACCTTGATCTTCTTGCTGCCCTGCAGCGACACCGGGTTGCCCGACGGGTCGGCGACGATGCGGCTGACGAAACGCACGTCGTAGCCCGGATTCCCGGACGAGATGCCGATCACGAAGCGGTCAAACGTGGCGTGGCAGCCCACTGCGATCCCAGACAGCTGCGCCTGTCCCCCGGACCCCGGCGACGTCTTGGCCGCAGTGCTGAACGGCGGCAGCCCGAAGGCCTGCGCTGCGAGCGCAAGCAGCACCGCCAGCGCAACGGCAGTGGCCGCCACCGCGCTTCTCCGACTCCTCACGACAACAGCTTAACCGGGCTCACGCGCGCCGTTAGAGTTTTCTTTCGACGACCCAGATACGTTTCACCACCGCAGCCGATGGGGCGCGTCTCGCGTACGCGATGCACGGCAGCGGGCCGCCGCTCGTTCGGGTCGCCACGTGGCTGACCCATCTCGAGTCCGACTGGGAAAGCCCGATCTGGAGCCACTGGCTCGGGAGCCTCGGCGAGACGAACACGGTCGTGCGCTACGACGAGCGCGGGTGCGGACTTTCGGATCCGGGCGTGGGCGAGCTGTCGGTGGACACCTGGGTGGCCGATCTCGAAGCGGTGGTCGACGCGGCCGGCCTCGAGCGCTTCGACCTCCTCGGCGTGTCGCAGGGCGCCGCGATCGGGGTCGCCTACGCTGCGCGTCACCCGCAGCGGGTCGCCCACCTCGTGCTCTATGGCGGCTACGCACGCGGACGGCGAGTTCGCGGCCAGCAGGAGCAGGAGGACGCGCTCGTCGCCGCGATCCGCGCCGGATGGACCACGGACGATCCTGCATTTCGCCATCTCTTCAGCATGCTGTTCCTCCCGCACGGCAGTCCCGAGCAGATGGCGTGGTACGACGAGCTGCTGCGGGCAAGCACCACGGTTGACTCTGCGATTGCTCTGTTCAGGGCACGCGGCGGCGTCGACGTCCTCGACAGCGCGCCCGAGGTGAAAGCGCGGACGCTGGTCATGCACGCGCGCGCAGACCACGTGGTGCCCGTCCAGGAGGGACGGCTGCTCGCAAAGCTGATCCCGAATGCCGAGCTCGTGTTGCTCGACTCCGAAAACCACATCCTGCTCGCCGACGAGCCCGCCTGGGAGCAGTTCCTGTCGGCCCTACGTGGTTTTCTCGGCGTCCAGCTGCCGGCGCCATCCGCTCCGCCTACAGGCGAGCTCAGCGCACGGGAGATCGACGTGCTCGAACTCGTGGCCGCAGGCTTGACCAATGCGGCGATCGCGCAGCGCCTGTTCATCAGCGTCCGGACGGTCGAACGGCACATCTCGAACATCTACGTCAAGCTTGGGCTGAACGGAAAGTCCGCCAGAGCCGGCGCCGCCGTGGCGTTCATGGAGCTACGTGTTCGCCGCCAACTCCGCGCGGCGACGTTGCGTCCTGGCACCGATGATGGATCGCGCGACCGCGCGTAGCCTCGTCGCAACGAGCGGCACAGGCCGAGAGGGGGTCCGAAAATGGCTCGGGAATACAGCGTGTCCGGCGGCGGCGGAGTTGCGCTCCACGTACGCGAATGCGGCGACCCGGACGGTGCGGCGATCGTCTTCGTACACGGCTGGTCGCAGTGCGACCGGTGCTGGGACGGCCAGCTCGAGGGGCAGCTGGGGGCGAGCTTCCGACTGGTCGCGTTCGACATTCGCGGGCACGGGATGTCCGACAAGCCGCCCGATCCCGTCAGCTACGCCGACGGACGGCTATGGGCCGACGACCTGGCGGCGGTTATCGACGGCTCAGGTCTCGAGCGTCCAGTGGTCGTCGCGTGGTCGTACGGGGGCTTCATCGTCGCCGACTATGTGCGCGAGCACGGCGATGGCGCCCTCGGGGGCATCGTGTTGGCGGGCGGCGCGCTGCACCTGAAGCCGCCCACGTTCACCGACCTCGGGCCTGGCCTACTCGAAAACGCACAGGCGATGTGCCTGCCCGACCTCGGCGCCAACATCGCCGCGACCCGCCGGTTCCTTCGCGCATGCACCGTCGATCCCCTCGATGCCGACCTGTGGGAATCGGCGCTGTGCTGGAACATGGTGGTGCCACCGCAGATCCGGGGCGCGTTGATCGCCCGGGAGATCGACGCCGACGACGTCCTGGCGGCACTTACGGTTCCAGTGCTCGTGATTCACGGTCTCGACGACTCGATCGTGCTGCCGTCGATGGCCCGCCACGTCATTGAGCGCTGCCCCAGCGCGGCCGCATCCTGGTATGAGGGCGTCGGCCACGTGCCGTTCGTCGAGGCCCAGGACCGATTCGACTCAGAACTGGCAGCGTTCGTCGGGGCGGCCCGTTCAGGCGCGGGCACTGACCGTCGCGCTGAACTTCGCGACGTCGGTTAGCACCGCGTCGCCGAGAAAGCGCAGCGTCTCGATCGCCCGCTGACCGGCCTCGGCGTTGCCCGCCGCACAGGCGTCGGTGAGCACGACGGGGATGAAGCCGAGGTCGCCGGCGTGGCGCACCGTCGGCTCGATTCCGATCTCGGTGGCGACGCCGGCGATCGCCAGCGCGCGGACGTCGGCGCCGCGGAGCGCGAGCTCGAGCGGCGTGCCTGCAAACGCCGACAGCGTCAGCTTGTCGAGCACCGCCTCCTTGGCCGTGGGTGCAAGCTCGTCGACGATCTGCGTCTGCGGTGCGTCGGGCAGGAACGGCGAGGTCACATCCTCGAGGCGTTCCACCTGCTGCCACGTCCGCCACATCCGCAGCTGCGCGACTCCCATCAGCTCGACGGGCAGCGTGACGTGCCGGGTGAAGTAGGTGCGAACGCCCGCGGCGCGCGCTGCCTCGAGTGCCTGCTTGACCTTCTCGACGACCCGGTCGGCGTCGGCGATCTGCCCGAGGATGCCGACCTGCATGTCGTAGATCAGCAGGGCCAGCCGATCGGGCCGGCAGATCTCCTCGAGCGTCTCCGGAACCTCGAGCCCGTTGCGCTGGTCCATGCGATCACCCTACACGGGCGATCGCGGCTACTTCGACGAGTACTTGGCCGCGGTGACGTGGGTGATCTGGCCGGGCTTGGCTCCCGGCGTCGGCGGCGCCACCCAGCACGCCGGCGTGTTCGTCGCAGTGTTGCCCGGCGTGCTGCCGTTGCCGCCGGCGCCGGTGTTGGCGCAATCCCACGACGGGAAGTTGCCCTTGACCAGGTTCTGGGCGTTTGCCAGCCACAGCGGACCCGGGTAGGTGTCGCCGCGGTTGTTGGGATCGCGGGTCGGCGAGAACGACAGCGTCTCGGGTCCGACCGGCGAGAACTGGCGCAGGTAGTGGCCGACGCCGTCGCCGCCGAACGACTTCGTCGTGGCGGCGATGCCGGCGGCGCCGTTGGAGATGAAATCGGAGATCAGCTGCTGGTGCTGCGACAGCCACCCGAGGATCGGGTTGAGCTGCTCGAGGAACGGGCCGAGCGACCCCAGCAGCGGAGTGGCGCCGTTGATGACGTCGCGGTAGGCGGGCAGCCCCGTGTTGGCCGCGGTGATCAGCGGGCCTAGGTTGACGAAGAGGTGCTCGAGGTCGGGCGACAGCACCTTGACCGAGTGCAGTGTCGGCCCGAGGTCGTGGGCCACCGGCAGCAGCGCCTTGATCAGCGGATCGGTGTCGGTCGAGAAGGTCTGCAGGCGCGCCATCGTGGCCTTGGTCTCGTCCAGGAACGTGGGGAACACGTGGAAGGTCTGGGCGATGAAGTTGTTGTTCTGGGCGGTCGTGGTGAACGTCGTGTGAGCGCTCGTGATCAGGCCGCGCAATGCGCCCTGATCCTTGCTGAGCGCCGCGAACACGGTGCTGCCGTTGCGCACCAGGTTCTGCACCGCGTTGTGCTCCACGTCGAGCACGCGGAGGATGTCGGTGGCGTCCGCCACAAACGTGGGCAGGTTGCCGAGCGTGTTGTTCAGGTTCTGATCGTTGCCCTTCACCGCCACGGCGAACTGCTGTTGCCACTGCTGGAAAGCCTTGCGGGTCGGCTCGTCGAACGCGTCGTAGATATCCGACAGCTGCACGTCGTTCTGAACATTGGTGCGCGACAGCAGCCCCCCGTCCGGTATCGCGGGGGCGTGGGGCGAGCCGGGGGTGATCTCGACGTAGGTCTCGCCGATGATCGTCTTGGTCCGGAGGATCGCCCGCGCGTCCTTGTGCAGCGGCGCGTACTGGTTGTTGAGCTGGATCGTCGCGATCGTGCGGTTGCCCTGCGGGTCCAACGACTTCTGGACCACCTTGCCGACCGACACGCCGGCGATCCGCACGTCGGCCTGTGTCGCGAGCTCCCCGGCGTTGGTAAACGAGATCCGAACCTCGTAGCCCTGCGGGTTGAACGGAACCTTGCCTCCGAACGACAGCCACAGGAACAGCAGCAGCCCCACGCACGACAGCGCGAACAGGACCATCGTGAGAATCTTCGGAATTGACGGGGCGCTGGTTTCCATTTAGTTGGTCGGGAGCTTGGGCAGGAACAGCTTGTTGCTCCCGCCGGTGTTGGCGTTGCTCGAGTTGCCCTCCAAGGCACCGAGGGCCCGCGCAACGGCGTTGTTGCTGGCGGTCGAGCCCTGGTTGTCGGCCTGGTACTTGCGATAGGCGGTGGTGATCGCCTGGCTCTGCTGCGGGCACAGGCCTGCGTTGGACAGAATCGGCGTCAGGTTCAGGATCGCCGCCGCCGCCGGCGTGCCGTTGACGAGCTGAGCGAACGTCGCGCAACTGGCCTGCAGGAACAGCGGTCGGAAGTCGCCGTTGGCGTCCTGGACGGAGAACAGCGTCCGGGCGTTGTGGTTCAGCCAAGCCAGCCACCACAGGTAGCCGTGCTCGGTGTCGCCTGGGTTGTAGCCGACCATGTTGACGAAGTGGTTGAGCGTGACGAACACGTTCGACAGCTTCGGCGTCGCCTTCGCCAGGTTGATCGCGGCCGGACGTAGGTTGCGCACGACCGGCCGCGCCGCTCGGACGAACGGGCGGATCTGGTCGCGCACGATCGAGCACGTCGAGCCCGGGGACCCGGTCTGGCAGGTCGACGCTCCCGGACCGTCGAGGTTGATCAGCGCCTGGTTGGCCGCCGGCAGCGCGTGCGCGGCGGGAAGCAGGTTCGTGGCGGCCGGGCCGAGCTCCTGCGCGAACGTCTGGACCTTGCCGAGCGTCTCAGTCGTCTGGTTCAGGGTCGCGGGCAGATCGGCGACGGCGCGGCTGATGTTGCCGTCCTCCGAGGCGAACGCCCGGAACACGCGCGAGCTCGAGTTGACGAGCGTGACGATCTGAGGCTGCTTGGTCGCAAGCGACGTGTTCAGCCGCTGCAGCGAGTTCACCAGCTGTTGGAGATCCCGACCACGGACGGCGACCGCCGAGTTGACGCGGGCCAGGTCGCGGTGGGTCGGCTCGAAGCGCTCGAGCAGACCCGCCAGCTCGTTGCCGCCCTTGCCCTTCAGGCCGTCGCCGGCGCCGTTGACGAGCAGCTGCAGGTACTGCCTCGAGTCGGAGTCCAACGAGGACAGGATCTCGTCGGTGTTGATGTCGGGCTCCGTGTTGGACACCGGGATCGTGAAACCGGGCTTGGCGGCGGGCGACGTGGTAGTACCCGGGTTGAGCTCGATGAACATGTCCTTCAAGCCCGTCCGCGGACGCAGCAACGCGGTCGCGTTCTGATGGATCAGATGCTTGTACTTCGGGTCGATCTGCAGCGTGACCACGGCTACGCCGTTGTCGAGCTTGACCCCGCCGATCTCGCCGATCTGCACGCCCGAGACACGCACCGACTGGCCCTGGCCCGGGGTGACCGCCTGCGCGGTCGAGAACTCGGCCTTCATCGTGAACGGGGTCGACTGGATGAACGGGAATCGCAGCCGCTCCTTGGTCAGGATGTACCCGGCGATCCCCACCGAGAGCACCAGCAGCGCGAAGATCGCCGCAACGTCACCGGCGTGATTCTTGATCGCGCGTTTCACTTGCTCACCCCGGGAGGAGCGCCCTGGCTGAGGTTGAACTTCAGCCCCTGGGAGTTGGCGAGCGCGCGGACCTGCCTGGCGAGCACGATCCCCGTCGACTGCTGCAGCAGCGACGCACCCGGCGTGTTCAGGTTGGTCTGCTGCTGCTGAGGCGGACCGCCGGTCGGCGTGTCGAGCGACGTGATCGCCGCCTGGGTCTCACACGGCACGTTTGGCTGCAGCGGCGGACGCTTGCCACCCGGCGGCGGCTGAGGCTGCTCGCCCTGCAGCGGCGCGAGCGACTGGCCGATCAGCTTGGGCTGGTTGGGGGCCGACAGCGAGTACGTCAAGGTGCCACCGGTCCCGAGGATCCGGACGTACGGACCGTTGGCGTCGAAGTCGCGCGACTCGCCGGCGAGGCCCGGGAGGAAGTCGACAGCCTCTACGTACGCCGGGTGCGGCGGGAAGCCGTTTTTGGAGTTGAAGTTCGGGTCGTTGATCGTGAGGTGCGACCACGGGATCACGACGTTCGCCACACAGCTGGAGGCCGGGCGCACCTCGTCCTTCATGAACGGGATCGTGGCCTTGGTCAGCTGCGCGAGCGCCGGGATCGTCGGCACTAGGTCATGGGTGAGGCCGCGCAGCTCCGACGGTTGCACCAACTGGCGCAGCTGCGACATCAGCGGCAGGCTCGCGTCGATCATCGGACCGGTGCTCTTGACGCCCGGGATCAGCGCCTTCGCCAACCTCCGCAACGGCGGGAACGCGGCGTTGAGCGCGTTGAACGCCGGGATTCCCGCCGCCAGCGTCTTGGGCAGCGCTGCAACGCTGTTCTCGAGCGCCACGTTCTCGCGCGCGAACGCGTTGGCAGTGGTGTTGAAGTCCGTGATCAGGTTCTGCAGGTTCTGCGGGTTGTTGTCGATCGCACCCGCCACCGGACCCTGCGCGGCGATCCAGTTGGACAGGTCGTGCGGCTGGATCCCAAGCGCGTCGTGCGCGACGATCGCCGAGTACTTGTAGGCCGGCAGCCAGAACTGGATCGAGCGGTTGTACGACGCGCCTGCCTGCTTGACCGCGGTGCCGTACTGCTGCAGCAGCGTCTGCAGGTTCTTGCGGGTGCCGGCCTGCAGCGAGGTCAGCACCTGGTCGGTCTGTACCGGCTCGGTCCCCTGCTGGATCGGGAACGTGTGGCCGCTCTTTGCGACCGGCGCCTCGGGCGTGCCTGGGTGCACGTCGACGAAGAAGTTGCCCTCGAGGAAGATGCGCGGGCGGATCGCGAATGTCGCATCGTCGTGCAGCGGCAGACCCTGCTTCTGGATGACCATCGTCACCTCGGCGGCGTCGCACTTCTGGCTCGCGGTGACCTTGCAGCCCGGGACGGTGGAGACGCTCTTGACCTCGCCCACGTTGACGCCGGCGATCCGCACGAACGAGTTCGGTCGCAGGCCGTTGGCGCTCGAGAAGACCGCGTGCACCGTGTACGGGTTCGCGAACGGGTTTGCGAACTTCGTGAACCCGAGGTAGGTGAACACGAGGATCGCCACGATCGCGATCAAGCCGGCCGCGAACGTGCTCATGCCTCCTCTGCGCTTGCGTCTGCGTGTCATGGGTTCGAGGGGTTGGCCGGGAGCTGCGGCCCGGTCTGGGGGTTGCGCGAGAACGTCTCGCCGGCCGGCACGCGGGTGAGGCCCTTGAAGGTCGCGCCCTGATTGCCGGGGGTATGCGGGTCGACGGCGAGGTTGCGTCCCTGGGGATCGAATGCGTTGAGCTTCTTGGGGTAGCCGCGCTGGCCGGTCTCGCAGTCGGCGTTGCCCTGGTTGTCGATTGCCGCGCCGTAGGGCTGCGCATGCAGGAACGCGTTGCCGCCCGACGTCGGCGAATCGAAGCCGCCGCCGTTGACCGGAGCGGTCGCGCCCTGGGAGCCGACGTTGTTCGGCTGCGCCGCGTTGGCCTGGTTGAGCAGGGCGCGTTGCGCAAAGCCGAACGCGGTCTGCTCGGAGATGTGCTCAGACAGATACGTCCACCAGTAGTTCCAGTCATCGCACACCGTCTGATACGGGCCGAGGTAGCGGACCATCGGATTTAGCGTGTTGACCGTCGACACCAGCCCGTTTAGCGCGACATTGGTCCCGGGCGCCTGCGCCAACCCCTTCAGCGCGTTCATCACCTGCTGGAGGTTTGCGTTCAACGACGGCGCGCTGGCGAGGGTCTTCGTGCCCGCCTCGATGGCGGGCACGAACGCGGGCAGCGCCTTGTTAAGCGACGCCGTCGCGGGCGTCATCGCCTTGCCGAACGTCGTCAAGTCGACCAGGAACGGCTGCTGGACCTTCAGCGACTCCGTCGACACCGCCTCCGTCGACGGCGACTTGGCGATCGTCGCCTGCAGATTTTTGGGCTCGCGGTCGATCGCCGCGAACGTCGTCGCCATCTGCGTGAACAGGTCAGCGTTGACCCTGGCGACCGGCGCGACCGCGCCCATGAACCGCTCCAGATTGCTAAAGAACCCCGTCAGGTTGGTGCTCGGATCAGACAGATACTTCGCGACCGGCTGCAGATGCTCAAGCAGCGGCGGCAAGCTCGCGATCGTGTCGTTCAAAGCCGACCCCCGCGCCGTCAGCGCATCACCCGCACCGCTCAGGCTGTCCTGCACCGCGACGCGCGTCTTCGGGTCAAACGTCTTGAACACGTCGTCAAACTGCACCGGCACGTGCGTCTGACCCAAAGGCATCAGACCGCCATCGGAGATCACCTGACCCGACGTGCCGGTATGCAAGTCCAGGTACTTGGTGCCCAGCACCGACGCCGGCTGGATCGTCGCGGTCGAGTCCACCGGGACCTTGCCGTGCGCCTGGTCAAGGTTCAGCGTCAGCTGCGCGCCGGTCTGGCCGCTGGGCAGCGCGATCGGCTTCATGTTGCTGATCACGCCGATCCGGAAGCCGCCCGATCGCACCTCGTTGCCGATCACCAGGTTCGAACCGTTGGCGATATCGACCTTCAGCTCCCTGGTCGGCACGAACGGCAGCCCCGTGTTGGCGTTGTAGGCGAGAAACACGGCGATCAGCACGATCAGCACCGTGACCGCTCCGATCAGGACCGGGTTGGCGAACGCGGATTGCTGGGAGCGGCTTCTCATGGCGCGAGCAGGTAGTTGAGGAGCTGCTGCGTCTGCCCGCCCGACGAGGTCGACGACGGCGTCGAGGTGCCGCTCGAGGTCGACGCGCCGCCGCCGAGCGCCGACGAGATCTCACCGAGCGCGGCCGAGATGCCAGACGCGGGGTTCGAGCCCGCGCTCGACGGCGAGCCACCGCCGCCGGCCGAGGAGGACGAACTGCCCGCGGTGGAGGCCGAGCTGGTTGAGCCGGTGTCAGTGCTCGAGCCCGTGTCGCCGTTGGCGGCCGAGGCGTTGCGCGGGCTGGCGGCCGACGCGGACGCCTGCAGCTTGCAGGCACTCGTCGGCGTGCCCTTCTGGCCCGGAGGGGCGCCGCCCGGGTCGGGCACGCACGCGTTCGGGTTCGTCGGGTCAGTGGTGGTCACGCCCGGCTGGTTGGGACCGAGCACCGAGTAGCAGGAGCGCGCCGCGGCCACGCCCTGCGACTTGATCGTCGAGGCGATCGTCGACGGCGTCGCGTACGGGCTGCACGTCGAGCTGACGAACGCGTCGACGGCCAGCAGGTGGCCAAGCGGGCCGAAGGTGTTGATCGCCAGCGGTTGGATGAACGCGTACTGGAGAAGCGCCTCGAGGCCCGTGAAGCCTTTGCCGCCCGGGCTACGCGGGTCGGGCTCGACGGCGCGGCTGCGGTTGTCGAGGTCGTGCAGCACGATCGACAGGTTCTGCGCGAGCTCCGGGGTGGGCTTGGCGAACTGGTTGAGGTGCTTGATCGTCGGGTTGGCCGCCTGGACCGCGACCTTGCCGGTCGCCGAGGCCTTACCCAGCGACCTGATCGCCGGCAGCGCGGAGTTCGAGAAGCCCGGGAGGTCGCGCAGCAGCCTGTTGAAGTTCTTGGCCGCCGAGTTGAGGTTGGCGAGCACCGGCGTGTTGGCGTCCGCCGCGGCGCCGAGCTTGGCCATCGCTGGCTTTAGCTGCTCGAGCAGTCCCGGAAGCCGCTGGATCGAGACGCGCAGGTTGGAGTCCTGTGCGGCCGTGTCGCGCGCCGTGTTGCCGGCTTCGACGATGAACCGGTTGACCTGCTTAGAGTTGTTGGCGAGCGCGGTGATGACCGAGTTGGAGTCGGCCGTCAGCTGCTGGAGCGTGTGCGAGTCGTTGGCCAGGAGGTTGAGCAGGTTGTCGGTCTCGGTCAGCGCCGGAACCGCGCGGCGCAGCGCCGCCTGCAGGTCACCCGAGCGGCCGGCGACGGCCGCTCCGAGCTCGTTGATGATCAGCGTGAAGCGCTGCCGGTAGGGCAGGCGCATGACGTCCTGAACGAGGTCGGCGGGGATCGTCGACTCGGTGTGGGTGACCGAGATCGTCGACCCCGGCTTCAGCGTCTTGCCGTACTGACCCGGCTGGCAGTCGATGAAGTACTCGCCGATCAGCGACTGCGGGCGCGACTGGCAGAAAGCGTCTGACTTGAACGAGCCGAAGCCGTTCTGCGTGACCTGCACGCTGACCAGGGCGTGACAGGTGGGATTGCCGCCGCCGTCGATGCAGTTCTTGGGCAGCTCGATCGATTGGATCTTCCCGGCGCGGACACCGGCGACCTTGAAGTCTGCGCCCGACACGAGGCCGAATGCGTTGTCGAGCTCGATCTTGTACGTGCCCGCCGCGGAGTCGTTGTTCGAGGCTCCGCCCGCGATCACGACGAAGGCGCCGATGGCGAGCAGAATCGCCGCGCTTACGAGGATCCTTTTCATTTGCCGGTCGGGACCTCGTTGGGGTTACAGGGGAACCCGGACTCCGGGTAATAGGTCGCGCCGCGCTCCATCGACCCCGGACACCGGTCGCCCTGTCCGGTGGTCAGCGACTGCTGGGCGAACGAGAGGCGGTCGCTGCTTCCCGGCAGGATGTTGAGCAGGCTGCTGAAGATGTTCAGCGAACCGTTCTCGATCGAGCCCAGGCCGACCACCGGGGCAATCCGGCTGGCGCCGCCGTTGGCGTCGATCGTGCCGGGGTGCGTGTAGCCCTCAAACCAGCCCGTCAGGTCGACTGCATATGGGCGGGCGGTGGCGAGCTCGGGGGTCGAGTCGTTCAACGCCGTGGTCGAGATCGGGAACGCGCCGGGGCGGGTCTTGCCGTTTGCCTTGATGTCGCGAACGGTGGCCTGCGCGAGCGGGACGCCCAGCTTGGTCAGCTCGATCAGGTCGTTGTCACCGCCTGGCTTCTTGATGATGTTCGAAAGATCGCGGACCGTAGGGACGGAGTCCTCAGCCAGCGGCTTGAGCTGCTCGAGCAGTTTCTGCAGCTTGGGAGCGACCGGCTTTGACGCGTCAACCAGCGGCTGGAGGTCGTCGAGCGCGCTGCGCAAGTTGACGAACGTGGTGTTCGCCAGGCGCATGAAGCCCGGGAGGCGCTGCAGCGACTGCCCGAGCGCGGTGTGCTGGGCGGCGAGCGCCTGGGTGGTCGTGTTCAGGTGCGCAACGAGGCCGCTGAGGTCGGACTGGCGCTGAGCGATGTCCGAGACCAGGTTGCCCGACTTGACGATGAAGTTCGTGAACTTGGACGTGTTGCGGTTGAGCTCGCGGAACAGCAAGCTGCTCGAGGCGACCGCCGGGTTTAGGTACTGCCAGGCGGCCTGTGCCTTCTGGCCGGCGTTCGCGTACTGCGCCGCCGATCCCTGGATGACGTTCTGAAGACCCTTGCGAGTGGGGCCGTCGAGCGTGTTGAAGAGCTGGTCGAAGTCAACGGCGCTGGTCGTATCGCTGGTCGGGATGACGCCGCCGTTGGGGATCTTCGCCGCGGTTCCAGAACCGAGGCGTAGGTCCACGTAGCGGTTGGCGATGCCCGACAGCGACGTCAGGCGCACGGTGGCCTGGGTGCCCTGGTGGAGCGGCTGGTATGTCGAGTTGTCGATGGTGAGCGTGAGCTCAGCCTGGCCGCTGGGCGTCAGGGTGATCTTCGAGATCGTTCCGACGGGATTTCCAGAGACCTGCACCTGGTCGCCGGGGACGAGCTGGCTGGCGTTGGTGAAGACCGCCTTGACCTGGTAGCTCGACCCGCCCGACAGCAGGATGACGACTACCGCCACGATGGCGATTGCCACCGCGGCAAGCGCCGCGACCCTGCCAATCAAACTCGAGTTGCGCATCAGCGCGACCTCTCCAAACCCAACGCCTCCCGCGATTGCGTTTCCGGGTTCTCCTGGAAGTCGATCGAACCTAGCAAGGGGTTTGTCGAGGTGTCAATTTTGAACCGACAGCCCTGTAGGTGCCGCAACGACGGGGCTTTCCGGTGTTCCGTGCGCCCCCGGTGGAGTTCGCGCGACGGCCTTGTCGCGGTTGGCGAGATCATTCTCAGGCGCTAGTTTTGGAGCACGGTCGGGAGCTAAAAGCCCGGGTGGTGGAATTGGTCAGACACGGTCGCCTTAAGAGCGACTGCCCACGTGGCGTGAGGGTTCGAGTCCCTCCCCGGGTACTTCCCACTACGGTGCGTCTTTACGCGCGCGTGAGAACGACAAAAGTTGTGCTTTCGTTGCGTTCTCGCGAACGTTCTGAGGCGGCGGACCGCAACTAACTCGCTGCTACCGTGTCTGAGCGACCGAGGACCCTCGCGCGGTGGAAGTCTCGACACTTAGATACTCCCGCGGGATCGGCCTGCACGGCCGGTCCCCGCTGCTCAGGCTCCAATCGGATGAGCGGCTGATTGCGTACGTCCGTCGCGGCAACAACGCCGCGTTCGAAGTCCTGGTGGCGCGCTACCAGTCGCGACTGCTGTCGTTCTGTCGCCACCTGCTCGGCTCGCGTGAGGATGCCGAGGACGTGCTGCAGGAGGTGATGGCGGCCGCGTTCAACGCGATCCTCGCCGACGACCGGCCGATCAACGTCAGGCCATGGCTGTATCGCATCGCGCGTAACCGCAGCCTCAACCACTTGCGCCGGATCCAGGCCGTCGGCGTCGACTCGATGGACGTTCACCTGTCCGACAACGGCGCCACCACGGCTGACAAGGTCCACGAGCGCGAGGAGTTCCGCGTCCTGGTCGAGGACATCCACGATCTTCCCGAGACCCAGCGGACCGCGCTGGTGCTGCGCGAGATGGACGCGCTGTCCTACGAGCAGATCGCCGAGGCGATGGAGACGACCGTGTCGAGCGTCAAGTCGCTGCTGGTCCGCGCCCGGGTGTCGCTGGCCGAGGCCGCCGAGGCGCGTCTGCTCTCCTGCGACGAGGTGCGCATCGAGCTCGGCGAGGTCGCCGAGGGCCTGCGCCGCCGGCCAAGCCCGCTGGTGCGCCGTCACCTGCGCTCCTGCAAGCGCTGCTCGAGCTTCAAGGTTCAGCTCCGCGAGACCAACAAGGCGCTCACCGCGCTGCTGCCGATTGGCCCGATGGTGTTCGTGCTTCGCAAGCTCGCGCTCGTGCACCTGGGCCACGGCGCAGGCGCAGGCGCCGGCACGAGCGCCACCGGAGCGGGGGCAGCCGGACAGGCTGCCGCCGTCGGCGGTACCGCAGCGGCGGGAGCCGGGGCGACCGCCACGCTCGGATCGGCGGGCGGGATCCTTTCGGCAGGAGTCGGAGCGATCGCCACCAAGGCGGCGGCCGGCTTGGCCGCCGCGGCGCTCGTCACGGCGGGCGCGGTCGAGGTCTCACAGCGCCCGGCCCCCACCAAGGTCGCGGCAACCCATCACCACCCGGCCCTGGTTGTGACCCCGCCGCCGACGCCCGCGCCGGCCACGCACTCCCAGCAGAGCTTCCAGAGCACCGTCGTGGAGGTGCATCCCAAGAAGAGCGTGAAGAAGGCCGTCGCGACCAAGACCGCCACTAACGCGAAGGCCGACTCAAAGCCGGCCAGCAAGACGCCGGACAAGGCGGCGACGACGACTCCGACGACGACGACGACCACGACCACGCCGGCGACGACGCAGCCGCCCGGACGTCAGCAGACCCAGACCGACCCGACGGTGCTGCCGCCCTCGCCCTCGCCGACGTCGTCCGCGCCGACGGCTACCACCGCCCCGGCACCGACCACGACCACTGCGGCGCCGACGACCACGGACCCGACGACGCCGACGACGACCGGCCCGACGGCGACGACCCCGACCGATCCCACGACTACGCCGACCACGCCGACGACCGCGACGCCGTTGCCGCCGACCGATCAGCCATCCGCCGTCAACTCGCCCGCGGGCGACGGATCGCTCACCGACCCGGTCGGGTCCGCCTCGAGCTCATCGCCGGTGGTGGACTCGTTCGCGGCGACGCCGCAGCACCGGCATCGGCACCACGGCGCCCTTACGTGGTAGACGACGGGTCGATCGACTTCGACCACTTCCAGGCCGTCGACATGCGCGTCGGCCGTGTGCTCACGGTCGAGGACTTCCCGGAGGCCCGCAAGCCGGCTTGGAAGCTGACGATCGACTTCGGGCCCGAGATCGGCACCAAGAAGTCCTCGGCGCGGATCGCCCACTACTCGCGCGAGGAGCTCGAAGGTTCGCTCGTCGTCGCCGTCGTCAACTTCCCGCCTCGACAGATCGGCCCGGTCCGCTCGGAGGTGCTCGTGCTCGGCGCACTCGACGACGAGCTCGATGTGGTGCTGCTGCGTCCCGACCGCGATGCGGCGGTCGGCTCGCGAATCGCGTAGTTAGACGCCGCGCCCGATCAGGGGCCGGGCTCGCCGCCGATCAGCAGCACTGCGCGCGGCTTGCCGTCGATGTCGACGGCGTACGTGCCGGCTTTGAGGCCGGGAATCAGCGTCGACGCGCGGCCATTCGCGGGGATGTTCAGCTGGCGCCGGCCGTCGGGCAGCACGACCGCGACCGCATGCCGTTTGCCGTCACCGGAGACGACCGTCAGCGCAACTGCGAGGAACGCCGGCGCGGAAACGGTCGCGGGGCTGACGCCGCTCGCGCGCACCGTGAACGTCGCCGGCACGCGGGCGTTGCTGGATCCGCCGGCAGGCTTGTTGGCGCTAGTGCCGGGTGAGCTGCCGCCGCTGGCCTTCGGAGACGGCTGAGCGCTCACGCCGCCCGAGCCCGACCCCGAATCCGAGCTGCTTGTCTTGGTGGTCTTGGAGCCAGTGCTCG
>Ga0207693_10001879_pt1 | contig 18376 bp, 14 predicted proteins | sample LARL81metaG_FD_184347 | JGI IMG/M metagenome (GOLD analysis project Ga0207693, IMG submission 184347) | Corn, switchgrass and miscanthus rhizosphere microbial communities from Kellogg Biological Station, Michigan, USA - LAR L8-1 metaG... | ecosystem: Host-associated > Plants > Roots >...
TCCGTAATGCCGCCGAGTAGGCGCATGTACCTTGCAATCTCGGCCTCGTCCTCTGGCGTATCCAGGCTGCCTCGCTCGTCAGCCAGGCGGTCGAGGAGATCTGCCAGAGCCTGCTGTCGCTTGCGCCGGGTGAACTCCGTCCGCAGGGCCGAGTTCACTTCAGCGGAGAGCGTGGTACTGCCGTCGGCTTCCACCGCTGCGACGAGATCCGCGTCGAGGGTGATCGAAACCTTCCGTTTGGCGGATGAGGTCATACCATTATCCTACCATAGTCGCCTAATCGTGCGAGATGGCGTCGGCCGTCGTTCAATAACATCGCAGCGCGGTTACGGGTTCCGCACGGAACTCCTAGAAATGCGGGACTCCCGCACTGTCTCGTTCTCGGACGAGATTAGGGCACGAACCTCGCCTGCACCGGCAAGCCCTTCACCGAGCACCGCAACATCCCGGACCTGCGGCCTGACCCGGCGGACCGGCGGCTCGGATGGGAGCAAGGCCGCCGATCGGGTGCGGGCCAGGTCGGGACGCCCGCCGCTGTAGGTGCTCTGAATTCAGGGGTGTGGGCTGGTTGATCGTGAAATACATGCTGCCAGCGACGAGCCAGTCGAGGACCAGACCGAAGATCTTTCCGGAAAGGCTGAGCCCAGCTTCGGTCCGCGACTGAAGGACCGGCAGCAGCAAGCCGGGCCTCAGCGGCCCCACCTAGCTGGCAGACGTATTGACCCGATCGCAGCCGGACGCTAGTGCCTGCGCGCGTCTCGTCAGACGGGAGTTAAGCGGAGTGCGGGAGCTTGAACGGTTGCAGCGCGCCGGCGTCGATCACCATCGTCGTTCCGGTGACGTACCGGGACTCGTCGCAGGCCAGGTACAGGACAGCGTTGCTGATGTCCACCGGCTCAACCCACGGGACCGGCAGCGCGTTGAGCGCCTTCATCCCCACGGCCGCCTGCTCGCGGGTCGCTCCTTGCACCCCGCCCATGAACAGGCTCCACGCGGTCTCGTTGGCCACCATCGGCGTGTCCACGGTCGTGGGGTGGACGGAGTTGACCCGGATCCGGTGCGGCGCCAGCTCGACGGCCAGGGTACGCATGAGGCCGGTGACGCCGTGCTTGGCCGCGGTGTAGTGCGCGAGGCTGGGAAACGCGCTCAAGCCCGCGACCGAGCTCGTCAGGATGATCGATCCGCCCTGGCCGCGCTCCACCATCGACGGCGCGGTCGCCTTAACCGTCTTCCAGATACCGGTCAGGTTGATGTCGATGACGTCCTGCCACATCTGTTCGGTCATCTCCAGCGCCGGGGCGAAGCTGGCGATCCCGGCGTTGGCGCAGACGATGTCGATCTGCCCGAACTGTGACAGTCCTTCCTCGGCGACCCGCTGCAGTGCGCTCAGGTCGCGGACGTCGGCCTGCTGAGCGAGGATGCGCCGGTCCAGCTCTTCCACTTGCTTGACCGTCTCCGCCAGGTCCGCTTCGGTCGCGCCGTCGTACGGCACGGTGTCAAAGCCGTGGCATATGTCCACGGCGATGATGTCAGCGCCCTCCTGGGCCAGGCGCAGCGCGTGCGAACGGCCCTGGCCGCGTGCCGCACCGGTGATGAAGGCGACCTTGCCTTCGACTCTTCCCATGGGTGATACCTCCTTGTGCCTGGTGCGTACGCGCCGCTGGTCAGATGTCGTTGGCCAGCAGGTTCTCGGCGAACCAGTCCCGGGCAGCTCCGGACGTGGTGTCGAACTCGGACTTGTTGTAGACGTCGAAGTGGCCGCCGGGGACGAGTACCAGCTTCTTCGGGTGCAGGGCGGCCTGGTAGGCCTCCGTAGCCAGCTGCCCGTCGGCCAGCCGGTCCATCGGCGACACGATCATGAGCAGCGGTGTCGGCGCGACCAGCGGAACCCAGCGCCCCGGCTCGTATCCGCGGAGGAACTCCATCGACAGCAGGGTCACCTCATTGCGCCAGGCCGGCGCCATCTTCTCAGCGGTGGTGGTGCACCAGTCGTAGGCATCCTGGGTCGGCAGGGCCGCGGCCCCCGTGGGATCCGGGGTGACGACGGGCAGCATGGCGGGGTCCGCTCCGTTCAGCCGGGCCTGCCGCTCAGCGGCGAACGCGGCGTCCATGGCCGCCCAGTGGTCGATCCGGACAAGTTCCTTGAACGCGGCCGAGCCCGAGACCGGCGGCCCCTGGCTGACGACCGCCTTGACCCGGCGGTCGGTGGCGGCGACGACGAGAGCATGCGCGCCGCCGTAGCTCTCGCCCCACAGCCCGATCCACCCGGCGTCCACATCCGGACGGGACTGGGCGTAGGTGATGGCGTGCTGGATGCAGCGGACCTGCTGCCAGGGATCAATCTCCAGCCGAGGGGTGCCCGGCACCGGGTCGCTGGCGCCGAACCCGGGATGATCGTAGACGAGGCAGCCCAGGCCCGCGGCCTGGAACACCTCCGCGTACCGGTCCAGCCACATCTCCTTGACCCCGGAGAACCCGTGCTGCAGCACCACGCACGGGGCCGAACCGCTCGCCCCCTCCGCCGGGTAGAACCATCCGCGCAGCGTCGCGCCCTGCGCGGTGAACTCGACGTCCTCACGTACCACGACATCCTCCTTGACCGTCTGCGGCTAAGGAGAAAAGCGTGACCCGGGAGCATTACCGTCCGCCTGCACCTGCGTGCCAGGCTCTGGCCATTGCCTGCCAGCGCACGGAAAACAGTCCAGCGAACCGGGCAGCCGTTCCGGCGGACCGGGCAGCGGTCAGTACCGCGCTGCCGTCCGGGCCCGGTAGTCCCGCGGGGTGCAGCCGTACTGGGCCCGGAAGGCGCGGGCGAAGTGGCTGGCGTCAGAGAATCCCCAGCGGGTCGCGATCTCCGAGATCGGGTCGGTCCAGGCGGCCAGGTCGCGGCGGGCCCGGGCTAGCCGCCGCGTCCGCGCGAAACCGCTCACCGTCTCGCCGGCCTCCTCGAACACCCGGTACACGCTGCGCACCGACATCCCGTGCGCGGCGGCGATCGCCGCGGGCGTCACATCCCCGGCGGGGAGACGCTTCTCGATCCAGGCCTGCATGACGGCCAGGGGCGGCACTGTGCCGTCGGCTGCCGGGTCCGTGTGCTGCCGCACGGCTGCCACCAGCAGCTCCAGCGCGGCCCGCCGGGCGGCGGACAGCGCGGAAGTGGTCAGCCGGTCCATGGTGCTCGACAGGACACCGAGATAACCGGTGAGCAGCTGCGTGGACGGTGCGGCGCCGTCGAGGGCTACGGCCTTGAACGGCTTCATCCCGCCGTTCACTTCGCCCAGCGCAGCCATCGGGATGATAAGGGTCTGCTTGACCTGCGGTTCATGCACACAGAACCGCGCCGGCTGGTCACTGCGCCACACCACGGCATTGCCCGGGCGCAGGTCGGCGGCGGCATCGCCTGCTTCGACAGTCTCCCGCCCCTGCCGGGCAACCGTGACGCCGAGGTACAGGCTCTCGGTACGGGCGGCACGGCGCTGTCCCCGCATCCCGCTGCACGGGTCACACCTGACGTCAACAAGAACCAGATCCTCGATCCGCCGGCGGCGCACCCGCGCCCGGAACGAGGCCGCCGGCCAGCCCGGCCCGAGCCGCACCGCCATGTCCACGTGTGTGGCGGATACCAGCTCCTCCAGACGGCCCTCGCGCTCGGGCGCGGCGACATCGGCGAGATCCTGGTACTCACCCGCGCCACGGACGGAACGCGGCACTGAGCGCCACGGACCGGCGGCGATGCTCATGCGTCCACTGTAAGACGCAGTCAATTTCACCGCATCCAGTGTTTGGCACCATCGCGCTGTCCCGCCGGACTCGCCGGGGATCCACATCGACCATCGCCTGAAAGACGATCAACGAGTACGTGGTGCGGCTCTACCCTTTCGCCAACGCCTTCAGGCCCGCGCACCGCCTCGTGCTGGAACTGTCCTGCAACGAGCCCTGGCCGGCGCCCGCAACTCGCTCCTGCCACCGGAGGCCATGCACCTGCCATCGGGTCGCCACCAGCCATAAGGTCTACTGCGACGCCGCCCATCACTCCCGGCTCATGCTGCCGTTCACAATACGAAAGGCAAGTGACAGCGGCTAATCAAGTGATGACAACGGCACCCTTGTGCTCAACCCTTGCGTGGCACTCTGACCTGGCCTAAGTTGCATATGTGACCTTGTGCAGCGGAGCTGCCGGGTGGCGCGGCCCACTTTGAGGGGGCAAGTGCCGTGGACGTATTCGAGACCAGCCGCGAGGTGCCGAGCGGGCGCCCTGGTTTCTGGCTCGATACCGTCTGCACACAGATCCTGCCGGTCAAGATCGACCTGCGCCATGACCGCCTGCCGGCGGCCAGGATGAGCTGCGCGACCCTCGGCGCGCTCCGGATCCGGGACGTCGTCGGCGGCGACCACGTCTACACCCGCGACGCCACCGACATCCGGCACGGCGACCCGGCGACGGTCCAGGTGGGCATGCCACTCGGCGGGCAGTCGATCCTGATCCAGGACGGCCGCGAGGCGGTGCTCGACGGCGGCGACATGGTCCTGTACGACAGCTCGCGGCCGTTCACGCTGGTGATGGAGAACAAGTTCCACTGGCAGGTCTTCCTGCTGTCCAAGGACAAGCTGCGCCGTTCCGACCGGGAGCTGGCCCAGGTGACCGCGATCCCGCTGCCCGGGTCGCACGGCATGTCCCGGGCCGTGTCGGCGTTCCTGCGCGGGCTGGCCGCCGAGGTGACCGGCCTGGAAGGCTCGCCTGGCGCGGCCGCGCTCGGGGAGAACGCATCCGACCTGATCGCGACGATGGTGCGCAGCCGGTTCGGCCAGCAGTGGGACGTCGCCGACCCGGACGCGGTGATGATCGCGGCCGTCGAGACCTACCTGCGCGATCATCACGCCGATCCCGACCTCGATCCGCCGCGGGTCGCGGCGGCGCACGGGTTGTCGGTGCGCCGGCTGCATGCCCTGTTTGAGCCGACCGGCCACCCGGTCGCGGCCCGGATCCGGGACGAACGGCTGGCCGCCATACGCCGCGACCTGCGCGATCCGGCGCTGGCGCACCGCTCCATCGCCCGCATCGCGGCCTCGCACGGGCTGCGCAACCCGTCGGCCTTCGCGCGGCTGTTCCGGTCCGCGGAAGGTATCACGCCGCGGGAGTTCCGCACCGGAAGCTGAGAGCCTCACCGGTCCGCGAGCCGCGGGTTCTGTGCCGCCAGCGCCGTGTTGTGTGCCACCAGCGCTGAATTGCTCTACATCCCATTGCCTGAACGCCATGCGTGTGTCGAACATGATCCCAGTGTGTGACAGCTCACAGTCCCGGGGCGGTCAGCGCCGGATGAGCCGGATGAAGGGAGCTCTTCGGCATGTACAACGTCGACATCGACACCGGCGGCACGATGACCGACGGCCTGGTCAGCGGCGACGGCAGCGTCGTGGCGCTGAAGGTCGAGACCACCCCGCACGACGTGACGATCGCGTTCACCGACCTGCTCGAGGCGGCCCGGGCGCAGCTCGGCTTCGGCGACCTGCGCTCGTTCCTGGATCAGGTCGAGGTGATCCGCTGGTCATCGACCATCACCTCCAACGCCCTGGCCCAGCGCATCGGGCCCAAGCTCGGCCTGCTCGTCAGCGCCGGGCACGAGAAAGACCTCTACGACAGCGAAGGCGTGCTGGCCGGGCAGGTCATAGGCACCCTGATCGACGCCGGCGACATCGCCGGCCTCCCGGCCGGCACCGACGACGCGACCATCCGGCAGGCCGTCAAGGCTCTGCTGGACAAGGGCATCAGAAGGATCACCATCTCGCTGGAAGGCGCCTTCGCCGACGACTCGGCCGAGCTGGCCGTGGTGGACATGCTCGGCGCGGACTATCCCGACCATTTCCTCGGCTCCATCCCCGCCCTGGCCGCCAGCGAGATCGTCCGGCGCCCGGACGACGCCACCCGCACCGCGGCCGCCCTGGTCAATGCCTACGTCCACCCGGCCCTGGCCACCTCGCTGTACCGCGCCGAGGAGATCGTGCGCGAGCAGCACGGCTGGCGCGGGAACGTGCTGATCGGGCACATCGGCGGCGGGGTCGCGAGGATCGGCAAGACCAAGGCGTTCGACACGATCGAGTCAGGGCCGGTCTTCGGCACCCACGCCTGCGCCGCGGCCGCCGCCCGGTACGGCGACGCCAAGGTGATCGCCGTGGACGTCGGCGGCACCACGGCCAAGGCCAGCGCGGTGGCCGACGGCCGGGTCGTGATGCTGCCGGGGGGTGACCTGTTCGGCATCCCGCTGCAGCTGGACCTGCCGCTGCTGCGCTCGATCGCGCTCGGCGGCGGCAGTGTGGCCCGGGCCCGCGACGGCGCCGTCGTGCTCGGCCCGGACAGCATGGGCGCCGCGCCCGGCCCGGCCTGTTACGGCCTGGGCGGCCGCAACGCCACCATCACCGACGCGTTCGTCGACTGCGGGCTGGTCTCGCCCAGCGGCTTCCTCAGCGGCCGGCGCCGCCTGGATGTGGACAAGGCAAAATCAGCCATCGCCAAGCACGTCGGCGATCCACTGGGCCTGGACCCCGATGCCGCCGCCCGGGCCGTCGTCGACGCCGCCTACGACGCGGTGGCCGACCTGGCCGCAGAGACAGCCAGGCAGGCCGGCTGGGACCCGGCCGCTGTCACGCTGTATGCCTACGGCGGCAATGGCCCGCTGTTCATCACGCCGGTCGCCGAACGACTCGGAGCGAGAAGCGCCCGGATGTTCCGGTACGGCAACGTGTACTCGGCGTTCGGCTCGGCCATCTCCGACGTCGTGCACGTCTACGAGAGCGCCATCAGCGGGATGACCCGCGAAGAGGTGCTGGCCCGCTCCGCCGGCCTCGCCGCCGAGGCCGCCCGCGACCTGCGCGGGGAAGGTTTCGATCCGGCCGCGGCCACGCTGTCCTGGGAGGTACGCTCGGGCATCGCCGCCGGGCACGGCGACGGCCAGGACCCGGCCGCGCTGCTCGACCGGCTCGGCGCCACGCCGACCTTTATCCGGCTGACCGCCCGGTTCCCACTGCCGAGCCTGGAACAGCCCGCTGTCGGCCAAGGGCCGCAAGACGCTGAACCGGACACGCGCACCAGCCCGTTCGGTCCCAAGGGTTTGATCCCCGTCTACCCGTTCGCGGCCTTGCCCGGCCGCACCACCGCGGGCCCGCTGCTCGCGGACGGGGGCACCTTCACCTGGCTGGTCACCGACGGATGGTCGCTGTCGGTGGACGCCCTCGGCGACGCGTCGGTCAGCGCCACCGAATAGGCGCGAGCACGTAAGGAGAGATCGTGAGCGAGCTGCTGCACATCACCGAGTACGTCGACGTCAACCTGGATACCGAACGCTGGAGCTGCCACGATTGCGGCCAGGACTTCGGGTCGGCCCGCGGCAACTACAAGCGCGGCCTGCTGGTCGCCGAGCGGGATCCGCGTGAGATCCACCCGCCGGTGATCGAGGGCGAGTACACCTTCGCGCCGAACGGCGCCTGGATCCGGATCATCGAGTTCTACTGCCCGGGCTGCGGGCGGCAGGTGGAGAGCGAGTACCTGCCGCCCGGCCACCCCCTCACTCAGGACATCGACCTGGACGTGGACGCCATCAAGGCGCGGCTGGCCGAGGGCAGCGTCCGCGTCAACGAGCACGGGAAGCTGGAGGCCACCCGATGAAGGCGATCGACATCGACGTCGGCGGCACGTTCACCGACCTGGTCCTTACCTGGGACGACCAGCGGGTCGTGGCCAAGTCGCCGACCACGCCCTACGACTTGTCCGTCGGCTTCCTGAACGTGCTGAACGCCGGCGCCGACGGACTGGGCCAGCCCCTGGCCGACATCCTGCCGCAGGTCAGCATCGTCCGGTACTCCACCACGGTGGCGATGAACCGGCTGATTGAGCGCAAGGGCCCGCGGCTCGGCCTGATCACGACGGAGGGTCACGAGGACGCCATCTTGATCGGCCGCGGGGCTCAGTGGACCGACGGCACCCGGATCGGCGAGCGCCGCAACCTGGCCGCCCAGCGCAAACCCGTCCCGCTCGTCGAGCGGGACATGATCGCCGGGGTGGCCGAGCGGACAGACTCCAAAGGCGCGGTCCTGCGGCCGCTGGACGAGGACGACGTGCGGGCCAAGCTGCGCGGCCTGGTCGACAAGGGCGCCCGCGCCATCGCCGTCTCGCTGCTGTGGTCGTTCGCCAACCCGGCGCACGAGCGGGCCGTCCGGCGGATCATCCGCGAGGAGTACAAGGGCTACCACGTCGGCTACCTGCCGGTCGTGCTGTCGCACGAGGTGGTCGGCAAGGTCGGCGAGTACGAGCGGACCATGACCGCGATCCTGGACGCCTACCTGCAGGCGGGCATCAAGTTCGAGCTGGAGACCACCTGGGACAAGCTCCGCGAGCACGGCTACCGGGGCACGTTCCTGCTGACCCACAACACCGGGGGCAGCGCCGAGATCTTCAAGACCACCGCGAGCCGTACGTTCAACGGCGGCCCGGTCTCCGGGCTCATGGGCGCCTACCACATCGGCCGGGCGCTCGGCTACGGCAACGTGATCGCCTCCGACGTCGGCGGGACCAGCTTCGACGTCGGCATGGTGGTGGACAGCTCGATCCGGTCGTACGAGTTCCGGCCCATCATCGACAAGTGGATGGTCGGCATCTCGATGCTGCAGACCACCACGATGGGCGCGGGCGGCGGCTCCATCGCCTGGCTGAACCGCCTGCTCGGCGGCCGACTCGAGGTCGGGCCACGCAGCGCGGGCTCCTATCCCGGCCCGGCCTGCTATGACCTGGGCGGTACCGAGCCCACCGTCACCGACGCCGACGTCGTCCTGGGCTACATCGCGCCGGACGGCTACTTCGGCGGCAAGATGCCGCTGAACCGGCAGAAAGCCGTCGACGCCATCGAGGCGAAGATCGCCGGGCCGCTCGGCATCGGCGTGGACAAGGCGGCCGCGCTGATCCGCCGCATCGTCGAGCAGAACATGGCCTCGGCCATCAAGCGTGAGGTCCACCTGCGCGGCTACCACCCCGAGGACTTCGCCCTGTTCGCCTACGGCGGCGGCGGTCCCACCCACGTGGCCGGCTACCGGGCCGCCGTGCCGACCGCGGTCATCTTCCCGCAGGCCCCGGTCTTCTCCGCCCTGGGCAGCTCGGTCATGGACATCATGCACGTCTACGAGCAGAGCGGCCGGATGCAGTTCATGGCCCCGGTGACCGAGCAGATCGTCATCGACCGCGAAGCCTTCAACACCCGGGTCAGGGAACTCATCGAGAAGGCGGAGAAGGACCTCGAGGCCGAAGGGCTGGGTAGCGCCGAGACCGTCTTCAGCGTCGAGCTGGACATGCTTTACGGCGGGCTGGTCCAGGTCAAGCGGGTCTCCTGCCCGGTGCTGACCATCGACTCCGACGATGACGCGCGGCGGGTCTACGACGAGTTCGAGAAGGAGTTCTCCGAGGCGTTCAGCCCGCACGTGGTGAACAAGCCCGGCGGGGTCTACCTCGACGGCGTCGTGCTGAAGGCCACCGTCATCACCGAGAAGATGGACCTGCCCGTCCATGAGCTCGGCGATCCGGATCCGGGTGCCGCGAAGACGTCGGTCCGTTCGGCCTACTGGCCGGAGTACGGCGAGCGGCACGACACCGACGTGTACTCCTTCGACGCCCTGCGGCCCGGCCACGTCGTCACCGGCCCGGCCATCGCCGAGATGGAGTACTCCACCATCGTCATCCCGCCGGGCCAGCAGCTGGAGATCGACCGGCACGGCCTCGGCATCCTGCGGAACACCGGAACGGAGGGCTAGCCATGGCCTACCCGACCCTGGCAGAGAAGCTGGCCGCGCTGAAGGTCTCGGCACCCTCGGATTACGAGCGCAAATGCGCCGAGCAGGTCAGGAGCGGCGACTACGAGATCGCGGTCCAGCGCACCGCCGACATCCTCGACGAGGGCTACGAGATCTTCATGCGGTCGTCGCGGTCGTCCATGGGGGTGGCCGGCGACTCGATCGTGGCCATCTTCAACGCCGCCGGGGACCTGGTCAACGCCTCGGCGGGGACTTACCTGCACGCCGTCATCCCGCCGATCGTGATCAAGTACATCCTGGCCCGGCACAGCCAGAACCCCGGCATCAACGACGGCGACATCTGGTACACCAACGACGCCCTGTACGGCGGCATCCACAATCCCGACCAGGTCGCCATCATGCCGGTGTTCTTCGAGGGCGAGCTGGTGGCGTGGACCGCCGCGCTGTCCCACACCACCGAGACCGGCGCGGTCGAGCCGGGCGGGATGCCGCTGGCCGCCAAGGCCCGGTTCGAGGAGGGCATGAACCTGCCCCCGATGCGGGTCGGGACCAACTTCCGTATCAACACCGACGTGCTGGAGATGTTCGCCGCCTTCGGCATCCGGGCTGAGGCCAACGTGACCGTCGACATGCGCGCCCGGGCCACCACCGCCGACCGGGTCCGGGTCCGCCTGCTGGAGCTGTTCCAGCGGGAGGGCAAGGACTTCGGCGTCGGCCTGATGCGCCGCATGCTGGCCGAAGCCGAAGCCGGAGCGCGCCAGCGCATCGCGCACTGGGCCGACGGCACCTACCGGGCCGTCACCTTCAGCGACGCGGCCGGGCTGGCCCCCGGCCTGATGCGCAACTGCTCGATGACCATGATCAAGGCCGGTGACCACCTGACCTTCGACTTCACCGGCACCAGCCCGGAGACCCCGTCGAGCTACAACGCCCACCCCCAGGCGGTCATCGGCCACATGGCCAACTACATCTACGAGTACGTCTTCCACGACCTGCCGGTCAGCTCGGCCACCTTCGAGCCGATTGACTTCATCTTCCCGCCGAACTCGATGCTGTCCCCGGACGCCCGCGCCGCCACCTCCTGCTCGGTCATGGCCGCGACCGGTGCCATGAGCGCGGTCGCGAACTGCATCAGCCGGGCCCGCTACGGCTCCGACGAATGGCGGCAGGTGGCCGCCAGCCAGGGCAACGGCGGCAACGCCATCGTGCTGGCCGGGATCAGCCAGTGGGGCGCCAACTTCGCCGACATGATCGCCTACCCGATCAACACCGAGGGCCAGGGCGCCCGCGCCACCGAGGACGGGATGGACGCCTACGGCTTCCCGTGGTGCGCGTTCGGCCGCGCGCCCGACGTGGAATCCATGGAGAACGAGTTCCCGATGCTGATCCCGTTCTCCTCGCACTGGAAGGACAGCGGCGGCGCGGGCAAGCACCGCGGCGGAGTGGGCACCGCCCAGCTGTGGGTGACCCACCACGTGCCGATGCTGTTCGAGATGGCGATCGCCGACAACTCGGTCATCCAGACGCCGCAGCCGCTGTTCGGCGGGTACGCTCAGCCGACCGTACCCGGCATCGTGCTCGACGGCATCAACGTCTCCGAGGCGCTGGCCAGCGCGGACGCCGGCACCCTGACGCTGGAGGCGCTGCTGGAGGGCCGGTTCGGCGGCACGGTGGTGTCGCAGCCGTACGGCAGCGCCGTGCATCCGGTGATGGGCGGGCAGAGCGTCATCGTGGGCCTGTCGACCGGCGGGACCGGCTACGGTGACCCGCTCGACCGCGACCCTGCGGCTGTCGAGCTCGACGTGACCAAGAACCTGGTCTCAGCCGAGGTGGCGCGGACCGTCTACGGAGTGGTGATTGACGAGCGCACCGGCCGGGTGGATGCCGAAAAGACCGATGACGAACGGCTTAGGCAACTCGCCGCCCGTAAGGCCCGGGGCGTTCCTTACGAGGAGTTCGAGGCGGCCTGGTCGCAGCGCAAGCCGCCCGAGGAGATCCTGGGCTTCTTCGGCTCCTGGCCCGACGGCGCCGTCGTCAGCCCGCTCATCCGGATGTGACGCGATGCCCGCCAGCCGCCGCGCCACCGCCCGCAGCGTCGCGGGCGGTCAGGGCGCGGGTACCGTGGCCATCCCACTCGCCCTGCACGTGTCCGCGCGGATCGCCGAGCGAGACGCCGAGGACTTCGTCTACGACCCTACCCAGCTGGCCAACGCCCTGCGCGACCTGGCCGACGCGGTCGACCCGGACGGGGTCCCGGTGTGTGACCCGCAGGTGCTCCTGGACGGCTGCCAGACCGCGGGCGACGTCGCCGGGAGCGAGCAGCTGAAAGCCGCCGTCGAGGTCACCCGCCGGCTCCGGGCCACGTTCGGCGAGGGCATCGTGCTCGCCGCGGTGCTGCCCGGCCCGGCGGCGATCGCCGACCGGGTGGGTGCGACGGGTGCCGCGGCGGCCGAGACGGTCCTGGTGCTGGGGAAGGAGTTCCTGGCCGCCGGGGCCGATCTGCTCATCGTCGAGGACGATGAGGAGCTACCGGGGACGGCGCTGACGACGCTGGCCAACATCGCGCGCTTCCACCAGGCGGCGGCGCTCTCGCACGGTGCCGCCCGGTACGGGCTGCCCGCCACGGTCTCGGTCGGACTGGAGGCTCCGGCCAGCGTCCCGGGCGTCGTCGTCACGCCCGGCGCGCTGGCCCGTGATACGGATATCGCCGTGCTCCGCGACTGGGTGGCGGCCGTCCGCGGCTGAGCCGCCCATCGCCTCGGTGCCTCGCGATCCTCAGGCCGGCGTGCCTCCGAGTCGTCACGCGGCCGCCCAGGCGGCCACCAGATCCGTGTCGACGCCGATCGGCCCGCCGGCCATCCCGCCGCCCGCGTTGCCGAGCGGCTGGTCGCGGCCGGGCAGCGGCTCGGTGAAGAACCGGGCGTTGTCCGCGACGAAGTCCTCCTGGCCGCCAGGCACGCGCCGGTCCTGGCTGATCGCCTCGACCGGGCAGGCCGGCTCGCATGCGCCGCAGTCGATGCACTCGCCGGGGTTGATGTAGAGCTTGCGGGCACCCTCGTAGATGCAGTCGACCGGGCACTCCTCGATGCAGGACCGGTCGGTGATGTCGATGCAGGCGGCGGCGATGACGTAGGGCACGGGGTTCTCCTTCAGACGGCGACGGGCAGGGTGTCGGACGAATGCCCGGGGAACAGCTGCTCGCCCGGGTTGATCAGGACGGTGGCGTTGTTCACGGCGGTCGCGGCCTCGCCGAAGCCGACCGCTATCAGGCGGACCTTGCCGTGGTAGTCCGCGATGTCGCCGGCCGCGAAGACCCCCGGCATGCTGGTGGCCATGGTCGTGTCGACCGGGAGGTAGCGGTTGGCGGTGATGTCGATGCCCCAGTCGCGGATCGGCCCGAGGTTGGCGGTGAAGCCGAGCGCCGCGATCACCGCCTGCGCGGCCCGGGTATGGCTGGCGCCGTCCGCGGTGGTGATCTCGACGCTGCTTACCCGGTCGCCGCCGGAGACGGCGGAGACCTCCGCGCCGGTGATCACCTCGACCGTCGAGGCGTGCAGGTCGGCCACCGTGCGCTCGTGGGCGCGGAAGGAGCCGCGCCGGTGGACCAGCGTGACCGAACACGCGATCGGTTCCAGGCTCAGCGCCCAGTCGCAGGCGCTGTCCCCGCCGCCCACCACGATGACGTCCTGGCCGGCGTGGGCGGCCAGCTCGGGGACGAAGTAGGAGACCCCGCGCCCGACCCAGTCCCGCCCGGCGGGCAGCGGCCGCGGGGTGAACGTGCCGATGCCGCCGCTGATGATCACCGCCCGGCAGCGGACGCCGGTCCCGGAGTCGGCGCGCACCTCGATGGTCCCGTCACCGTGCCGGGCAAGGTGACAGGCGCGTTCCCCCAGCAGGTAGACGGGATCGGAGCGGCCGGCCTGCTCGACCAGGCGGCCGACCAGGTCGCGGCCGCGGACGGCGGGGAACCCGGCCACGTCGTAGATGGGCTTCTCCGGGTACATGGCCGACACCTGGCCGCCGGCTTCGGGTAGCGAGTCCATCAGCGCCACCCGCAGGCCGCGGAAGCCCGCGTAGTAGGCGGCGTACAGGCCGACGGGCCCGGCTCCGATGATGAGCAGGTCGCACTCGGTGAGGCTCCCGGCCACGCCGTTCATCCGCAGACCTCCATCTTGCTACTTTCTATATGCGTTTCCAAAGTTTTAAGTAGCATTTCTGCTCCTGGTTCGGGCCGTCGCAGGCACGGGTCAGCGGATCAGGCGGCCGGGGAAGGCCTCAGTCGTCCACGCGCAGGACGACGGCCGCGCCGGTGTCGCCGGCGGCGCAGCCGGTGAACAGGCCGGTGCCGCCGCCGCGTTCGCGCAGTTCCTCGATGAGCTCGGCGATCGACCGCAGGCCGGTCGGCCCCTGGGGGTGGCCGAAGATGAGGCTGCAGCCGTGGGAGTTCATCCGCTCGAGCGGGAACCCGGTCTGGCGGGAGAACCAGATGTCGTTCACTGCGAACGGGTTGTGCGTGGTGACCGCGTCGACCTGCTCGATGGCCAGACCAGCGGCTCCCAGGGCTGCTTGCGCGGCCGGGACCGGTGCCTGCGGCATGCGGCCCTTCGCGACGCGGGCGAATCCGGTCGCCAGGATCCGCACCACCCCCGCCCCGCGAGCCAGCTCGCGGGCCCGCTCCACGGTGGTGACCAGCGCGCCGGCGGTGCCGTCGGCCGGATGGGTCTGGGTGGCGAAGGTGTGCCGTCCGTCAGCCGCGGCGGGCGGCAGCGCGGCGATCTCCTCCAGCACGGCCGGGCGGATGCCCTCGTCGGCGTCGATCACCAGCGGCGGCTGGCGGCGCCGGGGGATGTGCGCCTCGACCATGTACCGGCGCTGGAAGGCGCGGTCGTCCGCCAGCGCCTTGGCGTACTGGTCGGACCGCAGCGCGGTCAGCTCGTCAAGCTCGCCGCGGGAGATCCCGGCGTCGGCGGCCACCGCCTCGCCCGCGGCCAGCATCGACGTGCCGGCCCAGGGATCGCGGGCGAAGCTGTCCAGCACCCAGTTGGTCGACGTCGGCGCGCCGCCCATCGATGAGGGCCGGGGGTACAGCACCTGAGGTCCGTTGCTGGTCCGGTCGGTGGTGACCACGAGCTGCAAGCCGCCGCCGGCCGTGACCGTCCCGGCGGCGGCGGCCAGGCAGGCCACCGACGTCGCGCAGGCCTGGCTGATCATCGGGCCGCTTACCGCGCCGGCGCCCAGCCGGGCCGCCAGCGTCGGCGCGCCGTAGAAGATGTCCTGCTGCGGGATGGTCCAGCCCAGCACCAGCCCGTCGGCCTGATCCGGCTCGACCCCCCGCCCGGCCAGAGCCCGGCCGGTGACGTCGGCGGCCAGGTCGAGGCTGGAGACCTCGGCCAGTGAGCCCTGCCATTTGACGAACGGCGAGCTCCACGCCATCCCGGCTGGGATGGCAACGTCATCGTAGTGCATTACCTGGTCCTTCCGCGGCGATGACGCCGGGCGGCGCTGGCTCGGCGTACAGCATCTCCACCAGTGCGGCCCGGCGGGCCAGGACCTTGCGCTGGTTGACGTAGCCCTTATCGGTGATCTCCCCGGCATCCAGCTCGGCCGGGCGGCCCATGACCAGCAGCCGCTCGACCCGGGCGGAGGAGCCGGCGTCGTCATTGTGCTCGGCCAGCGCCCGGGCCAGGAACTCGTGCAGCCCGGGATGGCTGACCAGGTCTGCGTCCGCCGGCGGGTCCTCACCCAGCAGCTTGCGGGCCTCGGAGGCGTTCAGCCAGGCCAGCGCGCACACGCAGGTACGGTCCTCGCCGGCCAGCACCGCGTCGGACAGGACCGGCACGGCGGACAGCAGGGCCGTCCGTACCGCCCCGACCCGGACGAACGTGCCGGTCGCGAGCTTGAAGTCCTCAGCCAGGCGGCCGCGGAACAGCAGGCCGGCGCCTGGATCGCCGGGATCGGCGAGCGCGACCGCGTCGCCGGCCCGGTAGAACCTGTCCTCGTCGAACGCCTCCGCGGTCAGGTCGGGCCGCCCGAAGTATCCGGGGGTGACCATGGGTCCCTTGACCCGGATCTCGTACGCGTCCTCGGCCGGGACCAGCTTGACCTCGGTGCCGGGCAGCGGTACCCCGATGCAGCGGGCATCGTCGTAGTCCATGTGCGCCGTGGTCACCGCGGGCCCGGTCTCGGTCGCGCCCCACGAACCGGTCACGGGAATCGCGTGCCCGGCCGTCTGCCGGGCCAGGGCGCCGAGCCGGTCACGCAGCCCGGCGGGCAGCGCCGCGGCGGCGTTGAACATCAGCCGCAGCCGGGAGAAGAACTTCTTCGCGAAATCGGCGTCGTCCTCCAGCGCCGGCACCAGCTGCGCATAGCCGGCCGGGACGTTGAAGTAGACCGTCGGCGGCACCTCGGTCAAGTTCGCGATGCTCTGCGCGAACAGTCCCGGAGCGGGCCGGCCGGCATCGACGTAGAGGCTGCCGCCCGCGGTAATGATCATGTTGAGGTTGTGGTTGCCGCCGAACGTGTGACTCCATGGCAGCCAGTCCACGATCACCGGGCGCTCGGCCGTCAGGAATGGCCACGCCTGCCGCATCATCTGCTGGTTGGCGGCCAGCATGCGGTGGGTGTTGAGCACGCCCTTCGGCGTGCCGGTCGAGCCCGAGGTGAACAGGATCTTGGCGATGGCATCCGGGGCCAGGCGGCCGAAGGCCGCCTCGATCTCCGGTCCTGGCCTGCTTCCCGTCAGGTCGGCCAGCCGGTCCGCACCGGTCCTGATTCCCTGGCTGATGATGGCGGGAACTGCGCTCAGCGCGTCCAGTGCCGGGGCAAAACGCACGGCGTCGTCGGCGAAGACCGCGCCGGGGGCGATCAGGTCCGCGATGGCCTTGATCCGCGCGTGGTCGTGGCTCTGCAGCGAGTACGCCACGCTGACGGGAGCGACCGGAACGCCCGCTGTCATCGCGCCCAGGGTCAGCAGCAGGTGGTCTACGCCGTTGCCGGAAAGCAGCATCAGCGGCCGGTGAGGTCCGAGGCCCCGGTCCAGCAGCGCCTGGCCGATGGCGCCGGCCGCGGCGACCGCCGAACCGTAGCTGCACCTGCGCCATCCGCCGTCCGGATTCCGCTCGGCGATCAGCAGGTGACCAGGGTCGGCCTCGGCCCATGTCCGCAGGCTGTGCACGACCGTCACCGGGTACGCGGTCAGCGGGTCCCCCGAGCGGAGGACTAGCTGGCCGGCCTGGCCGACAGCGTCAGCGACGATATTAGGCCTGGCGAACAGGGGGAGGGTGTCGGTGGTACCGGTGACCATCGTCGGCTTCCTCCGCGGGGCTGCGGGTCAGTCATTCAACGAAAACTTTTAGATCTGACATTTCTTTGTAGCATTTTTGCTTACGGCAAGACAACCCCCGGCAGGCGGAAATTTACGACCGAGCCGATGCTCAGCCGAGCTCGTTGAGGCGCTCCCACTCGCGCCGCGCGCCGGCCGACCAGCGTTCGTGCTGATCGGCGAAGAGCCTGGCCGCCTGCACGCCGCTCCAGCGGGCCGGCAGCAGCTCGCGGGGCAGGGCCGGATCGACCGCCGGGAACCGCCGCCAGGCATGAACCAGCTCGATCTGCCGGGCCAGGACGTCGGCCGGGCTGCGGGCACCGAACTCGTCGATGAACTGCTCGTACTGCTCCTCGACGGCGGCGAGATCCCACGCCTCGGCCACCATGCCGCGGGCATCGCCAGGGCCGACCCGGGTCGCCACGTATATATGGGCATCGCCGGCCACGCCGGCGTCACGCAAGGCCCGGATCGCCTCGGCCTCCCGTTCCGGATGCGGGCTGACCCACATGCCCGCGCCCAGCGAGCCGAATCCCGCCCAGCTCAACCGCGAGCGCACCACATGCCGGGCCCGCCGGTCACTTTCCGGAACGCGCACGAACACCAGCACCCAGCGTCCGTCCCAGCTCTGAGATGGGCCAGTGAACGAGTAGATGCGCTCCGCGCCTTCCGTCAGCATCCTCCGCGCGCTGGCGGTAAGCCGCCAGCGGGTCCGGCGGCCATGCTTTTCCGCCTCCAGCCAACCGGCCGCCGCCGTCCGCATCAGCGCCTGCCGGGTCGCCTTCTCCTCGATCCCCAGACGGGCGAGAACAGCGAGCGCTGCCGAGGTCCAGGCTGTCCCGTCCCCTGGCAAGGCAAACTCGCCAAGCAATGTGAACAGCAGGCCCCGGGCGCTCGGAGCACCGGCCGCATGCCGCCGCGAGAGCACAGGCGTCCCCTCGGCGGCCGTCGCCGATGATGTGGTGCCTGACATGCCACGGGAGACTATCAACCGGGCGGGAATGCGGAGGCGAGCGCACAGCCAGCAACCTCAGTGACTCGAACGGCCATCAGCCGCAGCGATGGCCAGTGACAAACCAAGGGATGACAACGGCATCGGATAACTGCGACGCGACGCGACTCGGACTTGGACAGAGCCACAAAGGGCCACGTGTGGGCCTGACCCGCTTTGACGGACATCCATCATCAGGGGTTTATCCCCGGAAGGATGTCCGATCATGGAGAGCATGGGGAAGAAGCCCCGGCGCCGCCGCTCATTCACTC
>Ga0207693_10001880_pt1 | contig 18374 bp, 22 predicted proteins | sample LARL81metaG_FD_184347 | JGI IMG/M metagenome (GOLD analysis project Ga0207693, IMG submission 184347) | Corn, switchgrass and miscanthus rhizosphere microbial communities from Kellogg Biological Station, Michigan, USA - LAR L8-1 metaG... | ecosystem: Host-associated > Plants > Roots >...
ACGACGACCCCGCCGGGGGCCAGGTTCCACGCGCTTCGGTCGCCTGGCCGTCCGCCCGCCAGGAGCCCGATGATCGACGAATATGGAGCGTCACGACCGCGGTAGCTCGGCTGGGTCTGCGTAGCTCGGCTGGGCCTCGGGCACCACCGCGAGTCCGAATTGATCTTGGATGTAAAGGTCAGGAGGGGAGCACGCGCAGCCGGATGGTCTCCTCGAGTGCGCGGAGCTGGTCGAGCATCTCCCGCGTGCAGGTGGCGTTGATGTCCGTCACGACATAGCCGATCTCGCCGCGGGTGCCGAGCAGTTGGGCCTCGATGTTCACCTTGTGATCTGCCAGCACACCGTTAATGGTCGCGATAGCACCCGGGACGTTTCGGTGGATGAGGACGAGCCGATGCGTATCGGGCGGCTGCGGCAGGACCAGGCCCGGCAGGTTGACGCTCATGGCGGTCGAGCCGTCCGCTAGGAAGTCTCGGAACTTGCCGGCGACAAAGCGGGCGATGTCCTGCTGTGCCTCCTCAGTTGACCCGCCGATGTGCGGAGTGAGGATCACGTTGGGCAGCCCACGCAACTCGGAGACGAACTCTTCGCCGCGGCCTCTCGGCTCGGCCGGGAAGACGTCGACGGCGGCACCGGCGATCCGGCCGCACTCGATCTCGCGGCGAAGCGCCCCGTAGTCAACGACAAATCCGCGAGACAAGTTCATGAACAGGCTGCCCGGACGCATCGCGGCGAACTCCGCCGGGCCGAAGAAGTTGGCATTCGACGGCCGGCCGTCGACGTGCAATGTCACGACGTCGGCTGCGCCGAGCAACTCGTGGAGCGAACCGCACCGCCGCGCATTCCCGAGCGCCAGCTTGTCCACCGGGTCGTAGAAGAAGACCCGCATCCCGAGGTTCTCGGCCAACACTGACAGCTGGCTACCGATGTTCCCGTACCCGACAATCCCCAATGATCGACCGCGAACCTCATGCGCGCCGTCCGCGGACTTGTCCCATACGCCTTCATGCATGAGTCGGTTTTTCTCGGTAAGCCGGCGAGTGAGCGCGATGACCTCGGAGAGGGCAAGTTCGACCACGCTGCGCGTGTTCGAGAACGGAGCGTTGAAGACCGTGACCCCGCGCTCCGAGGCGGCTTCGAGATCGATCTGGTTGGTGCCGATGCAGAACGCGCCAACGGCGACGAGGTTCGGTGCCGCCTCGAATACCCTCCGCGTGACGTGCGTCTTCGATCGGATGCCGAGGACGGTCACGTCCTGCGAGGCCCGTACCAATTCCGCCTCGTCGTAAGCCCGGTCGACGCTCTCGACGGTCAGCCCGGTCTCGTGCAGCATTGCTGCGGCGTCCGGATGGATGTTCTCGAGCAGGAGGGCTCGCTTGGGAGCACCGAAAGAATCTGACACAACGTCCTTCGCACAAAGAAATCTCGCTCGACGATCCAGTGGACCGCCGGGCGAGATTCTACTGTCCTGCGGGGGAAGTCGTTTGCCAGACGCGGTCCCTGCGAAACCGCGCAGCGATCAGCGAGCGGGAGGCAGAGCGTCGCGAACGGTGAACATACTGCCCTCGCGGGACATTGGTGTCAGATGCGAGCGCGACTTCGGCGGCTGACTGCCCGGTAGATGAGCAGCACGATCACCGCACCGATGATGGAACCGATGATCCCCGACGGCTGCAGGTAACCTTCCTGGCTGTCCTTATGGAACAAGACGTAACCGAGGAAACCGCCGACAAACGATCCGACGATTCCGAGCAGGATCGTGCCGAGAATGCCAATGGGGTCGGGCCCCGGCACCAGGAGTCGAGCGAGGGCGCCCGCGATCAGCCCGATGATGATGAGCCAAACGATTAGGCCGAGCATGAAAAACCTCCATTGCCGTCGGGACGGCTAGTGCAATACCCGCGGCAGCGAGGTTTCAAACGTGGCAGACCTACGCCGAGGTCGGCGCTGGTCGGCTAATGCCGACGCCGCCGAGCGTGTCCCGCCCGTACCGGGCAATTTCCCGGGCCAGATCGAGTGGCCGGATTCTGGCCCCAGCGCCGGAGTTGGCGTCCAGTAGCGCCGCCGGCACGACCCAGGCGATCTCGAACTCCAAGCCGTTCGGATCGCGGCCGTACAGGGACTTCGTCGTGCCGTGGTCTGACGCCCCGACGAGCGCACCGGCTGTGCGGAGGGTCCCGGCGAAGGACTCCAGATCGCCAAGGGTGTCGACCTCCCACGCCAGGTGATAGAGCCCCACCGTGCCGCGACCAGCGTGCGACGGGCCCGCGTCGGCGCCAACCTCGAACAACCCGAGGTCGTGATCATTGGATGATCCCGCGGCGCGGAGAAACGCCGCGCCGGGAATCCCCGCGTACTCAACGACCGGCGTGAAGCCCAGCACATCACAGTAGAACGCCACACTCTCGGCGACATCGCGCACATAGAGCACGGCGTGGTTCAGGCGGTTGATCGGCACGTCAAGGTCTCCTCGTTCGGCCGTACCCATCGGTCCGGCCCAACTAGCGTACCCGATTAGAGTTGAACGTTCAACTATTTGCCTGGACGATTACTCTGCAGATGTGGCGGCGACGCGTTGGCTGACCGACGACGAGCAGCGGGCTTGGCGCTCTTACCTCGAGGCGACCACGCTGCTGTTCGATGCGCTGGATCGTCGGTTGCAGCGCGATGCGGCAATCCCGCACGGCTACTACGAGATTTTGGTCCGCCTGTCGGAGGCAGAAAATCGTACGATCCGAATGAGCGATCTGGCCGATCGCACCCGCTCGTCGCGTAGCCGGCTGTCCCATGCAGTCGCCCGCCTCGAGGAACGCGGCTGGGTCGAGCGGCGTAACTGCCCGACGGACAAGCGCGGCCAGCTCGCCGTGCTCACCGACAAAGGGTTCGCCGCGTTGGCGGCCGCGGCTCCCGACCACGTCAGCGCCGTCCGCCAGTACGTCATCGACCCGCTTACGCCGGAACAGATCTCCCAACTGGATGAGATTGGCCGAGCCATCGTCGCGAGCCTCGAGGCCGACCCGCCCTGACCGCCGGTGGTTCACGGGGGATGATCCGGGCATGCAGTTGATCGCCTTCGCGCCGTCGGCCGACCTGAATCGCTCACGGAGCTTCTATGTGGACGTTCTCGGGTTGGCCCTGCAGAGCCAGGACTCGTTCGCGTGTGTGCTCAGATCGGGCGACGTGATGCTCCGAGTCACGGCGGTCGGAGCGTTCACCCCGCAACCGTTCACGATCCTGGGCTGGGCGGTCAATCAGATCGACGTCGACGTCGCTCGGCTGACCGCCCTTGGCGTTCGCTTCAATCGTTATGACGGTCTCGTGCAGGACGCGAAGGGCGTGTGGACCACGCCCGGTGGCGACCGCATCGCCTGGTTCCCGGATCCGGATGGCAACACCTTGTCGTTAACACAGTTCGCTCCGTGACGTGCCGGCGACTGGATTCGTTCCGAGCCGCAACGCGTTGCGGTTTCGCAACGCGTTTCCATCGGGTCCGGTCCTTAGTCTGCGCTCGATTGGCTTGCCGCAGGTGGGAATCGGCAATGCTCGCGGCGGATTGTGCGGTGGCATGGTCTTCGCCGCTCTTGACTACTACTGGGCCGGACGTCCGGTGCCGCCTGATGCAGGGGCGCCGCAAGCCGGTAGCCCGATGTTTCGGTATGTAGTACGGCGCTTGTTCGCCAGTTTCGACTTGCCGCGGGGCGTCCTCCGATACCAGCGCTATATGGCCCGTCCGGACGGTAACTATCGACGATTCGGTGCCACTCGGCCTGGTGTGTTGTGGCTGACAATCGTCAAGCATTGGCCGGATATTCGTCGGTCACTAGACGCCGGTCGGCCAACTCCGCTGGGCTTGGTAGCAGCACGTGGGCTGAATCCTTTGGATCTCGGCCGCAACCATGTCGTGCTCGCCTATGACTATCAGCTCACCGACGACAATCTCACCATCCACGTGTACGACCCGAACACCGGGCCGGCCGACGAGATATATCTCGGCCTGTCCCTTGCCGCGCCGGACCGGTCGACCTCGATAGCGCACAACATCGATATCGGATACTCGATCCGCGGCTTCTTCCCGGTGCGGTATCGACCGCGCAACGCGCCGGCGATAACCTGATCAGAGATTGTTCGTGCCGAATGTATTGCAGATTCTGGGATCACCCGAACGGTAGCCGGCCGTGAACCATCTTTGGCGCTGCTCAGACGTACCGTGGGTGAACTGACTCTGATTGACCCGCCCATTACCGAGATTGGTCTGGATGTAGTCGTCTCCGATCCGGCCGGCCGTGTCCAGCGCTCGGTTGATGTCGTCCTGAGTGATCTCAGTGATGAGCGGCTGGCCGGACGCGTCCGGCACCGTGGTTGCGTGGTTGGTCCAGACGCCCGCATAGCAGTCCGCTTGCAATTCGAGCCGGACTGACCCAGACGTGGGCCCGGAATCTCCGGGCTTGACCCGCGCCGTCGTGCCGAGCAGATCCTGGACGTGATGCCCATATTCGTGCGCAAGCACGTAGGCGTCGACGAACGGGCCGCCCTGCGCACCGTACTTGGTCTGCAGATCCTGATAGAAGCTCAGATCGATGTACACCGTCTGGTCGGCCGGACAGTAGAACGGGCCCATGCCGCTACTGGCCGAGCCGCAGGCCGTCTGGGTGCCATTCGTGTACCAGACCGTCGGAGCGGAGGTGTAGCGCGCCCCCAGTGACGGCAAGGTCGTCGTCCAGTACTGCTGAATGGAGTTGATATCTGCAACGACGGCACAGTCGAGCTTCTCGTTCGCATCCTGTCCGGTCTTGCATTCGCTCGCCAATTGCGTGTTGTTGGCTGATTGCCCATCTCCGAGATTGCCCAGAACACTGCCGGCATTGCCGCCGGTGAAAACGTTGAACAGGATGTAGGCAATCAGCCCGAGCAAGCCGAGGCCGCCTCCACCTACGGCGACACGACCGCCGCGTCGATCCAGGACGCTGGAGACGTCGAGCCGCGCCAATGGGTTGTACTTCATCGCCCACCGATCTTTCCAGCACCTGGGAGCATGCGCCAGGTGACGGCCGCGGCCGCTGGCGACTCAGGGCCTGTCCTGCGGCAGCTAGCATGCACTCACAACCGCCCGGCGGGTGGTGCGTCACGGGCGAACGCTCCCTTGACTCGCCAGGCCGACGGGGGGTCGACCCCCCAGCCGGGAGGGCTCATGGCCGATTGGGCAGGCACGCGGCGTCCCGGCTCGATCACGTTAGCCACGACCGTTATGGTCGTCCGGGCCGTAATCGGGCTACTCGGCATAGTCCTCGTGTTCGCCGTGAAGGACGACATCCGACAGGCAATACAGGACAGCGACCACGATCTGTCCGCTTCGGACGCCGACACTGCGACGAACCTCGCGATAGGTATCGCGCTTGTGCTTGCGGTGTTGATTTTCCTCTTCTATGTATGGCTTGCCGCGAAGATCCGGCGCGGACGAAACTGGGCTCGGATCGTGACCATCGTCATCGCCGCGCTCGGCGTGCTCGGAGCGATCGGAACCTCAGTGCGGCCCACCGCCAATGCCGCGCGTGGGGGAAGTCTGCTCACCGGGGCTCTGGATTTGATCGTGCTCATTGCGTTGGCGACACCGAGCGCATCAGCCTGGTGCCATCAGGATCGAACCGTCGACAGATACAGGTAGGGCAACGCCAGTACCTCGGTGGCCCATGGCACCTGGACGCGGCGAAGTTCGGCGAGCCAGTGGTCGTCTCGGTCCCAGAGCGGCGCACCGCCGGCTCGCGCGATCAGCGGACGCTCCCACGCGTCGTCGACCTGCGCTCGTGCTTCGTCGCGGTAGGCATAGGTCTGGGTCAGATGCCAGCCGAAGAGCAGCAGAGCGGTGACGAACGATACGTCCCGAGATAGGTCTGCCCGCATCCGCTTCCTCCTGATTGTCGCGACGCTACGACACGCGAACAAGGGCGGACGAGTGGGATCAGTAGGCCGGCACAGGTCGCAGCGGGTAGGGCAAGGTCCGCAGCCGAGAAGACGTCGACGCATGTCATCCCGTTCGACCTGAATTCTATCCCTTCTCTTGATATATGCGTGAATCACACATATGTTGTGGGCTATGACGGATACGCTAGAGACCAGGCTCGAGATAACGTCCTGGGTCGAGGAGACCGTTCACGAGATGGCCGACGGCAGCAAGATCACCCGAGCAAGTGTCTCGTTGTCCGGGGACGGCGACGCGGTGTCCGCAGCTACCTTCGACGCCGTGATGTTCTACCGCCCGGACGGGACAAGCAGCTACGTGTCGATCATGCAGGTGACCGGTGCGCTACAGGGCCGCGAAGGCGGTTTCGTGCTCCAAGGGGACGGCACGTTCGACGGCACGACCGCCAGTGGCCGGTCCACCGTTGTCAGCGGATCTGGTAGCGGCAAGCTCGCCGCCCTGACCGGTACGGCCCGGAGCGACTCAACTCATGACGACTACCCGTTCATGCCGCTGACCCTTGACTACGACCTCGGCTGAGCGAGCTCCGCGGACACCTACGTCGACGCCATCAACCCGTAAGCACGGAGCGTCTTCGGGGGGTGTAAACCCGGGGGCCCCGCGGAAACGCGAGGGGCTTTCTGAGGGCGCAAGCCCGGGATCCCTGGATGCTCAGGCCAATGTTTTGGGCGCACTTGCCCTCGTGGTCGCTGACCAGATCACTGCAGCGGCCGGCCAAGCCGCTGGACAGTCGGTCTCCGGAGCGACCGCGCTGTCGGCGCTCGCCCACTTTCTGGATCGTCCATCGCTCGACCGTCTGCATTCGGTGTTGGGCCTCACGCCGTCTGGGGCCGTCCGGCTCGTCGACCGCCTGGAGGCGGACGGCTTCGTCACCCGCTCGGCGGGCCCCGATGGACGAACTCGATCAGTCGTCCTGACTGCCCGCGGCCGTCGAGTCGCCGTGCGGGTGGCTGCGGCGCGGGCCGCGGTAGTCCGGCCACTCGTCGCCGATCTGTCATCCGCCGAGCAAGAGACCCTGCGCGACTTGTTGAGCCGAATGATGGCCAATGTTGTCGCGGCAAAGGAAGGTGGAGCCTGGATTTGCCGGTTGTGCGACATCGCCGCCTGCGGGCGCGCTGAGGGCAGGTGCCCGGCCGCCAACGCCGGTGCAGTCAAGTACGGGCAGTCCGAACACTCCTGACCGCGTCTCGGCAGCCACCGAGGCGGGTTCCGCCTGGCTGTTACGCAACGCCGCTGGAAGACTGCAGTGCGTCAGCGGGTTGGCTCGGCGGAAGCCGAGCGAGGGCAAGCCGCCGGACGTCCCTTGACCTGATAGCCTCCGCCCGGCACCGGGCAACGGGGCGAACTGGTTGTGAATACAAAGCAACGAGCATTGACTCGCATCGCGACACAGGCGTCTAGTAGAGCCATCGGCCACGGTTCTACCCGGGAAGCGATCGATCGTGAAATCTCCATCGCGCCGAAGCACATTCTCACCAAGCCCCTTCCCCGAGCGGTTGGGACTGCACAATTCCAGCGTCGATCATTCGATCGCCGCTCGCCATCAGTGCGGCATGATCCATTTACCAACTGGTCGGGTCTGCCTACTTCCGGAGCGCCACGCGGGAGGCTGCCAATTCAGCTACCTCGTGCCGGAGGTCGACCGGGAGCTGTGGCGCAGCTTCTGAACCGAGCCTCGCCACCGCCGAGCACGTCACCCCGGTGCTCGGCGTCACCTGAGTGATGACCACGCATTGATCACGTCATTGCCATCTCGGTCGCAGGCATGGCCAAGGCCGGCCACGGTGGACGTCCGGCGACTTGCCAGTAAGCAACCGCCGGTCGCCGTCATCCGGGATCTCCGCGCGAGCCCAGGACTCGTGGTGCTTCATGGCGAGTGGGCCGGCGGCGGCACGGTCATTTCCGCCCGTCCAGCCGTGACGTTGACCGACACCAACGAGGTCCGCGCAGCCTTGTCCGACCAGCGAGGGAGGCCGGCCGTGTCGTCCGTCGTCGGAGGCGGCTGGTTCGGATGGCTGAGCTACCCCGACTCTTCTTCCTGGCGGCGCTCCAATGACGAACTGACCGTTGGTGACCACCTCGGCTTCTACCCGTCCGTTCTGCGATACCGGCGGGACGACGGCTGCTGGTACGACGAAGCGTTGTTGGGGATCGTGAGCGAACCCGCGCTGGACGCCCGACGCCACGACCTCGCCGCGCTCGCGCGCCGAGCGGACAGCTCTCCCGGACAGGGCTACCGGGTCGGGCCATTGCGGCCGCGAGAGACCCGCGCCTGGTACACGGCATCGGTGAGCGCCTGCATCGAGCGGATTCGCGCCGGCGACGTCTATCAAGCCAACTTGTGCTTTCGGATGGATGCCGATTTCGAGGGCGATGTCACGAGCCTGTTTGCTGACCTCGTCGACGCACTGCAACCGGCTTACGGCGCCCTTATCTGCACCCGCTCGCACGCCATCGTCAGCGTCTCGCCGGAACTGTTTCTCCGCCGAGACGGCGACACCGTGACGTCTGCTCCGATCAAAGGGACCCGGCCCAAGTCGACAGCTGGTCGCGACCCGGATCCGGCTGCCATCGAGCTGCTCCGGTCGGCAAAGGAACGAGCCGAGAACGTCATGATCGTCGATCTCGTCCGTAACGATCTCGGCCGGGTTGCCGCGACCGGAACGGTGCGGGTTCCCTCGCTCCTAGCCGTGGAAGAGCACTGTGGGGTCTGGCACTTGGTTAGTCGGGTAAGCGCCACGCTTGCCGCGAACTGCGCAGATGGTGACCTGCTGGCCGCGACCTTTCCGGCCGCATCGGTGACGGGCGCACCCAAACAGGCAGCCCGCGGGGTCATCGCTCAGCTCGAGCGTCGGCCCCGCGGCCTATACACCGGCGCGATCGGCTACCTCAGTCCCCACGCCGGGCTCGAGCTGAATGTCGCGATCCGTACGGCCGTGATCAGCTACCGCCACCCGATGCCTCACCTGTTGTCGTTAGGCGTAGGCGCTGGAATCACGGCTGGCTCAGTGCCGGCCGAGGAGTGGCAGGAATGCTTGAACAAGGCCGCGCCTCTTGTCGAGGCTTGGTCGCGAGACGAACGGAGGCCGGCCGCCGGCTCGGGCGCTAGGGCGTGGTCCTCCGACCTGACGTTCGGCCCCTCCACGCCAGGCCTCTCTCACGCTGTGCCAGGCTCCAGCCACCCACCCGATCGAGGAAGGAACGACTCCATGGCACTAGACACGCTGGTCGTCTTCGCGGCGAGCTACGAAAATCAGGACGACGCCATCGCGGACTATGAGGCAGTCCACGAGTACTACAAGTCGGCCGGCCTGATCGACACGTACGACGCCGCAGTCATTACCCGAGAGGACGACGGCAAGGTCAAGGTAGTCAAGAAGCATGAGCAACCCACCCGCCAGGGTGGGTGGGCCGGCCTGGGCGTGGGCCTGGTGGGCGGCGCGCTCGTAGCGCTCTTCCCCGCAATCGCGCTCGCCGGAGGGCTGTTGGTCGGAGGCGCAGCGGGCGCCGGGCTCGGGGCGCTCGCCGGACACGTTGCCGGTGGCATGAGCCGTTCGGATCTCAAGGACCTCGGTGAGTTGCTGGACGAGGGCCAAAGCGGTCTCGTGGTGGTCGCCGCAACCGACATGGAGGCGCATGTCGAGGCCGAGCTGAAGCGCGCCGCCAAGGTGACCAAGAAGCAGTTGCGGGCTGACGAGAAGCAGCTGGAGAAGGAGATTGACGCCGCGACCGCCTGATCATTGGAACGGAGCGTCGGGCGCAGCGAGCTCGTCTAGGTGCTGCGCTCGGCGTCCCGAAATGTGTCGGCCGCCTCCTGAATGCTGCCGAGGTAGTTGCTCCACCAGTCGGCGTCTCCGACGTCGTCGTGGTCGTTACCGGCGCGCCCATCAATGAGCTCTCGCAGAATGTCGGCATGCCCAGCATGTTGGGCGGTCTCGGCCGTGACCCGCGTGAGTAGCGTGCCGAGAGTGGTGTCACGCCGGTCCTCAGGCCACCACTCCACATAGCCGGGTGCCGCAAGTCCCAGTTCTCTGACGGATTCGTCCGAGTGACGCCACGCGGCTCGGTAGAGCTCGATCAGCTCAGCCCTCGACTCGGCCGCAGTCGCCCACATGTCAGCGCTTTCCCAGATCGATCCGTCCTCGATCCACGGAAGTCGAATCTCCGAGGGGCGGCCCACGCAGGATCCGAGATAGCTCAGCTCGATGCCAGCCAGGTGCTTGACGAGTCCGAGCAGATTCGTCCCGGTCGGCGTCATGGGCCGGCGGATGTCGTACTCGCCCAGGCCATCGAGCCGGGACAGCATTCCGGTCCGGGCTCGTTGCAGGTAATCCTGCAGATCCGCCGCGATGTCAGCGCCCCGGGGTTGTTCGTCAGTCATGCGGCGGAGCATAGCTCGGACCACCGATCGTGATCTTGGACTTGATGCGGCGGAGCGGCGGCATGGTGAAGATCATCGAGGATCGTTGGTGCTGGTCGGTTAGTTGTCGGTCGGGCGGGCGTAGACGACGATGTTGTCCTCGTAGTTTCTGTTGTTGACGTCGAACGGACCGCCGCAAGTGATCAACACGAGGCGTGGTTCGAGGCTTTGAGCTAGGACCTCGGTCGGTAGACCGGCGGCCTTCGGGTAGAGGTCCTGCCGGTATATGCGGTAACTGACCTGACGGCCGAACATCGTCGTCACGACGATGCGGTCACCGATGCGCAAGTCGCCGACGCCCATCCGATAGAGGGCGCCTAACCCTCCGTGTTCCGTGTCCACGTGTCCGTCGATGATCACGCTCCCGGTCTCGGCTCCGGCCTGAGCCGACCGGACCCACCAACCAACCTGAGCCGGGTCGTCCGGGACTTGAAGATTGCCCTGAGAGACACCGACGGGTGCCACCAGCGCGGTCACCCCGATGGACGGAAGGGCGATCATCAGCGGCGGCCCGGCGCCGGCCGCTTCCGCAGTGGCCTGTGACTTCCCGGGCGAACCGGTCTGGACGCGGGAAAGGGACTTCAGTCGAGCTCGGAGCTCCGCGGGCGTCCTGGCCGCGGAGCCGCCCGTACCGGCCGGAACCGCGGTAGGAGCACTGCCTCCGCCCGAACCGCCACTTCCGCTGCCGCCGCCGCTACTTCCGCCGTTGCTGCTCCCGCCTTCACCGGTGGTTCCGCTGCCGCTGCCACTGCTGCTGCCTCCGCCGCCGATTGCGTTCAACTGGGCCTGGGCGTCGGCTAGATGCGACTGCTCGAGGGACAGGAACGACTTCGCGTACGAGACCACACTGGAATTGCTGCCATGGCTGATCTCCTGCTGCGTGCCGGCAATGGACTGCTGGTGACCACCGACCTGATTCTCCGCGTAGGCCAGGTCGAAGGACGAGCTGGCGACCGACTTCAGCTGATCAGCCTGGGCCTGCTGCACTGAGCTCAGTGTGCTTGGCAGGGCAACTCCGAGATCTGCGGCCAAGGACGCGACCTTCGTCTGCGCATTCTTGTGCTCGTTCAGCGTCGTCGTGGCGAGCTGGCTGATCCCAGCAGTCTGTCCTCGATCCTGAGCGATCTGACCAAAGGCCTGCTCGGCCAGGTTGTACTGCTGGGTGACCTTGAGGAACGTGGCGTCCTGCGACGAGCCGGTGCCGTTGTGCGACCCCGATTGGCCCGCGCTGCTGTTCGCGTACGCGTGAAGAGCCGAGACGGCAAGGGCAATCGCAAGCGCCAACCCGGCAATTGCCGCGACCACCTTCATGACTCTCCTCACCACGCACGCTGAGCCTGACGTACACCTCGCGTGGCGTTGTGGAGACATGCCGCCAATACCATGTTGCGGCCGCGCGGGTTGTCCCGTCCACCTCGCCGGTAACGCGGATGACACGGCACGGCGGCCAGCCCGCGGAGGCCGGGCGTGCTGCACCGGCCCCCTCCGCGATGATTTGCGGAAGAGGCCGGTGCGTCAGTCGGTCGTCGAGGGACGCCTTAGCGCCAGCTGTCAGCGACCCAAGCGCTCACCGGTCACAGGATCCAGGTACAGCTTCGAATTGCTGCCATGCGATGAGTGGAAGTCAAACAGGTTCTTCAACGTTCCGCTGATGGCATCGAATGATCCGGCGATACGGGGCAGACTCCAGTTGTCCTCGATGAGCGTCAGTATCGACGATTGGGTGGTCAGCGTGTGGTCGATGTAGTTGTGCTTCGCCCACGGTGATATGACCAGCAGCGGTAGGCGTGGTCCGAAGCCGCAGCGGCCTTGCTGCCCCGCGAGGGGAGCTTGCGCTGCGGTATTGCCGCACAGTCCCGCACCGGTGAGGAAATCCTGCGGACCGGGTGGATCGGCGACCGTGGAGGTATTCGACGGATTGTGGATACCGCTGTACGCGTGGTCGTACCAGCCGTCGGAGTCGTCGTAAGCGATGATCACGGCAGTGTTTGACCAGTCCGGCGTGTGCTGCAGCGCGTTGATCTCGTTGGCAATGAACTGCTGCTCGTCGAGCGGGTCGGAATAGTCGGCGTGCCCGTCCTGATACCCGGGCGCCTTGAGGAAGCTGACTGCGGGCAGGTGGTCCGGCGATAGATAGCCGTGGGCGATCGCGCCAACGAGCGCGTCGAAGTCGCTCATGTCGTACTGGTGGTTGGCCTTGTCGAATTGCGGCACGCCGCCGATCGTGGTCTGCGTATCAGTGCCGATGGCCGCGAGCGAGGCCGGTGGCAAGTGGTGCGGGTTGGTGGTCGAGGCGTAGTACTGGAACGGCTCGTGATGCGGGATGTAGTCATCCTTGTTGCCGTAGTTGTTGGCACCGGCGGCCGTCCCGCCGATCCCGCCGACCGCGACGCCAACCGGGTGCACCGTATTGCAGAGACCCTGATCGGACGCTGGCTTGACGGCGAACTTTCCCTTGAACTGGTTGGGTATGAAAGTGCTGGTTGGCTGCGTGCCTCCGGTCGCGGTGGCGAAGCTGGTCGATGGCCGGAATCCACCCTGGAACCAGCCCCAACTCAGGCCGGCCGCGTTGAGGTTGTCGCCGATGCGGTGGAGAGTCGTGGCACGGGGAGCGCTCCTTTCAGGTTTGGCCGTCAGGTGCGTCGTGGCGGCCTCAGGTCTGAGACACCCGGGTGCGGACGCTATCCACCGCAGATGAACATTGGTCGAATGTGCGACTAACACCCTTTGCTGCCGCACGCGGCGGGGCGCCCGGATTCGGGATTCTTCCCGAGCTACGCTCACGCCGCCGATCAGGGAGACGAGGAGGCTGGATGCCCGGAGAATACAGCGGCTCGGCGGTGATCGACCGTCCGATCGAAGAGGTATTCGCCTACCTCGCAGCGGGGACCAATGATCCGAGGTTCAGCCCGCGCGTGCTCGAGATCCGGAAAGAGACAGAGGGGCCACCTGCGGCTGGCACGGTCTTCGTGAGCAAGGTCAAGGACGCCGGCATGACAACAGATCGCCGCTTCGAGCTCACCGCTGTACAGGAGCCAACCACAATCCGCTGGAGCGAGCGGTCACGCAACCTCGTGACCGTCACGGAGGGCGGATACGACCTCGAGCGAGTCGGCGACGCGCAGACCAAGGTCACCGTGTTCAACTCTTTCGCCGGCCATGGCTTCGGCAAGGTGTTCGTCGGGTTCGCACGCAGAGCGGCCGCCAAGGACGCCGACGCCTTCGCCCAGCGGATCAAGGCCGCGGTCGAGGCGAGTTAGCTTCGATCGGATTGGGCGGCGATTACTCGGCTTCCGGGCCCAACAGCTCCAACTGATCGCCGAGGTTCTTACTCGCGGGACCTCGCGGTGCAACGGACGGAACGGGCTCAGTGATATGCGGTAGCCGGAAATGCTTTCCCAATGTCTCCGTCTGCTGTTGATAGTTTGATCCGATTCCCTGCCCGTACAGTTGCGTGGGCGGTTCAAGCATTCGCTCGAACGTGAGCTTACAAACGCGCTGACGATGCTCGATCATGAACGGAACGTCGTGCGCTCGAACCTCGAGAGCGGCGGTCGATCCCCGAAACCGGCCCTCGGGGTCGTAGCCGAAACCGGGATCGAAGAAACCCGCGTAGTGGGTGCGCAGCTCGCCGCTCGTCGGATCGTAGGCGGTCATTTCGGCGGCGAGCGTGGGTGGCACGGTGACTGATTCGTATGACATCAGCAGATAGAAATTCTTCGGATTGAGCACGACACGGTTGCCATCTTCGCGAATGACCGGCTCCCAGAACGGCCACGGATCCGTGGCCCGGATCTGGGTCATGTCCAGAAGTGGCGCACTGTTTCTGGCCCGGTAGCCGACACGGCCCGTTTCATCGCCACGAAGATCTAAACCAAGAAACAGCCCGCCCGCGAGGGCAAGGTCGCGCGGACTGACCGCACGCCCCTCCGAGAACAGGATCGGCTCCGCCGCGTGAAACTGCCGCACGTCCTCGTCCGACAGACTCGTTGGACCGGTCGATAGTCGCAGTTGATTCAGCGAGAGGTTTTCCCTTACTCGCACTGGAAATGAAAGCGGTACCACCTCGAGGTAGAGCTGGCCCCGGTATCCCGGTGCGATTTCATCAAATCGGTAACTGCCATCGGTAATCACCCGGGTGAAGACGTCGGCCCGCCCGGTGGAGCTTTTCGGGTTGGCCTTTCCCCGGATATCCGACGGAAGGGCCAGGCGCTCCTTGAGCGGTATGAGATACGGCCGGCTGCTCTCTAATACCGCGCCCTCGCGCCGGAGGTCGAGTTCATCGATGACGAGCGGTTTCAACCGCCCCTCGACGGTGTCGCTGTCGGGAAGGAAACTGCACCGAATTCGGTAGGCCACCTCGCCGAGCCGAAGGTCGAGGCTAGCCGGCTGAATGTTCTCACGCGGGATCTTGAAGTCACCGGCGTCGATGACGCCTTCGTCGATGAGGTCGCTGAGACACTGACTCGGTAGTACGCCTGCTCCGGCGGCCGAGCCCACTCGCAGTGCCATCGAACTCCTCAACTAGGCGGGACCGGTGTAGCCCGAGAACACCGCCTCCACATTGTTGCCATCTGGATCGCGAACGAACGCCGCGTAATAGCCGGGGTGGTACTGGGGCCATTCGGCCGGCTCATAAAGGACTTCGGCGCCCTCGGCTACGGCCGTGTGAAAGAAGGCAAGGACAGATTCCCGGTCCGGAGCGGCAAAGGCGATGTGCGACTCGCGGAATCCATCCCCGGTTCGCCACGGGCCGATCCAGAACGTCGGCCGGCTCTCGCCGAAGCCCATGGCGTCGGGCGTGTCCACAAGCAGATGGACCCCAACCTTTGAAAGAACCGCGCTGTAGAACCGTACGCTGGCGTCGATGTCGGCGCACTGCAGGGCGATGTGATCAAGCATGTGCACATTGGACCAGACACCGGACCATCTGGCCATCGCTCAGCGGCGCCAGCATCTGTGTGGGCCGCGCAGTTGTCGGGGCTCGCCTGATCAGTCGCCGTGCAAGATTTCAACGACCGGGGCGAAGCTTTCGGCCGACTGGATCGGCACGGTCAGGTAGGAGAGGCCAAGCGTGTCGCGCCGTCTACGCAGGGTGTCAGCCATCTGGCTGGGCGTCCCGGTGAGAACGGTGATCGCGCCGGCGTCCGCCAGAGCGCGCACGTCGAGGCCCATCCGGCGCAGCCACGGGTGATCCTCGTCGCCGATCGCGATCAGCCCGGCGGCCAGCTCCAGCCCGTCGAACCGGTCTGCGGCGGCGTCGCGGACTATCGCGATCCGTTTCTCTGCCGCCTTGACGGTCGTGTCCGGCGGCCAACCGAAGGCCACGATGTCGGCCTCCCGGGCCGCGAACGCGAGTAACCGGGGCCCGGACGCCGCAATCAGGATCGGAGCGTGCGGCCGCTGGACCCCGGCCGGAAAGCCGGGCTCGCCGCCGCTCAACAGGCCCTTGAGCGTCCGCACCGACGCCGCCAGCCGCTGCACGCGTTGTCCCGGTGACCCGTACGGTATGCCGAGCCGCGCGGCATCTTTCTCGGCATCGGGCCGCCCCACGCCAAGGCCGAGCTCGAGCCGGCCGGCACTGAGCTGGTCCACAGTCGCGGCCTCCCACGCCAGCATGCGAGGTTCTCGCAGCGAATCGCAGAGCACCCACGTGCCAACGCGAAGGGTCGTGGTAGCCGCAGCGGCAGCGGCCAACGTCGGCAGCGGGGCCGGCGTGAACAGAGTATCCGGCTGCAGGAACGTCGAGAATCCTGATGATTCTGCGCGACGGGCCATTTCCAGCCCGGCCTTCGCGTTCGGGATCTGGCCAACCGTGACCCCGAACCGAAAGCGTCGTTGATCGACCACGATGCACCTCCGCCCCTCCGACGTTAGACGGGTGGCGAGGGGCGCCCGGGTCCGCGGCTACCGTGGCGGCATGGATCACCGGCTGCGTGTGCGCGCGGCCACCATCGCCGTTGGCGTGATATGCGCGGCCGCGTTGGTTACGGGGTGTAGCGCGGCCCGCACGCCGGCACCACCTATCCCTGCCGTCCGGTCAAGCACCCCGGGGGATTCGCCGGCCCACTCGACATCGTCGACCATCCCGCCCGCACACGCGGCGAGCCACGCTCCACCCAGCGTGATTCGAAACACGAGCCATGCGCAGACATCGCCGCGGCCCACGCGGGCCGCGGTGCCACCGGCCAGCCGGCCCGTCATCGTGATCGATCCCGGCCATAGCCCGGCAATCCGGGGAATCGACCCGGTCACCGGTCTGGACGTTTCGGGGTATGAGAACGAACCAGAGATGCGTGATGTGTTTGCGGTGGCAGAACTGGTCAAAGCGCAGCTGCAGGCCGCCGGCTACCGCGTGAGCATGACAAAGGCCACCGTCGATACCCCGGTCCTGCTCAACCAGATCGCAGCCACCGCCAACAACGCCCACGCCGCTCTGGCCCTCAGCATTCATGATCAAGCAGGCAACAACGGCGGCATCGGATTCAATCAAGGTAACAACGTCGTCTATTACCAGTCCGTAGGCGACGACCGCGTGGCCGGGAACGGCCAGGAGACCGTCTTCACCGACGGAAAGGTTGCCGCGCTCAGCCAGAAGTACGGCCAGATCTTTCGCGCCCAGCGAGCGAAGGCTGAATCTCACGCGGTCACGCTGCAGGGCGACGTGGGCTACGACCTGGGTTCGCGTGGCTTGGACTCGGGCAACATCTGGATGGTCCAGTTGCTTGCACGTGTGCCATGGATCTACAACGAGGCCGGCGGAAATAGTGTCGGCCGGGCCGGCCTGAGTGCGGCTGACAAGGCTAAGTACGCCGACGGCCTGATTGCCAGTGTCGAAGCGTGCATTCCACTGCCGAGATAGACGCGTAGCCCGTACTTCTCGGGGCCGACGCAGCAACCGAAGTGGGCCTGACATCTGACGATCTTCCCTTGTGGCAAGGCAATCTCTGATTTCGCTTGCCAGTCCTTGGTCGTGTCGCGCGAGAACGGCTCCGTTGGTGTCTAGCCTGGCGCCGTTGGTTCGTTCCACGCAGGAGGCATAGGTGACAATCCGGATCCAGGTCGATCCCGACACGGCGCAGACCAAGGTCTTCTTCGTCCTTCCGGACGACATTCACGATGGCCCGGTCTCGGCCGTCGGCACATTCAATGACTGGACGCCGGGGCGTCATCAGCTGGTCCGCCGTCGCAACGGCACGCGCAGCGTGGCCGTACGAGTCAGTCCGGGCACCGAGCTGCGCTTCCGCTACTTGGGCTCGGGTGGGCGATGGTTCGATGATCCAGACCTCGAACCGGTCGGCAACGAGGGTCTCACGCTGCGAGTCTGAGCGACCTTCTCCCGCCGGGCCCCTGCTAGCGCAACTTGGTGGAACTGCTCGATTCTTTTCTCGCCGTATCCTCAGGTCTTGAACAGGCACCGCCGGCCCAAGCCGGCGGGGGAGGATATCTCGGCGGATGGACGAGTACGCCGAAGCATTGGCCGGGTTCAATCGTGTGCTTGCGCTGGACCCGGCTCAGGTCTGGGCGCTTGCCGGACGGGCGGTCGTCTATCGCGCGACAGGCCGGTATGCGGACGCCCTAGCCGATTTCAACCGCGCCATCGAGCTCGACTCCGGCGATGCGGTGGCGATCGCTGGGCGGGCGGAGACGCACCGGCTGACGGACCATTACGCGGAGGCCCTGGCTGACTTCGACCGAGCGATCGAGATCGATCCGAGCAACGCCTGGGCGATCGGCGGTCGAGCCCAGGTCTATCAGGCGATCGGCCGATACGAGGAGGCGCTCGCGGGCTTCAATCGCGCGATCGATGCCGACCCGACGCAAGCGTGGGCGCTCGCCGGAAGGGGCCGGGTTTATAAAGAGATCGGCATGTACGACAAGGCCATCGAGGACTTCACCCGCGCCATCGAGCTCGAGGACTCCGATCCGTATGCGTAATCCGTCGCTCCGGCAACGGATCATGCATACCTTTCGTTA
>Ga0207693_10001881_pt1 | contig 18354 bp, 14 predicted proteins | sample LARL81metaG_FD_184347 | JGI IMG/M metagenome (GOLD analysis project Ga0207693, IMG submission 184347) | Corn, switchgrass and miscanthus rhizosphere microbial communities from Kellogg Biological Station, Michigan, USA - LAR L8-1 metaG... | ecosystem: Host-associated > Plants > Roots >...
GCCCGTCCTGTACATCATGTTCATTGCCGCCCCGATGCCGTGCGGCGTCTTCCCGAAGATGTAGTCGGGCGCCATGAGGATCTGGGTGAGATCGTCAAGCGACATCTTGTCCTTCGACATTTCGAGATAGAACTGCGCAGCACGGCGTTTATCAGAATTGATCCAATCGATCGCCTCATCGAAGGCTGCCACCACCGCGTCAAAGGTGATCGGATTGGCTTTGCGGAACTGCTCTGTCGAGACGAAATTGAGCCCGGTCACCGCGCCCCCTTCGACGGCATAAAGATCGGTGATGGCGTGCAGCCCGGCCTTGCGTTCGAGGTCCGCATAGGGCGAAGTGGCGGCATGCACGGTGATCTCGCCATTAGGGTTGAGCGCCGCGGCCATCGCGTCGGGATGCGGCAGCGAGACGGTGAGGTGGTCGAGCTTGCCCCATTGCCCCGGGCCAAATTGCTTTTCTGCTGCGGTCCACAGGAACAGCGCCTGCGCCGAGGTCTTGATCGAGGGCAGGGCGATGCGATCCTGCTCGGTAAGATCACGCAGGGATTTGAGCTCAGCCTTGCGGGTCATCAGCCAGATGTTCGACGCAACCATCGCGGATACCGCCTTGGCGCCGATGCCGTTGCGCGTGCGATCCCAGATGAGGGCCGTCGAGGGAACACCCTGCCCGGAAAAGTGAACGGCGCCGGCCAGGAACGAATCAATGATTGCGGAAGGACCGGCAAGCTTGCTCCAGACGACACCGGTAGAGCCGAGATCCTTCGCGGCCAGGTGCTTCTCGACCAGCTTGTGGCCCTGCATCACGTAGAGCGGCAGATAGTTGGAGCCGTTCTGTGCGACGATCCTGACCTCGGATACCTCCGCGCCGGCGCGGCCGGGGCCCGCGAGCGCCAGGGCCAAACCCGCGATAATAACGACATAAGTTCCACGCATGCTCACCTCCGTTGTTCTCTCGCTTATGGCTCGACGAGTTTGATGACCAACATGCCCGCCGTTTCACGTGCATGTGCTCGATGTGTATAAGTCGCATTTTAGTGGATGGGGCATTCTTGCCACTCATTTTGTGCCGTCTTTCGTGACACTGTCGCCATCCATTTCGGGAGGCCCCACCTTGGAAACATATCCGAACCAAAACGAAGAAGGCTCCCGCGGTGAGCCGCTTGCGCCTGCGGAGCTTGGTCACCGGCCCGCGCCAATTGCCATCTTATCCCCGGCCAAAAGAGCAGCTTTGATCGCTTTTCTGCATGGGGACGGCACACTGCATAAGAGCCGCGGGGTGTGGATCGCGCAACCTGCGACCCTCTCTGATAGGCGCATCTACGGCATGACCATCGCTGACCTTGCCCGTGACGGCATGTTGACGGTCACTGTGATCCGCAAGAACGCCTCCGCGCGGCTCACGCCCCGCGGCACCTGGTTTGTACAGACCCTGGCCGCCGACATGCGCGCAGATGAGCGGGGCGGGGATCCCCACGAATAATGCGCTGGCGCAGCGACATGCGCGCCGATGCCGCCAAAAACTTGAGCCCGCGCATCGATCCTACAGCCCGCGCCGCCTCCATTCTGGACCGTCGGTCTTCGCCTCGCGCGCCCCTACGCAAATCCGGTAAGCTTGAGCATGGCGGCCGGTACAACCGACTTCCCGTGGAGCTTGCACGCGATCATTGCAATGATCGTCGACAAGCTGGTTTGGTTCTGTGCGCTGCTCCCGTACGGCGTGATTGCGCTCCTCGTGCGGATCGTCATGGCGCGGGTCTTCTTCCTGGCCGGGCAGGATAAGATCAGCGGTCCGCGCATCCCGCTGCACGTGAGTCTTCCTGGATCCGATCTCACCCTTCTCGATCTGACCGTCATCTTGCCTGCGGAGATCAAAGACTCGACGTTGCAGCTGTTCGAAACCCAATACGCCTATTCCCCGGTGCCGGGCGCTGTCGCGGCCTATCTCGTCACTTACGCCGAGTTTGTCACGCCGATATGCCTGGTCATCGGTTTTGGGACGCGTTTTGCCGCATTCGCGTTGCTTGCGATCACGATGCTGCTGCAAGTCTATGTTGCACCCGCCCTGTGTTGGGTCTGTCTTCTGCTGGTCCTTATTGCGCTCGGACCGGGCGCCGCCTCCATCGACGCGCTGCTGCGCTATCTCCACAAGCGCGGGTAGGGCACCATGAATTTTGCGAGCGACAATGCGGCCGGCATTGCGCCCGAAATTCTCGCCGCGATCGCAAGAGCGAATGAAGGCCAAGCGCTCGCCTACGGGCGGGATGAGTGGACCCAACGCCTGGAGCACAGGCTTGCGGAAATGTTTGAGCATGAGCTCGCGGTCTTCCTCGTCGGAACGGGGACGGCGGCCAATGCGCTTGCGCTTGCGCATCTGACGCCGCCGTGGGGCGCCGTCGTCTGCCACAGCGAGTCGCATATCGCCACTGACGAATGCGGGGCGCCCGAATTCTTCGGCGGCGGCATCAAGCTCCTGGGGATCGAGGGAACGGGATGCAAGATCGAACCGGATGTCCTCGAGCGGACCCTGTCGGGCCGCTGGGGCGGCCCGCACCATGTCCGTCCCACAGTGCTGTCGATCTCACAGGCAACGGAGGCGGGGACGATCTACCGGTCGCATGAGATTCGCCAACTCGCCGACATTGCGCACGCGCACGGCCTGACCTTGCATGTGGACGGGGCACGGCTCGGCAATGCGCTCGTCCGCATGAATGCCTCCCTGGCAGAAGCAACGTGGAAGGCCGGCGTCGATGTGCTGTCCTTCGGCGCCACCAAAGGCGGTGCGCTCGCAGCCGAAGCGGTGGTGTTCTTCGATTCCGCCCGCGCCGCGTATATGGCGGAGCGACGCAAGCGCGCGGGACATCTCCTCTCCAAGCATCGCTTCGTTGCCGTTCAGCTCGAGGCCTACTGCGCGGAGGGCCTTTGGCTGCGGCTTGCGCGCCATGCGAACGCCATGGCGGACCGTCTTGCCGCGGGCCTTGCCGGCCTTGGCATTGAGCCGGTCTGGCCCGTGGAAGCCAACGAAGTCTTTGTTGCCTTGCCGGTTGCGACGGACGCGTGCCTGAGATCAGCAGGCGCGGTGTACTACCCCTGGAGCAGCAATGCGCTCGCTGATCCAATCTCTGCGCAAACCGTGCTGGTCCGGCTCGTGACGTCGTTCGCGACCACAGCAGAGGAAGTGGATCGGTTCATTGCAACCGTAGCTTCCCGGTGACGGCTTTGACCCTCATGCGAGCGCCCTGCTAGAGCCAGCATTGCCGAGTGCCCCGCGCACGTCGAGAGCTATCCATCGGGTTGGCACGAGCGCCGGGGGTCGTCGCCCGGCAAGCGCGGGGCGCACCTATTCGACTGAGCATCGAGCGGCCGCATGCAGGGCAAAACGGCAGTCATCACAGGGGGCACGTCCGGGATCGGCGAAGTTGCTGCCAAAGAGCTTGCCCGGATGGGGGCCCGCATCATCGTTGTCGCGCGAGACAAATCGCGCGCCGACGCGACGCTGGCACGGCTGCGGCAGTGCGGGCCCGGGCTTGCCCACTGCGCGTATCTGGCAGACCTCACGCGGATCGCAGAGATGAAGCGGGTGGCGGCAGAGATTGCCGCCGAGGAGCCGCGCATTGACGTGTTGATCAACAACGCCGGCGCGCTGTTTGGAAGCCGGCAGATCACGCCGGACGGGCTTGAGTACACATTCGCGCTAAACCACATGTCCTATTTCGTCGTGACGGAGCTTCTGCGCGACCGGCTTGTCGTGTCGGCACCGGCACGCATCGTCAGCACGGCATCGGGTGCGCATGAGGGCGCAGTGCTGGATTTCGACGATTTGCAATCGGAAAAAAATTATGGGGCGACGAAAGCGTATGGCCGCTCGAAGCTCTGTAACATCCTGTTCACACGGGAATTGGCGCGGCGCCTTAAGGATACGGGAGTCACTGCGAATTGCCTGCATCCCGGCTTTGTCGCGACGCGGTTTGGAGACCAGAGCGGCGGCATAATCTCGCCCTTCGTCCGGCTGGTCAAGTTTTTCGCGATACCCCCCGAGGAAGGCGCCAAGACCATCGTCTATCTGGCATCCTCGCCCGAGGTCGCCGGCATCACGGGCCAATACTTCTATAAATGCCGCGCGACGCAGCCTTCCCGGGCTGCGCGCGACGACAAGGCCGCCCTGCTCTTGTGGGAGCGCAGCGCAGCACTGGCGGGGATGAAGGCGTAACGCCAACCCTGCCGCAGCCCCAGGCTCAGGGCAGCGTCTGCGCTTTCGCGTGCGCCTCCTCGGCGATCGCCTTGTAGTCGTAGGTCGGGTAGAACTCGGTGCGATAGCCGCCCCAGGCGGTTTGCTCGATCGCCCGATTGACCTCTCGGAGCTTTTCCGGCGGCAGCTGCAGCGTCACCACTTGGCCGATGCCCATCATCACGTACCAGCTGACGACCTTTGTGCCCGCCGGCGGAAATGCCTTATAGAATCCTTGCGAGCGTAGCTGCGCGTTGATCTGCTCCAGCGTCTTCGATTGGTCGTGCTTGAGAAAGATGGTGAGAAGGATCGTTCCTTGCGACGATTCAGGGGATGCGGGCGGCGGGTTCGGCTGTTGAGCGCCCGCAGAGCTTACGCCAAAAGCGATGGCGAGAAGCATTGATCCGAGCCCGCAGGCAATACCGCGAACGTAAAAGCCTCGAAAGAGGGCCATGACGAAGGTCTCCTGTTGGAATACGGCTTGAACGTCAGATGCCGCCGTCTGTTCCGGGGCGGCGTACCGGTTGGTAAGTCCAGCTATTCAGGTCATCGGCTGAAGGTGCACGGGACGGCCACCATTTCACCCGGTCCGCGCGCCGACGGCTGCATGAATTTGCGTCGGGCTCCTCCGAGAAAAGCCGCTAATTCCTTCAGGAGCCCTGTAGACCCGATCTGTCGGGGGGGCAACGTTTGATGAGGCCCCATGCCGTCGATATCAGAATGACTGCTGCGATGGTCAGAAGAATAAGTTGCTCCGCGCTGGCACCCCCGAGCCTCGCTACGAAACCAAGCAAAGCACCGGGAAACACGTGGGCCGGCGCCCACACGAGGGCAGACAGAATGTTGGCGATATAGAACTGGCCGGCCGGCATGTTGAGAATGCCGGCAAGCAACGGCACGAAGGCGCGCACTACCGCTGTAAAGCGCGCCAAGAACACGCTCGCGATGCCAAATCGCGCAATGAATGCCTCGCTGCGAGCGACCAGCTGGGGGTAGTTATTGAGCGGCCATCCACTCAGAATTTCCCTGTGGTATCGCCGTCCCAGCCAGAACGATATGCCGTCGCCGCAGATCGCGCCGACCGTCGCAGCAATCAGCAGAGACCAAAGATCGACGTCGGCTCGTGTGGCCAGAGCACAGATGCCGATGATGCTCGTCGAGCCTGGCACTACGGTGCCGATCACGGGAATGGCTTCCGACAGAGCCAGGATAAAAACCGCAACGAAGGCGAAAGTCGGATGCGCTCCGATCCACTCGATGAGCGCGTGGAAAAACGATGCCATCTATCCATTCGTCCGAGGCGGCTCGTAGCGCCTTGGATAATGCCCCAGACAGCCCCGCGTTCCCGATATTATCTTTCCAGGGCATATCAAAGACTTCGCCTTTCGCTGTTGCGAGATCCGATTCCCCGGAGCGAGCACCATCTAGGGCGTGCCTTGTCGCCAATTCCGCTGGTTTGGGATGATGCGCCAGCCCAGCTACAAACACCGGAGGATGTCCATGGCGGCGCACTGGTCGAGAGGGCTTTCAAGAGCTGACGCACAACTGTTGCGGAAATTGCGCCGCGCGAGGCGTGAGCCCGGCGCCGAGCCGCGCCCCTCAGCAGAATAATCGATGTGCCTCGGAACGCGGAGGGTGCGAGAGCCGTTCCCGTCGGCAGTCATTCGTCGGCCCTCCCCAGGCCCGTTTGGGTCGCGTCCCAGATCGAGGCACCGTCCCGATGCTGAAAGTCGATGCTAATCCGAGGCGAGCCCATGCCATGCCGTTCGGAGCGCAGTTGCAGCCCGACGGCACCGTTCGCTTTCGGCTCTGGGCTCCATCTCACCGCAAGATCCAGATCCAGCTGGATGGCACGACTAACCTTGATATGCGGGCGGAGCACGGCGGCTGGCATGAGCTTGTGACCGACCGCGCGCGCGCAGGCACGCGGTATCAGTTCGTTCTTCCTGATGGCTTGCGCGTGCCGGACCCCGCCTCCCGGCATCAGCCGAACGACGTTCACGGTCCCAGCGAGGTGATCGGCCCCGAGGCGTATGCGTGGCGCGACCGCGGCTGGAACGGCCGACCTTGGCACGAAGCGGTGCTTTACGAGCTGCACATCGGCGCCTTCACCGCTGCGGGCACCTTCCTCGCAGCGATCGAGAAGCTCGATCATCTGGCAAGCTTGGGCATTACGGCGCTCGAGATCATGCCCGTCTCTGATTTTCCGGGACGGCGCAACTGGGGCTATGACGGGGTTCTGCCGTACGCGCCAGACTCGACCTATGGCAGGCCGGACGACTTCAAAGCATTGATCGATGCCGCCCACGCCCGCGGACTCATGGTCCTGCTCGACGTCGTTTACAACCATTTTGGCCCGGAAGGTGCCTATCTGCACGCCATAGCACCCCGGGCCTTTACGGAACGCCACAAGACTCCGTGGGGTGCTGGAATCAACATGGATGGAGCAGATGCTCGAACAGTGCGAGAGTTCTTCATTCACAACGCGCTCTACTGGATCGAAGAGTTCAATCTCGACGGGTTGCGCCTCGATGCAGTGCACGCCATCGCGGACAACAGCACAAGGCACATCCTGCAAGAACTGGCCGAGCGCGTGCGTGCAGCAGCGCCAGACAGGCATATTCATCTCATTTTGGAGAACGAGGCGAACGAGGCGGAGCGCCTCATCCGCCGGCGCGACGGCGCTCCGCGCTGGTACACCGCGCAGTGGAATGACGATGTCCATCACGTGCTGCATGTGGCAGCTACAGGCGAATCCACGGGCTACTATGCCGAATATAAAGGAGACACGACGAAGCTCGCTCGATCGCTCGCGGAGGGCTTCGCATTTCAGGGCGAGTTCATGCCATATCGTGGGCACGCACGCGGGCAACCGAGCGGCAGCTTGCCTCCTCCAGCATTCGTCGCATTCATTCAAAACCACGATCAGGTCGGCAATCGGGCGTTCGGCGATCGGCTGACTGCGATCGCGTCGGCAAACGCGCTGCGGGCCATCGCAGCCACCTATCTGCTCCTCCCCCAGATACCCATGCTGTTCATGGGGGAAGAATGGGGAGCAACACAGCCTTTTCCATTTTTCTGCGATTTCGGCCCGGACCTGGCCGACGCCGTTCGCAAGGGTCGCCGGGAAGAATTCGCGCGCTTTCCGGAATTCCAGAATCCGGCAATGCGCGCGCGCATTCCCGACCCGCTCTCGGACGAGACCTTTGCCGCGGCCAAGCCTGCGTGGGAGGACCTCTCCCGCAAGCCGCATGCCATTTGGCTCGATTGGTATCGCCGGATCCTTGCTGTCCGACATCAGGAGATCGTGCCGCGCCTCTCGCGTATTCGGTGCGGCGGCCGCTACGCAGTGCTCGGAGATGGGGCCGTGGTGGTACGCTGGACAGTTGCAGATTCGAAAGAGCAGCTGGTGCTCGCGGCCAATCTGCACCCAGCACCCCATGCCGGTTTCCCCGCGTCGCCGCAGTTCGTGCTTTGGCGGGAGGGCGATTGCGGGGACGACGGCGGGTTTGGTCCGTTCGCGGTGTGCTGGTCCATTGAGACCGTGACCGGCACAGCCGGGGCGGGTCAGGCCGTTGCTCGATCAGTAGAAACGCAATGACCGCCCAATCCACAGGCTCGGCGGCCGCAGGAAGACGCGCTGCAATTCCGCGCGCAACCTATCGCCTGCAGTTTCACAAGGGCTTTGGCTTCGATCAAGCCGCCGAGATCGCTCCCTACCTGGCGCGTCTCGGCGTCAGCCACGTCTATGCCTCGCCTTATCTCAAGGCGAGGCCGGGCAGTACGCACGGGTACGACATTGTCGACCACAATGCGCTCAATCCCGAGCTCGGCGATGCAGCTTCATTCGTGCGAATGAATGCAGCGCTCGCGGCGCATGGGTTGAAGCAGATTCTGGACTTCGTACCCAATCACATGGGGGTTGGGGGTTCCGATAATCCGCTGTGGCTGGACGTGCTGGAATGGGGGCAGGACTCCATCTACGCTGGATGGTTCGACATCGATTGGGACCCCGACCAGCGCTACCTGCATGACAAGCTGCTCGTCCCCGCTCTGGGTTCTCAGTACGGAGCCGTGCTTGAATCGGGACAACTCGTCCTCAAGTTTGATCCGACGGAAGGAAGTTTTGCGGTTTGGGCTTACGACACGCACAAGCTGCCTGTGTGTCCGTTGCACTACAACCGTATTCTGGGCAGCACTCACCCGGATCTGGAACGCCTCGGCGACTCGTTTGCCGGTCTGCCTGAGTGGCGGCCGCAGGTCGCCCGCCGCGCGAGAGAGCTCAAGCTCGAACTGGCTGCTCTCGCGGTGAACTGGGCAGACATTCGCGAGGCGATCGACGCGGCAGTGGCGCGCATCAACGGCACGCCCGGACAGCTGGAAACCTGGAGCGAGCTGCACAACCTCATCGGACTCCAGAGCTGGCGGGTCGCGCACTTCCGCGTCGCAGCCGATGACATCAACTATCGGCGTTTTTTCAACATCAACGATCTCGCCGGCCTTCGGATGGAGCTGCCCGAGGTCTTCGAGCACACACACGGATTTGTTCTGGGCCTTCTGAGCTCCGGCACGCTCGACGGCTTGCGGATCGACCATATCGACGGGCTGCTCGATCCCAAAGGCTACCTGCGAGCCTTGCGCGAGAAAGCTGGTGCGGATTTTTATCTGATCGTTGAAAAAATCCTGGCGGCGCATGAGGCACTGCGCCCGGACTGGCCTGTTCAGGGTACTACCGGATACGAGTTTGCCAATCTGGTGCTTGGGATGCTCATCGATCCCGCAGGCGCGCAGGGGTTCGACCAGACGTATCGGAGCTTCGCGGGAGAGCGGCTCTCGTTTGCGCAGATTGTGCACGCTTGCAAGCTGCGCATCATGGCCGACGAAATGGCCAGTGAACTGAATGCGCTTGCGCGCGAGGCCGCACGCGTGGCGCGGCAGAATCCCCGCACCGCGGACTTCACCCGCAATATTCTTCACAGCGCTTTGCGCGAAGTGTTGGCCTGCTTTCCGGTCTATCGCACCTATATCGACTTCAACGACGCGCCAACTGCTGACGATCGTCGCGATCTGGACTGGGCTCTCGCACAGGCGCGCAAGAACGAGCCGGAGATCGATGCAAGCGTATTCGATTTCGTGGGAGCGCTCATCTCGGGCGATTTGGTGGCGCAACCGCGAAGCGGGTTCAGCCGGCACAAGGCGCTGCGCTGCGCGATGAAATTGCAGCAATATAGCGGACCGGTGATGGCCAAGAGTCTCGAGGATACGGCGTTCTACCGGTACAACCGTTTCATTGCGCTCAACGAAGTCGGCGGCCAGCCGGACCGCTTCGGGATCTCGTTGGCTGCATTCCACAATGCCAATGCGCGACGCGCGGAGCACTGGCCGGATACGATGCTCTGCACTTCCACGCATGATACCAAACGCGGTGAGGACACCCGTGCCCGGCTCGCAGCGCTGTCGGAAATTCCCGAGGAATGGACGCGCAATGTAGAAGCCTGGAGCCGGATCCTGCGCGCACGCCGCGGCGATGCAAACGGCGATGCGCCGCCGGACCGAAACGATGAATACCTCTTCTATCAGATGCTCGTAGGCTCCTGGCCGATCGAGCTACTGCAGGGCCCATCCGGGGGTGCCGCGCTGAAAACCTACATCGGACGGATCAAGGTCGCTCTGACCAAATCTTTGCGCGAAGCCAAGACGCACACGACCTGGGCTGCTCCCAATGCCGCGTACGAGAGCGCCATGCTCAGTTTTGCCGATCTTGCGCTTGACCCTGAGCACTCCGGCAGCTTTCTCTCAGCATTCCTCCCGTTCATGCAGCGTGTGGCATGTTGGGGCGCGCACAACACGCTCGTGCAGACCGTTTTGAAGCTCACCTTGCCGGGAGTGCCCGACATCTACCAGGGCGCGGAATTCTGGGATTTCAGCTTGGTCGACCCGGACAATCGCCGTGCCGTGGATTATGGGCAGCGTGCAAAGTGTCTTGAAGAGCTCGGAAAGACGTTGCAAGCAAAGGGCTCAGCCGACTTGGCGCCCCTTCTCGGCAATTGGCAGGATGGGCGCTTCAAGATGGCGGTCATAGCCGCGCTCCTGACATTTCGCCGTGACAATCCCGATATCTTCGCGAACGGCGGTTATCTGCCCGTCCTCGCTGAAGGAGAAGAAGCCGATGAGGTCTGCGCGTTTCTGCGCAGCTGTGGCACCAGCTCCATGCTGGTCGCGACCTCTCGCTTTCCTACTCGGCGTGAAAAGGCGGCCGGCCCGAAGGCACACTTGAACCTACCGCCGCCGCTCTCAGGGCGGCGCTGGCGCAATCTCCTCAGTCGAGAGGAAGGAGAATCCCTGACCGCAAGGCTTGCAACGGCAGCATTGCTGCAAATCCCGGCCGCAGTATTGGTGAGTCTGTAGGGTGGGTTAGCAAACAAGTCGGCTGCTGCTGACAGCCGACTTGTGTGGCGTAACCCACCGCGCAAGCACCTAGCGCCAGAGGGCGGCGGGTTACGCCATCGAGCCGGGGTAGACCCGGCTCGCAGACCAACCCGCCCTGCTAGAGTTACGAGATCACAGGCGCACGCGGCGCAGGCGAAGCGCATTCCCCACGACGCTGACTGAGGAGAGCGACATGGCGGCGGCGGCAATCACCGGCGAAAGCAGGATTCCAAAGAGCGGGTACAGTGCGCCGGCAGCTATCGGAATGCCTGCCGCATTGTAGACGAAGGCGAGGAACAGATTCTGCCGGATGTTGCCCATCGTCGCTCGAGAGAGCCGACGCGCACGTACGATGCCGGTCAGATCGCCTTTGAGCAAGGTGACACCTGCGCTCTCCATGGCCACATCGGTTCCCGTGCCCATGGCGATGCCGACGTCTGCCGCTGCAAGCGCGGGAGCATCATTGACGCCATCTCCCGCCATTGCGACGGCATGACCCTGGCTGCGAAGCCTCTCGACGACTGCGCTTTTTTCCTGCGGGAGCACTTCGGGTTCCACCTGTGCGATGCCGAGCCGCCGCGCAACCGCCAGCGCCGTTGTCCGGTTGTCGCCCGTGAGCATTACGATGCGCACTCCTTCTCGGACCAAGCCCGCCAATGCTTCGGGCGTGGCGCTCTTGATCGGATCGGCGATCGCGATCACGCCGGCGACGCTGCCACCGACAGCCACGAAAATCGCCGTGCCGCCGTCCTGCCGCAACCGGTCGGCGTCGCCTTCGAATGCAGCCGTATCGATCCCCAGCTCTTTCAGGAAGCTTGCATTGCCGAGGCTGATCCGTTCACCTTGGATCACCCCAACGGCGCCTTTGCCGGCGGGCGACTCGAAGTCGGACATCTCGGAGAGCACGAGCCCGCGTTCCTGTGCGGCAGCCACAATGGCCGATGCCAGCGGATGCTCACTGGCCTTCTCCACACTCGCTGCCAGTCGCAGAACCTCGTTTTCTTCGTATCCGGAGACGCTCACTATCGCGACCACCTTCGGCTTGCCTTCGGTAAGCGTGCCCGTTTTGTCGACGACCAGCGTGTCGATTTTTTCCAGCCGCTCCAGCGCTTCGGCGTTCTTGATCAGCACACCTGCCTGTGCGCCGCGTCCGACGCCCACCATGATCGACATCGGAGTTGCCAGGCCCAGTGCACAGGGGCAGGCGATGATCAGGACGGTGACCGCCGCAACGAGCCCATAGCCATAGCGCGGTTCCGGTCCGAACACGGCCCAGGCAGCAAACGCGATCAGGGCAACTGCGATGACGGCAGGCACGAACCAGCCGGAGACCCGGTCTGCGAGCCGCTGAATGGGCGCGCGCGAGCGCTGCGCGTTGGCGACCATCTGCACGATCTGCGCCAGCATGGTGTCACGGCCGACTTTCGCGGCGCGGATCACCAGGCTGCCGCCGATGTTGAGAGTTCCGGCGATGACGTTCGCCCCCGCTTCTTTCTTGACCGGCATGGACTCGCCGGTGACGAGGGACTCAACGACGGACGAGCGGCCCTCGATCACCTGCCCGTCCACGGCGACCTTCTCGCCCGGACGCACACGGACGCGATCGCCGACGGCGACCATCTCGACCGCAATGTCCTCCTCGCTCCCATCCGGTCGAGCTCGGCGCGCCATCTTGGGCGCAAGATCGAGCAATCCGCGAATAGCACCTGAGGTCTGCTCGCGCGCGCGCAATTCCAGCACTTGGCCCAACAGCACGAGGACGGTGATCACGGCAGCAGCTTCGAAATAGACAGCGACCGTGCCGTCCGGACCGCGGAAGCCCGGCGGGAAAAGGTCAGGGAAGAAGACTGCAATGACGCTGTAAAGCCACGCTACCCCAGTGCCCATCGCGATGAGGGTGAACATGTTGAGATTGCGGGTGAGCAGCGATTGTCCCGCTCGAACGAAGAAGGGCCAGCCTCCCCAGAGCACAACCGGGGTTGCCAGGTAGAGCTGAACCCAATTCGACCAGCTTTGGGGCAGCAGCGTATGAGCTTCTGTGATGTGCCCACCCATTTCCAGCGCGAACACCGGGACCGCCAGTGCGAGGCTGATCCAAAACCGCCGGCGCATATCGGTGAGTTCGGCGCTCTCGCCCGATGCCGCACTCGCGATCTCGGGCTCGAGCGCCATGCCGCAGATCGGGCAGGCTCCGGGGCCGGCCTGCCGGATCTGCGGATGCATCGGGCAGGTGTAGATCGCGCGGTGCGAGTGCGCGGGGATGTCCGTGTCTTTTCCCGGTGCATGCCGAAGATACTTCTGAGGCTCGGCGGCGAATTTGCTTCGGCAGCTTGCGCTACAGAAATAATACGTGTCGCCACCGCGGTGATGCTGATGTGTAGTAGAATGGGGATCCACGGACATACCGCAGACCGGGTCGCGGGTTGGCTCCGAGCTCGATTTGCTCGCTTTCTGGGTCGACGATGGGATTCCCGCGACGCTTGCATCGTGGGGTGTCCTTAAGGGCGCCAGCGGTGTGGTCATGCGCGCAACTTAAGCCTCAATCGTCACAACTACTGCACAATTGGGGGCGACGTCTCCTCTATCAGTGCAGAGCTGGCGGAGATGGATACCGTATGGACAGCGCTGCATCTGCAACTCAGCGGATGCCCCACCTCCGCCCCATTGCCAGAGGATGTTAGCGTTTCATTTGCTCTGGATGCTGATAGTTCCGTCGCACTGGAAGTAACGGGTTACGTCATGGGCTTGAGCTGAGGGAGGGTGCCGTGAAGATCGCACTCTACATCGCTGTTCTGATCATGACCATTGCTGCGCCGGGAGCACTCCGTGCGCAGCCGGTGATGCAGCCTTACTATCCCGGGTTTGCAGGGCTGCCGCCGTATGAGATTTTGGCCATCGTCCGCTCTGCGGGGCTCGATCCCGTGAGCCGCCCTGCCCGCCAGGGACCAGTTTATGTGCTACGCGCGCTCAACCCAGCAGGACAGGAAGTCCGGGTTGTGGTGGATGCCGGAATGGGCCGCATCGTGAAGATCGTTGCCGTCGCCCCCACGGACCCCGGCGCGTTTGCCCCGCCCGCGAGCATCCCGCCCGGGCGGGCGGTGCCCGACAGCAATGCTCCGACTTCGCGCAGCGCAGCCCTCCCGTCTGGAATCGACGACGACACGGACTTTGAACCGCTACACCCGGGAGCTCCCGGCATTCTCCCGAAGCCACCGGCCCGCACGGCTGCCAAGCCTCCGCCGCTGCCGCGCGCACGGCCAAAAGAAGCAGCCGTTGCCGCACCTTCCGGTTCCGACACACCTATCGCCGCCGCCGGACCGACCGACACCCCTGCGATCACCACCCCTGCGCCGGCCAGCACCGGGCCGAGCGCCAGCGCCGAAAACACGGCTCCGTCTGCCATCACGATCGACGAGTAGCAGTTTGCGAAGATGAAAGCGCCCCGGAACCCGGGGCGCTCCCTCTTGTTCGATCTGACCGAGCGCTACCTGTATCTCAGGCAGCTTTGGCGTCGACTACCTTGAGCTGATTCCCGATCGGGATCTGCCGCGGCCTCTTGGCCTCCGGGATCTCGCGTACGAGATCGACGTGCAGGAGCCCGTTCTCGAGCGCCGCACCCTTGACCTGGACGTAGTCGGCGAGCTGGAAGACGCGCTCGAACGCGCGCGCTGCGATACCCTGGTAGAGGATCTCGCCGGGCTTCTTCTCGTCCTTCGACTGCTTATCGCCTTTGATCGTGAGGGTGTTTTCCTTGGTTTCGATCGAAAGATCGCTCTCGCCGAAACCGGCAACCGCGACCGAGATGCGATAGGCGTTCTCTCCCGTGCGCTCGATGTTGTAGGGCGGATAGCCAGGGGCAGACTCGAAGCCGTCAAGCATCGAGAAGAGCCGGTCGAAACCGACGGTGGAACGATAGAGGGGAGCTAGATCAAAAGTTCGCATGGCATAACCTCGTTGTTGAGCGAAATGCGATTGGTCCGCCACAGAGCCGGACCGGTTCTCTGCACAGCCCGTTTGGGGGCCTGTGCAACGCAGATGTGGGAGCCCTGCCTCGGCTGCGCAAGAGCGGCAGGTCATTGACGCAGCAGGTCTTTTGCAAAAGTCCCTCGATCGTCATGGCCGGGGGCTTGGCCCGGCCATCCACGTCTTGTCTGAGGCGCAAAGACGGGGATGCGCGGGACAGCCAGGGACAAGCCCGCGCATGACGGCGATCGTAAATGCACCACGCTTGGGTCCCTGCGTTGAGGTGGGGTAATGCCCTGCTATAAAGCCGACCCACGCTCCTGCTGCGCGGCCCTGCACGACGCTTTTCTTCCCCCCAGCCCGGTCCCGGTTTTCAGATCCCATGACGCTTGTTTCCATTCCCGCAAATCCCACGCCTGAAGGTGCGGTGACGGGAATGCTGAAGACCCGCGACGGCATGGCGCTGCGCTTTGCCCGCTGGCCACCGCCCCCAGGGCGCAAGGGCACGGTCTGCCTGTTCCAGGGCCGCGCCGAGTTCATCGAAAAATATTTCGAAACGGTGCGCGACTTGCGCGCGCGCGGCTTTGCCGTCGCCACCCTTGACTGGCGCGGCCAGGGAGGTTCCGAGCGAGTGCTGCGCAACAAGCGCAAGGGCTATGTTCAGAGCTTCTCGCAGTATCAGATCGACCTCGAAAGCTTCATCCATGAAGTAGTGCTGCCGGATTGCCCGCCTCCAGTGTTTGCGCTCGCCCACTCCATGGGGGCGACCATTCTCCTGCGCGCGGCTTACGCTGGGCACCGCTGGTTCGATCGCATGGTGTTGCTGGCGCCCATGATCGCGCTTCCGGGCATGCGCCGGATGCGGTCGACCCGCACGCTCGTCAAGGCGTTGCGGCTCATGGGGCTCGGGCGGCTCTACGTGCCGGGTCGCGATGCCTCCGTGCTGCAGAGCCGTCCGTTCGCCGGCAATCCCCTCACCTCCGATCCGGTGCGGTATGCCCGTAACGCGGCGGTGCTCGAGGCCGAGCCGTCGCTGGCGACCGGCTGGCCCACCGTGGCATGGGCGGATGCGGCTTTTCGCGCAATGACCGAATCGCTGCAGCCATCCTATCCCGCGCGAATCCGCCAGCCGCTGCTCATCATCGCTGCGGGCCTCGACGCGATCGTGTCGACAGGCGCGATCGAGGAATTTTCCATCCGGCTGCGCGCGGGTTCGCACCTGATCGTGCCCGGGGCGCGGCATGAGCTGCTGATGGAGCAGGATCGTTTCCGCTCGCAGGCATTGGCGGCGTTTGATGCCTTCGTCCCGGGCACCCCGTTATTCGGTTGATCGCCGCCGCTTCAGCATGCTTGCCGATGCGAGCACCGCTCGGTGCCGTCATCCTCCGGATGACGGCTCAAATTACCGCGATGATTTCAGCACATCGAGCGCAGCGGCGTGCACGCGCTCGTCTCCCGCAGCGATAATGCGCCCTCCGGAATGAGGAGGCGTTCCTTCCCAGGTCGTTATCACCCCGCCGGCGCCAATGATGATCGGCATCAGCGGCAGCACATCATAAGGCTTGAGCTCGGTTTCGATGACGAGGTCGACATGGCCCGCAGCCAGCACGCAATAGGCGTAGCAATCTCCGCCATAGCGGGAGAGCCGCACCAGCTCTTCCACGGCCGCGAAGCTCGCCCGATCCCTTTTGTTCATGAGCAGCGGGCTGGTTGTGAACAGCACTGCATCCGAGAGCGCAGCGCAGCTGCGTGTGCGCAGGTCGCGCTTCCCGGCAGGGCCGCGATAGTGCGCCCGCCCCCCGTCACCAAAAAAGCGCTCCCCGATGAAGGGCTGGTTCATCATGCCGAACACGGGTTCTCCCCCGCGCAACAGCCCGATGAGAGTGCCCCAGGCCGGCATCCCGGAAATGAAAGACTTGGTGCCGTCGATCGGGTCGAGCACCCACACGTATTCGGCCTTGGTGCTCTCGCTGCCGAACTCCTCACCGATGATCCCGTGACCGGGAAAGTTGCGATGGATGAGGTTGCGCATGGCCGTTTCCGCCGCATGGTCGGCCGCGGTCACAGGATCGAAGCTCCCAAACTTTCCTTTATCCGATATGTTCAGCGCAGTTCGAAAGAACGGCAGTATGGTCTCTCCCGAGACCGTAGCCAGCTGATCGACGAAGGCTGAAAAATCGACTGCGGACATAGCTGCCGGTTCTGGGAGGCCGCCCATTCGACCTATCGGAGACTGCCTCGTTCGGCAACCGCAGTGAGGAACCCCTATGACTGCTCGGGGCAGCCTGGGCTTCTCGGCGGCGACCGTTGCGCTCGTCGCCACGCTTATTGCGAACTACGTCGTGAGCCAGTTTCTACGCAATTCCATCGGCGTCATCGCGCCCAATCTGGCGCAGGAGCTGCTGCTCACGCCCGCCCAGATCGGACTCTTGTCCAGCATGTTCTTTTTCCTCTTTGCCGCCATCCAGATTCCGCTGGGCATGGCGCTTGACCGTTTCGGCCCAAGGATCTGCCTCACTGTTGGAGCAGCAGTTACCGTCCTTGGGTGCATCGCGTTTGCGTCCGATGCAAGTCCGCGAGGTTTGATCGCAGGACGAGCCTTGATGGGGTTGGGGGCCGCTGGCGCGCTGGTCGGCGCGCTCACGGTTTACGCGCGCCGCTTTCCTGCCCATCGCTTTGCGACGCTCACGGGCCTCCAGGTTGGCGTGGGCACCGTCGGAGCCTTGATCGCTACTGCCCCCCTCGGTTTTTCCGCCGCGACCATAGGCTGGCGACAGAGCTTCCTTGCGGTCGCAGCGTTCGCCCTCGTCGTGGGTTGTTTGATTGTGGTCGTGCTGAGGAAGGACGGGGCTCACTATGGCCGCCCCGAAGCAGTGCGCCAAAGCCTCGCCGGGACCGTTGCGGTTCTGCGCACGCCCTCGATCGGGCGCTTGTTCGCCATGAGCCTGGTCGTTTATTCGACCTTCGGTCTCGTCACCGGGCTGTGGGGCGGGCCCTATCTCGCACACGTGTACGGCTATGGACTCGAGCGGCGCGGGAGCTTCCTGTTTGTCTCCGTGATCGGTCAGATCATCGGCTCGCTGGCCTGGGGCCCGATCGATCGCCTGGTAGGAAGCTACAAGCTTCCCGTTCTCATCGGGGCTGTGGCAACCGCCGCCTCCCTCGGCTACCTCGCGCTGGTTGGAACGTTGCCGCCGACGGAGCTCGCGCTGTGGTTCGCAGTATTCGGGTTTGTGTCCGCCTTTGGTCCGCTGGCGATTGGCCACGCCAAGTCGTTGTGCGCCCCCCACCAGGTCGGACGCGGGCTCACGGTATTCAATATGGGCACCATGGGGGGGACCTTTTTGACGCAGGCGATCAGTGGATTTGTGATCGAGCTTTTCCCCGCGGCTGCGGATGGCAGCTATGAGCTTGCTGCCTATCGCGCGGTGTTTGCCCTCCAGGCGGGCCTTATCGTATTGGTATGCTTCGTCTATTTCGGAGCGCGCGATCCGCTCAAAAAATCGTGAGCGGCGGGCCTTGCTGGGGGAAACGTCACTGTGCCCGTTTTTGCGGCTTGTTTCTTGTGCGGTGCGGTGCCATGTTGTTGCGGTGCGGTAGCGCTGGCGCGTTACCGCCGCCCTCCTTGGGCGTTTCCTCCCTAAACTTGGGCCGCTTGCACCCGCGAGCGGCCCTTTTTTCTCACTCCGCTGCCGCCCGGTAGGGTCTGAGATGTTTTCGGCAGGCAACGCTAAAAC
>Ga0207693_10001882_pt1 | contig 18351 bp, 20 predicted proteins | sample LARL81metaG_FD_184347 | JGI IMG/M metagenome (GOLD analysis project Ga0207693, IMG submission 184347) | Corn, switchgrass and miscanthus rhizosphere microbial communities from Kellogg Biological Station, Michigan, USA - LAR L8-1 metaG... | ecosystem: Host-associated > Plants > Roots >...
CCAGCCGGATATGCCGCCCCTCGTTACCCTCAAGCGCGGCCAAACCTGCGTGCTGGCGTTACACAACGAGACGGCGTGGTGGCACCCGATGCATCTGCACGGGCACAGCTTCCGCGTCATCAGTCGGAACGGCAAACCAAACGAGCTTCGGGAGTGGCGGGATACCGTGCTGGTGCCTGCACGCGAAAGTGCCGAGATCGCCTTCGTCGCCGATAACCCCGGCGATTGGATGTTCCACTGCCACGTCACCGATCATCAGGAGGCCGGGATGATGACCGTTATCCGCATCGCGTGAAAGCAAATCGACGAATAAACCAAAGGAGAACTGAGATGTTGAACCAAAAATTACTGACCACAACAGCCCTGGTGTTGAGCCTGAGTCTCGGCACTATAGCTTCTGTCGCCACTGCGCAAGAACCCGACAAGCAGAGCGGTAAGCCCGAAACCGGGATGATGGGAGGTCGCGGCGGGGAAATGATGAGCGGCGGCGGGATGATGGGAATGATGAACGGCCCGGACTCGGCGCAGATGAAGCGAATGGTCGAGAACTGCAATCGGATGATGGAAAGCATGATGAAGGACATGCCAGCCGCGCCGACAGCGCCCGCCACACCTGGACCCGACAAGAAGGGCTGATCGCAAAAGGTGAACTGGCAACGTTCTCGCAAAGGAGGACAGCAATGGATTCGAAATACCAGCTAAGCCGCCGTTGCATCCTGACGATTCTTATCGGCGGGGGCGGCGGAGCCGCCCTGATCGGCGGGGCTACCGGGATCTTTCCGGTGAGCGCCGAACCCGCCGCCGATCGGGGACAAGTCACGCTCTACAAGAACCCGCAATGCGGCTGCTGCGACGGGTATGCCGACTACCTGCGCCATAACGGGTTCAACGTGACTGCCGTTTCGACGAACGATCTGGCCGTGATGGGCCAGAAATACGGCATCCCGGACGATCTTTCGCCGTGCCACATCTCGATTATCGGCGGCTACGTCGTCGGCGGTCACATCCCAATCGAGGTCGTGAACCGTCTGCTGTCGGAGAGACCGCAGATCACGGGCATCAGTTTGCCAGGGATGCCCGAGGGAACGCCTGGGATGCCCGGCAACAAGCCCGGCAGGTTGCAGATCTACGAGATCGGAAAGGGTCCACCGAAGGTCTATGCGACCGTGTAGCAGGGTGCGCGGGAATGTCGGCAGTGATGATCGGGGTGGGGCATCCTGCCATCGGTCTCGGCTTTGAGGACCAATCAGTCCTCGATTCTGGCGATGATGCGTCGGTTGGACGGCAGCGGCCATGACCCGGCTGTCGGCGCAACCAATCCGACATCGGCTGTTGATCGCGGCAACCACGGCAGCAAGTGCAGTCCTGTTGCGGTTCCTGGGCTTCGAATACGGATCGCAGTTTCTCTCTCCCGAAACAGCGGTTCGGCAACCTGCTCCCGCAACGGGTTCCACTGACTCCGTTTCGGCGAACCGGCTTGAGCTTTCCGTATTCGATCAGCCGCGCGCCTTGTCCGAGATCCGCTTCCAGGACGACCAGGGCCATGATCTGACACTCGCCGATTTCCGAGGTCGAGTCGTACTGCTTAACATTTGGGCGACATGGTGCGTGCCGTGCCGCAAGGAGATGCCAGCGCTGGGTCGGCTACAGGCACGGCTCGGGGGCAAAGACTTTCTCGTCATCCCGCTGTCGATCGATCGTGAGGGTGTCGCGCCGGTAAAGCGCTTCTATCAAGAGGTTGGGGTCGAAAAGCTCGCGATCTATGTCGATCCGTCTGGCCGAGGATCGCACAGCCTCGCCATTCCGGGTGTGCCGACGACATTGCTGATCGACCGCGAGGGCCGGGAGGTCGCCCGAAAGATGGGTGCCGCCGAATGGGATAGCCCGGAAATGGTTTCGCTGGTCGAGCGGACGATGTACGGAGGATCGGCCACCAAAACTGACGGAAATCGATGAGCGCCCTGTCAGGCATCGGCCTGCTGACGAGCTTTGGCGCTGGCGTCGTCTCGTTCTTGTCTCCGTGCGTGCTTCCGCTGGTTCCCGGCTACGTCTCCTACGTGGCAGGCGACACGCTCACCGAGTCGGGCGAGCCGGCAGGAAGGCTTGCTGCCTTGCGGCTCAGTTTGAGCTTCGTGCTCGGCTTCTCGACCGTCTTTGTGATCCTGGGGGCGAGCGCGACATCGATCGGACAGTTGCTACTGTCCTACCGTTACGAGGCCAATCTCCTCGGCGGCGCGGTCCTCATCCTGTTCGGGGTGTTTATCATGGGGCTCGCCAACCTTACGTGGTTACAGCGCGAGTTCCGCTTGCATCCGCGTCTCAAGGGTGGGCACCCCGTCGCCGCCTACCTAATCGGTATCGCCTTCGCCTTTGGCTGGACGCCCTGCATCGGCCCGGTGCTCGGCGCGATCCTGACTACGAGCGCTGTTTCCGCCACTGTGCCGCAAGGCGTGGCGCTGCTGAGCCTCTATTCGCTTGGGCTGGGGCTACCGTTTCTCGCCGCGGCGATATTCACCGAGAGCCTGATGATGCGCCTGAGAGTTTTTGGCCGAGTTGGCCGGTCGCTGCACTTCGGGGCTGGCGCGATCGTCGCCGGAATGGGCGTCGCGATACTGACCGGTGAATTGACGAGCCTTTCGTATTGGCTGCTCGACACCTTCCCGATCCTCGCAAGGCTCGGGTGAGGTCGGCGGACCTTTTGACGTGCTGAGCAGATGGAGTGAAGGGATGCAGACCAGTGAGATCGTGCAATCAAATAATCGCGCAAGCGTGTTCCGATCCTGGATCGGGGATCGTCGTGTCCTCGCCGTCGCTGGGCTGGCTATCGCCGCCACCGGTCTCGCGATTGGTTGGGATTGGCTCACTGGTGTCGGAATCGCACCACTGATCGTGTCGGCGGCACCCTGTCTGATTATGTGTGCGCTTGGTCTGTGCATGATGGGTGGAAATCATCGGGCTTGTTCGAGCCAGCCCGCGCCGGGAGCCAGCGAACCCCCTACGCGGACAGACCCGTCCGCCACGCCCTGACCCGCAGCATCCAATTCTGCTCGCTTGCGCCGTAGCGCTTCGCGAGGTGACACAGCGAACTGTGTGACGGGCACCAATCAAATGATGGACGGCATGGGCGGGATGATGTGGGGCGCGGGGTCGCTGTGGCTCCTCCTGATTGCCGTCCTGGTTCTCACGGCGGTGGGGCTCATCAAACATCTGCGATCTGACCGATCGAGATGAGGCCCATCGCTCGATCGCTGGTTGCCGGGATTGTCGCCGCCATGTTACTTATGGCTGTATCCCCATCGGGCCTGATCGCGAGCGACGAGCCGACGAAGCCTGACCCGAATGATCCGGCCCTGACCGCTCGCGGTAAGGTGGTCTACGCCGAGCAGTGCGCGTCCTGTCACGGCGCGAATCTTGAAGGCCAACCGAATTGGCGCAAGCGCCTCCCCAATGGACGCTTGCCCGCCCCACCGCACGACGCGACCGGGCACACTTGGCACCACTCGGACAGGCAATTGTTCGATATGGTCAAGAACGGCACCGCCTCGATGATGCCGGGCTACGAAACCGACATGCCCGCCTACAAGGAGATCCTCAGCGACGCCGATATTTGGGCCGTACTGTCTTTCATCGAGAGTACTTGGGCACCCGACGTTCGTGAGCGCCAGGAAAGGATCAATCGATAGACGCAATAGCGAGGCCGATCACGAGCGACCCGTAAAGGGCCTGTCCAGTGGCAGGTGAAACGATCGAACCGACAAAATACTCTACCGACCAAAATCGAGGCGGTGAGATAGGATCTCCATATCGATAACGTCGATCCGTTACCATCCCTTCCGGTTCCCGGTCGTCCCAGACAAACACCTCCCGGCCTTTCCTCAATTTTCCGTAGCAGGAAGGTAGAAAGCGAAGATCTACGGTGGGGATTTTCGGAAAAGGACAACGGCATGGCGGCAATCGCGCTCGGTTTTGTGCTCTGTCTATACCGCGTCGATTCGCTTGGCGACGGTGACCGCCTCTTTCTTTGACCGCCTCCAGCACGTCAGTCATCCGGCGTCTCGCGTTTCCGGCACATTAGTGGCCTCCTACAAACTATTAAAGTCCGGTGTTCGGAACGGTCAGACGCGACCGCAGGTACGGTTCCTAAGGCGACGACGAGCAGATGGACACGACATATCATCTGAGCGGCGGGTTCAAACCGACAACAAAAGCGGTTCGCGGATTTGGATGGTCCGGATTTTTATCCAACGCCGCGTTGGGCGGGTTTCGCGTTGATAGAAAATGAGCGCTTCCAGGGCGACGCTCGGGAGTGTGCCTGTGGCGATGGCGCGATGTGCACGGTTCTCATTGACCGCACCGCTTCTGGGTGGTCGTTGACAGCGAGGTAGCGTGGATATAGACCGGCCCGAGAGATGCCAGTTGATCTTTTAGAGGTCCGAGCGGGATTCTGCGGCACCAAGTGACCTACGTATCATCTCTGGCCGCACGGAATCGCGCCGGCTTGTCTGTGGGTGACTCACAAACTTCCGGGCGCGCTACAAGTGACTGATCCAAATGCTCCCTCGATCGAATTAGTAAGTTATTGAAAGATGAGGTTTTATTGGACTTCGGTGCCAGTCTTCTCCTGGGCACCACCTCGGGGTGCAGCGGGTCGCTGCCCGGGATGACCAATCGACTTTATCGCAGTGACCTTCCCGAGGGGATCGACTTCGGCGCGGTCGTCGCCATCGATACCGAGGCGATGGGGCTCAACCCGCATCGCGACAGACTGTGCCTCGTCCAACTCTCGGCAGGCGACGGGGACGCCCATCTCGTGCAGCTCGCGCCTGGGGACTACGCGGCGCCGCGGCTCAGGGCTCTCCTGGCCGACCCAGGGGTGACCAAGCTGTTCCACTTCGCGCGCTTCGACCTCGCGATGATCTATCATCATCTCGGCGTCATGGCGCTGCCGGTCTACTGCACGAAGATCGCCTCACGGCTCGCGCGGACGTTCACTGACCGGCACGGGCTTCGCGATCTGTGCAAGGACCTACTGAATACCGATTTGTCGAAGCAACAGCAGAGCTCAGACTGGGGAGCGGAGACCCTGTCCGAGGAGCAGCTTCGCTATGCCGCCTCGGACGTGCTGCACCTCCATGCGCTGCGCAGCCGGCTCGACGCGATGCTGGCGCGCGAGGGACGCGAGCGGTTGACCCGCGCGTGCTTTGATTTCCTGCCGCATCGCGTGCTGCTTGATCTCGAAGGCTGGTCGGAGCAAGACATCTTCGCGCATTAGCCGCGCATCCGGGGAAGGGGGGGTGCCGATTTTGCAGACCGAACGGGCCGTCCGGACGCGATGAGCGATTTCCTGGTGGCCGAAAAGCACGCGCCGGAGGCGGTGGGGAGCGCCGATCTCGCAGTCGCTCGGCGTGTCATTCGCGCCGAGATCTGTGGGCTCGAAAGCCTCGCCGAGGCGCTCGACGACGGGTTCGAAGCCGCTGTCGACGCTTGCGCCGCCGCGCGCGGGCGAATCGTCGTAACCGGGCTCGGTAAGAGCGGCCATATCGCTCGGAAGATTGCGGCGACCCTGGCATCGACGGGCACCCCGGCGCAGTTTGTCCACCCGGTCGAGGCGAGCCATGGCGACCTCGGCATGATCGGCTCCGACGACGCGATCCTCGCCCTGTCGAATTCCGGTGAAACCACCGAGTTCGCCGACATCGTCGCCTATTCGCGCCGATGCAATATTCCGCTGATCGCGATCACCGGGGGCGCGCGATCGACCCTCGCCACGGCGGCCGATATTGTACTGTTGCTCCCGGCTGCGGCGGAGGCCTGTCCGATGGGACTGGCGCCGACGACCTCGACGACGATGATGGTGGCGCTCGGCGATGCGCTGGCGCTCGCCTTGCTCGAACGCAAGGGCTTCTCCTCCGCCGATTTCGGGCGGTTCCACCCAGGCGGTCGGCTCGGACGAAGGCTGTTGCGGGTGCGTGACATCATGCATGGGGAAGACGAGGTGCCTTTGGCGTCGCCGAGCGCGCCAATGTCCGACGCAATCCTCGTCATGACGGCGAAGAGTTTCGGCTGCGTCGGCGTGTGCGGGACGGACGGATGCCTCATCGGGGTGATCACTGACGGTGATTTGCGCCGGCACATGGGAGATTCGCTCCTACGCCAGACGGTTGGCGCAGTCATGCATCGTAATCCGAAGACCATTGCGGCCTCTGCGTTGGCGGCGGATGCGCTGGGCACGATGAACCGGTTCGCCATTACCTCCCTCTTTGTCGTGGACGAAGCGGGACGCCCCATCGGCTTTGTGCACATGCACGATTGTCTGCGGGCCGGCATCGCATGATCCGGCACAAGGCATGCCCATGAGCGTGCTGAATAGCCAAGCCGGGCAGGCACCGCTGGTGCTACCACTGAGGCCGGCCGCGCCCGACTCGGGTTGGCGGCCCCGCCGTGACGACCGCCACAGCCGTCGTGTCGCGCTCTTGAAGCGCCTGTTGCCCGTTGTCGGTGCGGCCCTATTGGCTTTGGTCGCGATATGGCCGCGGCTCGTTCCATTTCTGGACAGCGTTCGGTTCGGCCTTTCGATTATCGACCTGCGCGAAGCACACGAACTGAGGATGCTCAATCCCCGCTATGCCGGGGTGGACCGCTTCAACCGCCCCTACGTCGTGACTTCGGCGGTTGGCCGACAGGCGCCGGACCGCGACGATCTGATGTCGCTGGAGCGCCCTAGGGCCGAAATGACCACGCACAGCGGCGCTCTGGTGGTGCTAACCGCCGCAACGGCAATGTACCAAACTCAGGCGCAACTGCTCGATCTGTTCGGCGACGTAAACCTGGTCCACGAAAACGGCACGCGTTTCGTGACGAGCTCCGCCCATGTCGACGTCGCTGCCGACACTGCCGCAGGTAACGATCCGGTGACCGGGCATGGTCCCTCGGGAGACATCACGGCGCAGGGCTTTCGCGTCGTTGACAGAGGCGACACAATCGTATTCACCGGCAAGTCGAACCTCTTGCTGAAAGGGACGAGGCCGAGCGTCCGCCCGGGAGCCAATCCCCCAACTCTTCCCGCCGAAGTAGCGGAGACAGCGGCGGCCCTAGAGGCGGCGGCCGCGATGGCGCCCGCGACGGTTGGGTCCCAGCCTCCCGTTACCGCCGATCCGCTCGCCGGGACCACGCCGGCGGCAACGTTCGCTCCAGCCGCGAAGCCCCGCGGCATGGCCAAACCTGAGGGCAAGCTGCCCGGGGAAAAGACGCCCGCCGTCAGGGCGAAGGGTGATGCCGGCTAATCGTATCGTCCGAGTGGTTACTGCGATCGGCTTCACTTGCATTGGGGGGCTGTCCGGCTCGCCGCGCGGAGCCGCGCAAGGATTGAGCCTCGGAAATGTCTCGGAGGATCGCCCGATCGAAATTTCGGCCGATAGCGGCATCGAGTGGCAGCAGGACGCGCAAGTCTACATCGCCCGCGGCAACGCCATCGCGAAACGCGGGACAACCGAAGTGCATGCCGATACCTTGACCGCCCATTACCGCCCCAGCAAGGGGACGGGAGGCGAGACCGAGATCTACCGCCTCAATGCCGATGGCCACGTCACGATAAAAGGCGAGCGGCAGACCGTGGTCGGCGACCAGGCCGTCTACGATGTCGACCAGCAGATCGGCATCGTCACGGGCAAGTCGCTGAAGATGACGACCGCGACCGATCTGGTTACGGCACGCGACAGCCTCGAATGGTACGATCAGAAGCAGGTCGCAGTCGCCCGCGGCGACGCGGTTGCGGTACGGGACGTGAAGCGCATCCGTGCCGATGTGCTAACCGCTCACATGACGAAAGACAAACCGCAGCCGGCCACGGCTAAGCCCGACAAAGCTGTGCCGGCAGCGGCGCAGGCAAAGCCGCGGAACTCGGCGATGCCGCTCGGAGACACGGACGAGGGTTCCCGGATAAGCCGCGTAGATGCGCAGGGCAATGTCCTCGTCTCGACCGAGACCGACGTCGGCCGCGGCGATTTCGGCGTCTACAACGCGGACAGCGGGATCGCGACGCTCCTCGGAAACGTCACCGTTACGCGCGGACCGAACGCCGTCAGGGGTCAGTACGCCGTCATGGATCTGAACAACAATGTCAGCCGCATGATGGCCGCTCCCGCGACGCCCGGCACAGCGCCGACGCGGGTCGAGGGCTTGTTCATCCGTCAAGATCAAGCGACGGCCCCCGCCGGCTCCAGCCGCGGAGGTGCGCAAAAGCCATGAACCGGAGCGGTCGGCAGTACCTGTCACAGGTTGAACAGCGCGGTGCCGAGCGCCGGCCGCGGCTGGTCGCCGACAATCGCGGCCTACTCGGAAAGGGCTTGGGCAAGAGCTTCAAGCGCCGGCCGGTATTGCGTGATGTCAATGTCTCCGTACAACGCGGCGAGGTCGTCGGCCTGCTGGGGCCGAACGGCGCGGGAAAGACCACCTGCTTTTACATCATCACCGGCCTCATTGCCGCCGATACCGGGGCGGTCAGCCTCGACGGGCGCGACATCACCGAGCTTCCGATGTACCGCCGCGCCCGGCTCGGCATCGGCTACCTGCCGCAGGAAGCTTCGATATTTCGTGGCCTCACCGTCGAGCAGAACATCCGCGCGATCCTGGAGATTGCCGAGCCGGCGGCGGATTTGCGCGAAGCCATGCTGGACGGATTGCTGGCCGAATTCTCGATCACCCATCTGCGGCGTGCGCCGGCTATGGCGCTGTCGGGCGGTGAGCGGCGCCGGTGCGAAATCGCCCGGGCACTCGCGACCCAGCCCCATTTCATCCTGCTCGACGAGCCGCTTGCCGGGATCGATCCGATCGCGGTGGCGGACATCCGCGAGCTTGTTGCTCATCTGAAGGACCGCGGGATAGGCGTCCTGATTACCGACCACAACGTGCGCGAAACCCTCGAAATCGTCGATCGCGCTTATATTCTGCACGAAGGACGCGTACTGATGGAAGGCGCGCCCGCCGAGATCGTGGCGGATGCCGATGTGAGACGCGTTTACCTGGGAGATAGGTTTAGCCTATAAGCCGCTCCTGAATGGAGCGTGTGGTGAGCAGGACGGGTTATTCGCAGCGGCTCGAGCTTCGCCAGACGCAGGCGCTGGTCATGACGCCCCAGCTGCAGCAGGCGATCAAGATGCTGCAGCTTTCGAACCTCGAACTGGCCCAGTTTGTCGACGCGGAGATACAGCAGAACCCGTTGCTCGAGTGCCGGGAGCCGCGGCTCGAACAGGCCGCATCGTCAATCGCTCCCGATACCCCAGATGGCCCGGCCCCGCCATTGCCGGAGGCGGTAGCGGGCGATTTTACGCCCGAGGCGGCCGAGCATTGGCATGTCGCATCAGGTTCAGAGGGAGACGGATCGGCCGATCTCGGCGGCGAGCCTTATTCATGGCATCGCCACAATGGGGCGGTCGATGGCACGGGCCGCTTGGAGATCGAACAGACGGCCACGCGCCCACGCACGCTCCGTGAGCATCTGCTGGAGCAGATCGGGACCGATCTCAGCGATCCGGCCGATCGGGTCATCGCCCTTCACCTCCTCGATCTGCTCGACGAAGCGGGCTACCTGCGCGCCGGGCTCGACGGGGTGGCGCAAATCCTCGGCTGTGAGATCGAGCGGGTCGAAGCCGTCTTTGATCGGCTGCAGCAGTTCGACCCGCCCGGTGTTTTCGCCCGCGACCTGCCGGAATGCCTTGGACTGCAGCTGCGCGACCGCAACCGGCTAGATCCGGCGATGCAGAGTCTGTTGGACAACCTTCCGCTGCTTGCCGCCCGCAAGATACCCGCGCTGGTCCGGCTGTGCGGGGTCGATGCAGCCGACGTGGCCGATATGATCGCCGAGATAAAATCTCTCGACCCGCGGCCCGGGCTGGCCTTCGATCCGCCGCTCTCCCAACCGGTCGTTCCCGACATCTTGATGCGCGCTCAACCCGAGGGGGGGTGGATCGTCGAACTCAATTCGGAGACTCTGCCTCGCGTCCTGGTCAACACCAGATATTGCGCGCAGATCCGCCAGGCGACCCGCAGCAAAGAGGAAAAGGATTATCTGACCGAGCGGCTGCATGCGGCCAATTGGCTGGTCAAATCGCTGCACCAGCGGGCGACCACCATTCTCAAAGTCGCAGCCCAAATCGTGCGCCAGCAGGACGCCTTTTTCCATCGCGGGGTCCAGTCGCTGCGACCGCTAATTCTACGCGACATCGCCGATGCCATCGGTATGCACGAGAGCACGGTAAGCCGGGTCACCAGCAACAAGTATATGGCCACGCCGCGGGGTCTTTATGAACTCAAATACTTCTTCACATCGTCGATCCCCGCTTCCAGCGGAAACGGGTCACATTCCGCGGAAGCCGTGCGCCATCGTATCCGCAGCCTGATCGGCGCAGAACCGCCCGACAATACGCTCTCGGATGAACGCATCGTCGAATTGCTGCGGGACGACGGTGTCGACATTGCCCGCAGAACGGTGGCCAAATATCGGGAAGCGATGCGAATTCCTTCTTCGGTGCAACGCCGCCGGGGAAAATCGCTCGAAATGTGATGGCGCCGGCGTTTCCTCGGTCGACCTCGAAAGCGCCCCACTGCTTGACCGGGCAGGGCGCCATTCCCACGTCTTTAGTCGGGCAGAGAGCCCGGCCCGCAAGGGATGATTGGAGCCATGCAGCTCACATTAACGGGCAAGCAGACCGAAATCGGGGAGGCATTACGGCAGCACGTCGAAAACACTCTGGGTTCCATTCTCGACAAATACTTTAAGACGGCAATCGAGGCCCATGTCGTCGTCTCCAAGGAGGCGTATCGGAGCCGGGCGGAGATTTCGATCCATATCGGCCGCGGTATCGTGGTCAATGCTCGTGCCGCAGCTTCGGAGGCTTACGCGGCCTTCGACGCGGGTGCCGAACGGTTGGCGAAGCAGCTGCGCCGCTACAAACGTCGGCTGCGCGACCATCATGCGAAGGCGCGCGAGTCGGCGGCGGCTCTTGGCGAGCGGGTCACGGACTACGTGCTGGCGCCGATCGGCGACGAGGGGGAGGCCGAAGGGGAAGAACCCGAAATGGACGGCGCCAACGGCGCACCGGCAGTGATCGCCGAAATGAGTACCGAATTGCCGATGCTTACCGTTGGCGAGGCGGCAATGCGCATGGACCTCGCCGAGGCATCGGTGCTGTTGTTTCGCAACCGCTCGCACGGTGAGCTAAATCTCGTCTATCGGCGCACCGACGGCAATATCGGGTGGATCGACCCCGAACTGGACCCGGCGCGCCGCACTCGTCGCAGCGCCTCCTAGTCATACTCTGCCAATGATCAAAGCGGTCCAGGGGTCTGCCGGCCCGACAAGCCTCAATTTCGGTGAACTCGACAGGCGCGGGAGTGCTGTTTGGTCCGCGGCGCACGCGAGCAGATTGCCTGAGCAAGAGCTCATGGGTCGGGGGAAAATGGATATTGCCGATCTGATTACGCCGCGTAGCGTTGTCGCCCAACTGCGCGCAGCGAATAAAAAGCATGCGCTTCAAGAGCTTGCCAAGCGAGCAGCGGCAATGACGGGCCTCCACGAGCGCGCGGTCTATGATGTGCTCCTTGAACGTGAGCGGCTCGGTAGCACCGGGATTGGGATGGGAATCGGGATCCCGCACGGGAAGCTCCCCGGGCTGGCAAAACTCTACGGTATTTTCGCTCGGCTCGAACGGCCGATCCCATTCGAAGCGATCGACGACCAGCCGGTCGATCTGATCTTTTTGCTGCTTGCCCCGGAAACGGCCGGCGCCGACCATCTCAAAGCGCTGGCGCTCGTGTCCCGGCTGTTGCGAGACCGCGCCGTCTGCGAAAAGCTGCGCGGCACCGACAATGCCGACGCGCTCTACGCGCTCCTCACCGATGCGGCCACCGACGCCGCATAGGCCACCCTCGCTCAGTGCAAGCTCAACGGCTCGAGATCGTGCTGGCGCACGGTCACCAAAGCGACATCTCTATCAGGCAGCACGGCCACTTGCGTGCCGTCCGCCGCGTGCACCGCAAAGGCGGTGACGCCATTAACGATCACCGGCTTTATGTAGGCGAGGTCCTGCATCCCGAAAATTGCGAGTTCATGCGACGACATGTGACGGATGTGTCCGAAATCCTTCATTTCTTAACCCTTTCTCGGGCCGCGGAAGCGCCGGCCCGGCTCAAGAGCCGGAAGCGACCGGCGCGCGCTTGGCCGCGGTCGAGCCGCTCTTTATCTCGACGTTGCGCACCCGGGCCTCGGCCTCGGGTCGGACTAGATCGATATGCAGCAGTCCGTTGTCGAGCAATGCGTCACTAACCTCTATGCCTTCGGCGAGAACGAAAGACCGTTGGAACTGGCGCGCCGCGATGCCGCGATGCAAGTAGACGCGCTGCACGTCGTCGATTTGCCGGCCGCGCACCACAAGCTGGTTGTCCTCGACTGTAATGCTGAGGTCGCGCATCTGAAAGCCGGCAACGGCGAGGGTGATCCGTAATGCGTTTTCGCCGAGCTGCTCGACATTATAGGGTGGATAGCCGTCCGCTGATACCTTACTGACCCGGTCGAGCGCTCGCTCGAAGTGGTCGAACCCCAAAAGCAGCGGCGAGTTGAACAGTGACAGCCGCGACATCCATCTCTCCTCCGCCCCGAGCGAGATTGGGCGGCTGGCCCATTCGGCACCCGTCACCCACCCGAATATTTGGGAAGGACAAACCCACAATCAAGCAAACCGGCTCTCCTGCGCTGGACCTGCTGAGCGGGAAAATCACCTCCACCGCACCGAATGGTGCTTCCCCCCGCCTGGGCACGCCCATATATCGGGGGTATCCTGATTTTACGGCGAACTCCCGAATGAGCGTTGCAATGTCGAACCGGCTGCTGAACTGGCGCATCCTGCTGGCGGTGTTTGTCGCCGCAACCCTCGCGCTGGCCCCGGCGATCGCCGAGGCGCGCGCCGGCAGCTCCGCCGGCGGCCGCTCTTCGAGCATGGGCAGCCGCGGATCGCGCACCTACGAGAACAACGGCGCGCAGCCGCTGAGCCGCAGTGTGACCCCGCCTCCCGAGCCGTCGCGGCCGCCCGGCTTTGCCCCCGCCGCGCCCGCCGCGGCCTATGGTGCCCCTGGCTATGGCGGCGGCAGCTTCTTTCAGCGCCATCCGTTCTTGACCGGGCTGGCCGGCGGGGTCATTGGTTCCTGGCTGTTCGGGCACAGCGGTTGGGCGGCAGGCGGGGAGGGCGCCTCTTCGGCCTCGATGCTTGGCATGCTGTTGCAGCTGCTGATCATCGGGCTGCTCATTTATTTCGCGGTGCGGCTGTTCCGGCGTGGGTTCGCCAATCGCGGGAGTGGCGGCGGCGGGTGGCCGCCGCGTTCGGCCGGCGCGGCGGCGGCTCCTCCGGCGGGGCGCGACCGCGGCCGCGACATCAACCTCTCGGATGGCGACCTCCAGGCCTTTCAGGCGATCCACGCCGCGGTACAGGAGGCGTGGAGCGCCGGCGACCTGGCTGCGCTGCGGCGTCTGATGACGCCGGAGATGTTGAGCTATTTCTCCGAGGAGCTGACCCGCAACACCAGCCAGGGGGTGCGCAACATCGTCTCCGATGTCGAGCTCCTCAAAGGCGAATTGACCGAGAGCTGGGAGGAGGGCGACCTGCAATACGCCACCGCCTATCTCAAATGGCGGGCGATGGACTACGTGGTGCGGCTCGGGCGGTCGTCGGGCGACCCCGACTGGCTGGTCAGCGGCGACCCACGCCGCCCGGTCGAGGCCGAAGAGATGTGGACCTTCGTCCGCCGCGGCGGCGGCAACTGGCTGCTGTCCGCCGTCCAGCAGGTCTGACCCGGGCAACGCCGCAGCCCTGCCAGCAGATTCGCGGAGCCGTCGGCGGCACCGCCACTCGCGCCAATCTCTGCGGGTTATTTCTGGCAACGCCGAGGTCCCCATGCGCATTCCGCTCTACCAGGTAGACGCTTTCACCAGCCGGCTGTTCGGCGGCAATCCCGCGGCGGTGTGCCCGCTTTCCGAATGGCTCCCGGAAGCGACGATGCAAGCGATCGCAGCCGAGAACAACCTCGCCGAAACCGCCTTCTTCGTGCCGCAGCGGGATCATTATCTACTGCGATGGTTCACCCCCACCGTCGAGGTCGAGCTGTGTGGTCATGCGACGCTCGCTTCGGGTTACGTCGTGACCCATATTCTCGCGCCGCAGCGAAGATCGGTGACGTTCGACACGCTGAAGGCTGGGCCGCTCGAGGTCACCCGTGACGGCGACCTGCTGGCGATGGATTTCCCCGCCTGGCCGCCCGAAGCGAAACCGGCCGATCCGCGTGTGCTTGCCGCGCTCGGCGCCTCACCCATGCAGAGCTTTCTCGCGCGGGGTCGCACACTCGCAGTATACGACAGCGCCGAAGACGTAGCGGCCCTGCGTCCCGACTTTGCCGCGATGCGCCGAATCGAGGGCGGCGACGCGATCGCAACAGCACCCGGCAGCGATGGCGTCGATTTCGTCTCGCGGTATTTTGCGCCGAATCACGGCATCGACGAAGATCCGGCGACCGGATCTGCCCATTGTGTGCTGACGCCCTATTGGGCGGCTCGGCTCGGCAAGGGGCGGCTGATTGCACGGCAGATTTCCTCGCGTGTCGGCGAGCTGACCTGCACCTTGCGCGGCGACCGCGTCACGATCGCCGGTCGGGCCGTGCTCTATCTCGAAGGCACGATCACCGTATAGTCGCGGGAAGGACCGCCGATGGCCGAACATTTCAATGAAATGGAGCAGCCCATCGGGTTTCCGTTACCGTATTGGGCGCCTCGGCCCCGCCCGCCGCGCAGCGCGATGGAAGGCCGTTTCTGCATTGTCGAGCCGGTCGACCCGGCGCGCCACGCCGCCGACCTCCACGCTGCCAATTCCGTGGACCGGGAGGGGCGCAACTGGACCTACCTGCCCTACGGACCTTTCGACCGGCTGGAGGATTACCGCCTCTGGCTCGACCGAGTGTCTGGCGGGGACGACCCGTTGTTTCACGCGATCGTCGAACGCCAGAGCGCCCATGCTTTCGGCGTAGCCAGCTACATGCGCATCGACCCCGCAGCGGGGGTCATCGAGGTCGGCGGCATCAACTACGCGCCGCCATTGCAGCGCACCCCGGCGGCAACCGAAGCGATGTACCTGATGATGCGCCGTGTCTTCGACGAGCTCGGCTATCGCCGCTACGAGTGGAAATGCGACTCGCTGAACGCGCCGTCGCGCGTCGCGGCGCTGCGTCTCGGCTTCCGTTACGAGGGCATGTTCCGCCAGGCGACGGTCTACAAGGCGCGCAACCGGGACACCTGCTGGTTCTCGATCCTCGACAGCGAATGGCCGGTACTCAAGACGAGGTTCGAGTGTTGGCTCGACCCCGGTAACTTCGACGCCGCTGGCCGGCAGCGGCACAGCTTATCGAGTCTTGCTCAGGACGCCCGCCTCTAGCTGGCTGCGGGTGATCCAAAATTCAGGCATCGCTCGCGGTGCGACGGCTCACGCTCTGAGGATACGCCAGATCTGTTGCGGTGTGGCGGGGCCGGCGAGATCGATGACGACATCGAGTGGTGCGAGTGCGTCTGTTATCGCGTTGGCGATGGCAGGAAAGGTGGCGATCGCGCCGGCCTCGCCGCAGCCTTTGACGCCGAGCGGGTTGGTGGTGCAGCGGGTGCCGTTGAAGCCGAGATCGAACGAGGGCAGGTCGTCGGCGCGCGGCATGGCATAATCCATGAACGAGCCGGCGATCAGAGCTGACCGGAGCCGGGATCGTAGACCGCGTGCTCGAACAGGGCTTGGCCGGCGCCCTGGGCGATCGCGCCATGCGCCTGGCCGGCGGCGATCATTGGGTTCACCAGCACGCCGTAATCGTCGACACCGGTATAGCGGGCGAGCGTGACTTGGCCGGTGTCGGGGTCGATCTCGACCTCCACGATATGGGTGCCGTTCGGGAAGGTCATCCATTCGCGGGTCCAGGCGTGATATGTGTGGAGTGGCGCCCCCCTGTCGCGAGCCATCGCGGCGACGTCGAGCAGCGCCACCGATCGGTCGGTACCCGACACGACGAACCGGCCTGCCTCGAAGCGGATGTCGTCTTCCGTGCTCCCGGAGGAGGCTGGTAACTTGGTCCAGATCGGCGTGTCGATGACCCCCGGATGAACCGTGTTGACCCGGATCCCATCGTCGGCAGCGGCGCATTCCATCGCGACGGCCTTCGCGAACAGGCGCACGCCTCCCTTCGTGGCGCAATAGCCGGCCACACCTGCAGATCCCCGGAGGCCGGTCACCGAGGACATGATGCTCGAGAGCGCGCGTCGCTGACCGAGATTTCAGTGAGCATCACAGAGATAGCCGCGTAAGCTGTGGGGACCGCCCGAGTGCTTAGCCTGAAGGCGGTCGGCATTTCACTTAAATGCTAATCGTTCATGCGCTTTTGGGGCAGATCATCGGGTCGCCGCTTCGGCCATGGGACGAGAAGTCGCTGCGTCGGCCATGGGACAAGAATAACCGGTAGGCGCAGGGATGAAGACTGGCAAAAAGAGAATGCAACCAGTCCGGGATGGGAGGACGGGGCTCATAGGAAAACAGTAGGTCTCGCGGTTCCCGGTACACCGAGGCCTTTGCGAGAGAAGCCTCATCATCCGGGAGCATAATCACCAAATCGCCCGGAGCGGGACCGCCTTTAACGGCACGGCACCGAACCATCGTCCAATCTAGACAGGGCCCATCCCTAGCGACAGCCCCCGTGGCCAAGATAACACTGTTCGGGCCAGAAGCTTCATCCATCCGCCCTTCCATCCCTTCAACCGGAACACCTCGATAGACAAGGTAACCGGCAAAGTCCGCAATCGTGTAGAGGTCTGCAAACGGAAAAAACAGCCTGAGATCGTGTTCTGCACCACTCCGATATTGCGTTTCCACTACGGATGCTAATTCTACCTTTGCGTGGATAACGTTCTTTCGCTCGAATACGACAAAAGCTGAAACCACGACATCCTGAAACAGGATAATAGATGCCAGGAGCATTGCTGCTACCTTGCCGAGCGGGTGCATCGTTTTCCATGACAGCACCACTAGCCGACCAACATACAGTACTGCGATGAGGTCCACCGGTGCCAGGTAATAGACAGTGAATATGCTGAGATAGAGGTAGGCGAGGAAGTAAGCTACGCCACCAAAAGCCAGTCCATCCCAGAACAGCAATGGTACTACCCGTCGACGCAAGATCAGATAAATCCTGCCCAGCACGACGGCCGTAAAGAGCCAGGCCAGCGGATCTACGCTCAAATAGCCAAGTGGGAGCTCCGGCCACGGTACCCGAGCTGCTGTGGCGTAATTCGAGCCCGGATGGATGCCTATCCTTTTGACATAAACCAGCAGGAACAATAACGCTAAAAAAGCGAGGCACAAGTCCAAAAGGCTTTCTTTGTCCCAAAGTCGATGGTAATCCCATCCTCTATGGTGGCCGTCTCTGCAGCGCAATATCAGCCTTCCCATAGCAAAGCCGAAGAGCAGGAGGAAGGCCGGCTCCTTGCAATAGATCATAATTTGAGCACTAACCACTGCGGCTACCGCCCATGCGATAGACTGAGTCTGCTCAAAACGCTTAACGGACAGGACTAGACAGGCAAGAAAAAACAGAACATCGCGTTCCTGGAAAAGGAGCCCGCTGAAACTGGTAATAATGCTCGCGTTTAGAAAAGCGAGGATTGCGAGGGCCGCGCGGGCCGCAACACTGAGCTCCGCATCAAGCATCAGGAGAATAAAGAATAATATCAAAAGCTGGACAATCGCCGGTACGTGATAACCGATATTCGTATCAGTAAAGCGATTGATGAGGTTAAATTCTAGAAAGGCAAGCGGGGTAAAGCGTCCATTTATTGGGTCTATCCATAGCCCCATGGCGTGGCCCCTGATCGGGCCAAAGGTAAGACCCCAATTTGTATAGTCCGTGAAATCTTCCCATACAAAAATCATTGTGGTGTAGAACGTCAGAAACACGGCCAGAAAAGCTAGCCCCCCGACAGCTTTAGGAGTGTTAACCTGTCGCCACGTAAGAGTGAGATTAATCAGCCGTCTCGTTGCTTCCTGGCGCCTGGGGGGCCCTACCTGCCTGACTGCCAGCCCCACACAGATCGACGCCGCAACGGTACTAGTCGGAGCTTCCTTCTTCGCGATTTCTTCAAGCCATTGATTTAAAGAGATTTCTATATCGAGAATGGCCGTCCGGGTGGCCATGTACTGGGTACACTCAACATGTTGTAGAGTCCTCAAGAGGAGGGTACCATAGGCAGGCAACCACCTTGGGACCTATACGATCACGAGAGATTAG
>Ga0207693_10001883_pt1 | contig 18348 bp, 18 predicted proteins | sample LARL81metaG_FD_184347 | JGI IMG/M metagenome (GOLD analysis project Ga0207693, IMG submission 184347) | Corn, switchgrass and miscanthus rhizosphere microbial communities from Kellogg Biological Station, Michigan, USA - LAR L8-1 metaG... | ecosystem: Host-associated > Plants > Roots >...
GCCCAGCGGAGGTGCTGGTTACCGGAAAATCCGCAAAGCTGATCCGCGATCGCGAAACCATCGCTGACCTAATGCGCGCTGAAATTTCTGCGCTCCGCTAGGTTGAAGAATCTGTCAGTAAATTAGTACGGAATCTCATCCGTAGGCTCACGCAACGACTTCTCGTAATCATCCGACGTGGTGCGGTAGCAGCGCAGCCTTGCCTGACGAAAATCGAGATCAGCGATAGGCGAGTACTGGGCGTACCTCCATCGCATGCTGTCAGTCGTCGAACGCCGTGGCGTCGGCTTGAGAGTGCGCATTTGCCAAAGGCTCTCGTCACAACTGGTATCGCGGACCGCGCGGACTACGTGCAGTAATGAGTAATTCAGCCCGTAGCTCGAAAGCGGCGACTGATATGGAAGAAAGTCGTAGACCAGTTTGATAAACCGGCTCTCCTGATTGGCGAGTTCCTGCTCAGCCACGAACACTTCGTCATTGGCAAAAAAGGAAGATCGCGGATACGAAACCGCCAGCGCAATCAGCCGGAACTGAATTGGCTCTTTTCGCAATGACCAATGCAGTTGGCCGTCAGCGACCGGGGTGCCGCTGATCAGAACAAACGCTCCGGCGACCAATGCGAAGAATGGAAAGCGAAGCCGCTTCATGAAGTCTTACTTCCTCGGTTCGACGCGAAAAAGGAACCAATCTGGGCACTTGCAGAAAACGCAAAAGTGCCCCCGATGGGCAATTATACCGAGGTAAGGGCTAAGTAGGTTGTGTAGCGAATGTAGAATTCGCAATCTGTGGTGCATGTTCCGGGATCATGACTTGCCTTCCAGTCGGGGCTCATGGCCGAAATTTACCGTGCTATAATCTGTGTTCGCCTGCAGGAATTCAGGCACCGAGGCGGCAAATGTCTCCCTCGCGCGGGCGGGTCCAGAGCAGCGAATTCAGCGCCAACCAAGTCCAGAGAGCATGAGGTATACCCATGTCCGGCCACTCAAAATGGGCGACAATCAAACATAAAAAAGGCGCACTCGACGCCAAACGCGGCAAGATTTTTACCCGCCTCATCAAGGAAATCGCTATTGCCGCTAAGAACGGCGGGGATCCGGATATGAATCCGCGCCTGCGCACCGCGATTGCCGCGGCCAAGGCAGAAAATATGCCTGCCGACAATATCAAACGGGCGATCCAGCGCGGTACCGGCGAGCTCCCCGGCGCGACCTACGAAGAATTTCAGCTCGAAGGCTACGGCCCCGGCGGCGTCGCCATCCTGCTCGACATCAACACCGACAATCGCAATCGCACCGTCAGCGAAATTCGCCACGCTTTCGGCAAGAACGGCGGCAACATGGCCGCAGCCGGCGCCGTCGCCTATCTGTTCCACAAGAAGGGCGACATCGTCATCGCGAAAACTGCCGCCAAAGAAGACGATCTGATGAGCATCGTGCTCGAAGCCGGAGCCGACGATCTGCGTGATGACGGCGACAACTGGGAAGTGTTGACCGAGACTTCGGCGTATGAAGCCGTGCTCGAGGCCGTGAAGAAGGCCGGAATCGAACCCGTCTCCGCCTCCGTCACCATGATTCCGCAAAACTACATCAAGCTCGAAGGATCGCAGGCCGCCACTATGATTCGCTTGATCGAAGCCTTCGAAGAGCACGACGACGTGCAGAACGTCCACGCGAACTTTGATATCGATCAGAAGCTGCTGGAGGAAGTGGCAGCAAGCTGAGGCTCACCAATTTACCCGCTGTATTCCTGGCACAAAATCAAAGTGCCGGTCTCTGCTCAACAGCGATAAGCCGTGTTGACGGCAGAGCGCCGCAATCCACAAATCATTGGTTGGGATTGGCTTGCCGAGGCTTCGCAGCTCGAGTCTGATCCCCGCATACTGGCGAGTTGTTCCTTCATCCACATCCAGAACCCTGCAGTCGAGAATCAAACCTTCCAGCCAGCTCTCATATCGCGCCTTGTGACGCGATTGCGAAATGCCATACCGATATTCACCTATAGCCAAAACCGGAAGCGACATTTCATCGGCATGTGCGAGGATCGCAACCACGGCTGGATCATGATCCGCAACCGCCGAGATCGCATTCGTATCCAGGATCAGCGCCACATCTCCGGGTCGATGTGTTCGAAGGCGCCCTCGATGACTTCGTTGATCCGCTCAGTTTCTTCGTGCAGATCCTTCAGCTTGCCTACATGCTTCATCCAGGGTTTCTGGCCTCTGCCCGAAGACGCTTGCAATTTCTCCTCGACCGCTTCAGTTACAAACTGACGCAACGGTATTCCTTGTTCCGCAGCCTTCGACTTCGCGCGGCGAAACACCTTATCCGGAATTTCCAGCGTAGTCTTCACACTTATATACTCCCATATTTATGGGTGCCTCTGCAAATGACGCTTTTTCCCGCAGATAGCCTGAGCGATTCAGGAGCTGCTATCCATGGCAAGACATAAGTGGAACCTTGCCATGCCGTTGACAATCTTCCATATCTCTCTTAGCATCAATCACTTGAATCGCATCCAAAACTCCTGCGCGAAGAGGCGAACGTGATTAAACTCGACATCATTAATGAGGTCGTCAACCGCACTGGCATTACTAAGACCAAAGCTGAAATGGCGGTGGAGACGGTTTTCGAGAGCATGAAGCGCTCGCTCTCCAAGGGCGATCGCATTGAGCTGCGGGGATTTGGCGTGTTCAATGTTCGCCCGCGTAAGACAGGAATCGGTCGCAATCCGCGCACCGGGGCCGAAGTTTCCATTCCGCCGGGCAAGGCGGTTCGCTTCAAGCCGGGCAAGGAGTTGCAGTCGATCGAATAGCCCTCCTCGTCGAGCCTAAATTCCCGATCGTACTTTGGAGTTGCACTTAGCACCTGACTGGCTAAAGACCCGGTTCGACGAAATGCTAAGTGCTAAAGCTCCTGTGTTTGAATCCAAATAAAGCAGCAATGCCAGACCACGATTCCCCAGAAATTCTCGTCAACGGCGAGGTGCTTTCGCCCAGCACTCCCCATGTCATCTACGTCCGGCCGCCGCGGCACAAGTACTGGCTGCACGTCCTGCTGCTGCTGGCAACTTTTTTTACGACCCTGGTTGTAGGCTCGCGCCTGCAATGGAATTTCATGCATGGATTGCCGCCATTCCAAATGTACGTGGGCGGATATTTCCCGCTCCTGTGGGCGGTGCGTGGGCATCATCTGCTCTTAGGTCTTCCCTTTTCGCTAACGCTGCTGCTGATTCTTCTCGCCCACGAGATGGGGCACTACTTGTATTGCGTGAAATACCGGGTTGCTGCGACGCTTCCCTTCTTCATTCCTTTTCCGACCCTCATAGGAACTTTGGGTGCATTCATCCGCATTCGCTCTCCGCTGCGTTCTCGCAAGATACTTTTCGATATCGGCATTGCCGGACCAATTGCCGGCTTTGTGGTTGCGCTCGTCGTCCTGGTTCTTTCTTTCGGACGTTCACAGGTTGCGCCGTTGCACACAGTACCGCCAGACATTGAGCTCGGATACCCATTGATTTTTAGTTTGGTGCACAAACTCCTGGTTGCCACCGGCAGCGCACCGGCGCTAGCAGGAGTTTCGCTGGCCAGGATCTACCTGCATCCCGTAGCGATTGCTGCATGGGTCGGAATGCTTGCCACTTCCCTCAATCTTCTTCCCGGCGGACAACTGGATGGCGGCCACATTGTTTTCGCAGTTGCACCAAGTGCGCACAAAAATGTTTCGCGCTTAACCATCGCGGCGCTCATTCCGCTGGGCATTTTCGCGTGGACAGGCTGGCTGATCTGGGCCGTGCTGCTGCGCATTGTGGCCATGCGCCATCCTCCGGTTCCCGAGTGGCCCGACATCAACACTGGCCGACGCGTTCTGGCTGGGTTCGCGCTGATAATGCTGGTGCTCACCTTCATGCGCATGCCTATTGCGCAAACTCCGCTGATTGATTTTCTCCGCGATCTCCTCCACCACAGCTCACATTGAGTCGCCGGGCGATCGGGGAATCATTCCATTGTGGCGGTGGTTGGCCGTCAATCTTCCACTGCGGGAGCGCTCATCTCCTGTGCAGGTTCTCCCCCCACCATTTGCTGCGCGACAATCAGCCGCCGTGCTTCACCCCGGATCTTTGGCAGGCGCAAGCCAAAGATTGCCGCGCCTCCAAGTCCCGCGACCGCCCCCATGCTGACCGCCAAGGGTGCACCCAGCCGGTCGGCAACCGCCCCGCCCAGCAGTGCGCCAAAAGGCGCCATGCCCATGAACATCATGGAATACACGGACATGACGCGCCCCCGCAAGTTATCGGGCACCATGGCCTGAATTAGCGTGTTCGAAGATGACATCTGCAACATCATGCAGAATCCTATGGGGACGAGCAGTGCCGTCGAGAGCCAGAAATTCCGTGACAGCGAGAACAGAATTAACCCGATTGAAAAGCCGGCGCAGGAAAACGTCACCCAGCGGCCCAAGCCATGGACGCCAGTGCGAGTAGCCAGCGTTAGAGCTCCAAGCAGCGCTCCCACTCCGGTTGCCCCCATCAAAGTTCCAAGCCGCACCGCGCCGAGATCGTGTGAACCAATCAAGACCGCAAGATGTCCTCCTCCGCCGGACAGAATACGATCGGCGAAAATCGGCATGAGCACTGTGTAGGGCATCGCTACCAGGCTCACCAGGCCCAGCAACAGCAGTAGCGCCCAGATCGGCGCCGTATTTCGCACCCAACGGAATCCCTCGATGATGTGCGCCACAGGAGAACCGCTGGGATGTTCAGTTCGGGACTGTACACGCATCATCAGCAACCCGAGAAGCACGGCTATGTAGCTGACCGCGTTTGCGAAAAAGCACCAGCCCTCGCCGATTCTCGCCACCAGAATCCCCGCGATTGCCGGACCGATGATTCGCGCCCCATTAAACATTGAGGAATTCAGGGCGATGGCATTCATCAGGTATTCCTTGCCGACCATCTCAACCAGAAATGCCTGCCGTCCGGGAATATCAAATGCGTTCACGATCCCAAGCAGCGCCGCCAGAACGAAGATTTCGGGAATGGTGACCCGATGGGCGAGGGTCAAAGCCGCCAGGACAAAGGCCAGGATCATCGACGCCGACTGCGTGGCTATGATCACGCGATGGCGGTTGTATCGATCGGCGACGATGCCGCCCAGGGGAGCGGCGAGAAACACTGGAAACTGGCTGGCAAATCCGACCGAACCAAGCAGCAAGGATGATCCGGTGAGTTTGTACACCAGCCACGCCTGTGCAACGTTTTGCATCCAGGTGCCAATCAGAGATATCAGTTGGCCGCCGACGAAGAGCTGGAAGTTGCGGTGTTTCAGGGCGCGCAGGGTTACCGGCAAGCGAAAGGGGCGCTCGACAGCAGCAGATCTTGTTTCTGAAGATTTCCGCGTAGGAATCCGCAAGTAGGCCACGTTCTCGGTTTATGATGCGGCGAGGCATGGCCTTGATGCAAATCGCGTGCATGCCCCCGGCCGCAAATAAACAACTCCGGTCCGCCAGGGAGTTCTGGCACTGTCAGTTTTTGTGACTATCGAAAACCGCAATTCAGGAGTAAAGTAAACCTTTCTACTTCGCCGATGTCCAACACAGAGCAAAACCAAATCGAACGCCGCTGCGGCCAGCGCTTCGTCGAGTTCCAGGTCCCGGTAATGTTGCGGGCAGCCGACGGACGCACAGGCAGCGGTTTCACCTTGGACTTGAGTTCACACGGCGCGTTGGTGTGGACAGATTTTCCCTTGTCCCACAATCAGATGATCGAGATGACGCTCGTCATGCCGTCGGAGATCACGTTGGCGGAAGAAATGAACGTGCGCTGCAGCGCTCGCGTGCTCCGGTTCGAATTCCATCGAGAGCGTGCAACCCCGGCTGCCGCTGTCAAAATTGAGCGCTACGAGTACCTGCCGCGTCACTTGGCAGTTTCGCATTCGGTCTCAGGCACCCATCAAGTACGGCCCTAAAAGCGTGGCAACACCTTACGCCTTCACTACTGCAGCTTTTTCAAACGCCTCATACACGGCAGAGTTCGTGCAAACCTCGTAAATCAAAGCCTGACTCCATTGCACCAGACTGAAATTTGCACTTTGCACCAGAGGAATGTGGCTCACCCGAATGACGATGCGGCGGAAAATATCAGCGCCTACCGGTATCACAGCGCTGTAAAATGACGCTTCTTCGCTGCCCCACAGGCGCGCACAGTCCAGTGAGCAGCACGTCAGTGAGACTTCTTCAGCAAGTCGCTTAAATGCGGCCTCGCTCAATCGAATGCCGCCTACGTTGTATTTGATCGGGTCGGTCTCCACGCTTTCGCTGCCGCGAAACTCATAAACGTGGAATGGCACCGCCATACCCTGCATAGCCTTGCGCATGCGCTTGTCGCAAGAGGACAGTCGATCACTTTCATTAAGGGCGTCAGAAATCATGATTCGATGTTCACCGTCGAGCAGGTAAGTGGGCGCGGAATTCTGGTATGAGATGCCGATCCCGATTTCCAGCGCTGGAAGACCGGCGCGCTGCAGCAGGTGATTGTATCCGCCGACGATTTCCATCATTTCCCGCGCCAGCACGCAGGCGCGTGAAACCGTCAGGCCGGGATCGCCTTCGTGCTCAAGCAATGCCAGAATGATGGCATCGCCTTCGACGAAAACCTTACTGGCACGGTACTTTGCCAGCAGCTTGTTGACGGGCTCATAAAAATTCAAGCTGAAGTAGGATGCCGGGTTCATGGCCCGTTCTAAAAGCGATCGCGTTACTCGCGATGAATCGCGAACGTCCGCCTTCAAGATTACGTGCCTGGTGATGGGCTTCTCGCCCTGAGCTTCGCCCTCGTCGGGCAGTAGAACGTCATAAAGCGTGCCGTTGAGTTTCGAAAGCTCCGAGAGGCGTTCGCTGCCGATGACGTTGATTCGCTCCATAGCGCGGTTCAGAAGTTCCAACCGTCGGAGGTCGCGGTGATAAACGATGAAATCACGCAAGAACCTGGCAGCGACTTTGGCACGATGTGCCTCGTTCGCCTGGGCGATCCGAGAAGCCGCTGCTTCCAGGCTTTTGAGCGACAGCTTGCCATGCTCTTCAACCAATTTCTCTACACGTGCCCGCTCCTTGCGGAAAACCAATGCATACTTGAGCTGCTGGGGATCGAGTAGTGGAGTAAATTCCGGCAACAGCGGCACAACCTCGTAAGCTGCGATCGCCAGATCAAGTAATTTCTCGCGTTCCAGCAGGTCCGTCCATATTTGCAATCGTTCGTTTTGTGCCCGCCCAGCAGGTTCGCCGGTGCCTACAAGTTCATGGGCATTCTCCGGAGCGCTCAGCCAGCCGTCCAGTACCGAAGAGTCACAGTTTTCCGCGTCCGGGGCGACGGTCTTAAGAAACTCGCATGCTATGCCGCGAATGTTTCCAATCGAATCCGGATCGTTTTCAAACCCGCCGATCAAGACGTAGTGCTCTGCCTGGAGGTAGGAATCACGTCCCTCTTCGTGAAAAATAAGCTGATTGACGAAGACCTGATAATCGGTGCCCGGTGGCTCTCCGAACAACGAACGCCGCATGGTCGCCAGGGTTTCGCGCTCGATCTCCCGCAGGGTGCGAAACAGCTCCTGGCCGACCTGCCGCAAGGTATTTTTTTTCGCGATCTGGAACGACGCCACCGTCTCGCGATATTCCAGCGCTTTCTGCTGACGCACTCCTTCGTAGCCGCGGAGGGTTGCGCGGCAGCGTTCCAGAACCCCTGCAAACTGGTTATTCAACTCAGCACGGAGGAACTTCAGAATCGCCGCCCGTCCCAGCAGATCAATTCTGAGGTCCTCCCCAGCCTTGGCACGAAGCAGAAGCACCTTATGCAGATCGCGCAGCAGTGGCTTGATTTCCGCACTCTTTTTCGAAAGTCCGGACAAGAGTTTCGTCAACCCGCTGCGGTTTATGCCTGCAGGCGTGGTGGTGGCGGCCATTACTGACTCTACGTTTCCGTACTTTGCTATCAGATTGCCAATGCTCTCTCCGGCTGCCTTGCAGAAAGCCGGGCTGAGCCAGACGTCGTGCCGCAGATTGTCAATTCCAAGTTGCAGTCCATCCAAGGAAAGGGACGAGAAATAACTCGTCAGCCGTGGTGGCTGCACGGGCTCCGACGAGCCGAGTTTGAAGAAAGGAATACGCGGCACAGAATTGTTGCTGGAGCACGCTCGCGCGGGACCACAGATCCTTTTTCGGGCTGCGGCGCTGAGCTACCAGTCCACTTTGCAGGGTACTATGACTGTCCTTTCGGACGATGGTTACGCAAGGTTATTGGTCAGACGGACGATGTACCTGTGGGTATCTGGATCGCCTCATATCTTGATGAAAATACGCTTGCGGTAAAGCAGGGCCAAGGCGCCCCAGCAAAAGGCAACATAGCTTAGGGCGAACAGCAGCGAGGCGTTGGCGGGACTGGCGAAAGGCGCGAACAGCCGCCAGTAGATGAATTGTTGTATGGTCATGCTGCCAATGTGAATGTTCTCGATCAGCTTGGCGACGAACTCTGAGAAGAAATAAGCGGCGATGGCGTTAGTACCCAATACCAGGATTACCTTTGTCCAAGCACCGCGAAGCCGCTTTACATCCGCAACCCAGTAGCACGCCGCTAAACAGATCAGCGCCAGTCCAGCGGTGAAAATGACATAAGAACTGGTCCACAGTTTCTTGTTAATGGGAAACCAAACGTCCCAGGTTTTTCCCACCAGAATTGCGAGGACGCCAACGGCGAGCATAGCTACAGCCTTTTTCGCCGCTGAGTTCGCCGTCCTGAGCCATTTGCCAGTCAGCAGGCCGGCTAAACAGGTTGCGAGAGCGGGAATTGTACTCAACACACCTTCCGGATCGCGAGTGCCTTCATAAAGATGTCCCATCAGTAGCTTGCGGTCGAGCCAGGCGGCAATGTTGCGATCAGGATCGAGCAATGGCATGTCATGTGTAGGAATACCGAAGCCTGGGACCGGCACGTAACGCATAAGAACCCAATATCCTACGAGACACGCGAATGCGACGGCGAGTTGAGTCCGCCAGTTGGTCCATAACTCCAGTGCTGAAGTGATCACGTAGCAAATCGCGATGCGCGGTAAGACACCGTAAAACCGCCAATGATCCAAACCGAAGTGATTTGGAAAACCATTGAGAAATATTCCCACACCAGCCAGCGCCAAACCGCGCCACACTACATGCTTGAACAAATGCGTCCGCGCCTCTCCGCGCTGCAGGCGCGAGGTAAACGAAAACGCCATAGCCACGCCCACAATGAAAAGAAAAAAAGGAAAGACAAGATCGGTCGGCGTCCAGCCGTTCCAGTCAGCGTGCCGCAAAGGCCAATAGGATGCACGCCCGTCGCCCGGGTCATTGACCAGGATCATGAGAGCGATGGTCGCTCCGCGAAACAGATCCAGCGACATCAACCGGCCGGGTGCCGCAACAGGAGGCGCTTGCATGGAGACGGGCTGAGTGTTCGCCACGGTCGTTAAGCTTGCGTGCATGGTTCCCTCTCAGCAGCTCTCATTGTTTGGTGTCGACCGGGTGCTTTGACTGCTCGTAAAACTCATTCTGTAATTTCAAGCTGGTCTGGTCCGCTTTGACGGCGCGAATGGACTCCACCACGGCTTTGATCCAGCCGTTCATCTTCCATTCACCAAGCTCCTTGTTGGCCGCTGATCCTTCGCCGGAATAGTGGTTCGGAAAACGCGCGTACCACCAGATTGCAGTGTAAAGATTTTCTGGAAGGTGCAAGCGTGCCTGGTCCGCCCCTGATTGTTGGTTAGCACGGTCGAGATGCACGAGATCGGGCCGTGAAATCATCATCATCGCAGTTTCCGACTCGCCGGCATGCATGTCCATGGAGGTCTTTTTCTTAGGTCCGCCCGGAGGGGTCTCCACCAGCCCGAGCACGTAAACCACGTAGTCGCGCTCCTTCTCGAGCTGGGATTGCGCAAAGAACGGCAGCAGGCTCTCGTTTCCGCCGTGGCCGTTCACAATGATGATCTTCTTGCAGCCATTTCGGGCCATCTCGTCAGTCGTTTCCTGCAGAAGTTCCAACTGCAGGTGAGTGCTATAGGCAACTGTTCCTGGCTGGTGCTTGGCTTCAAAAATCTGACCAAAGTAATACTCCGGGAATACGACGGCATACTCCTGCTCGGCCGCAGTTAAAGCAGCGTGGCGAACGTCGAGCAAATCGGTGCCTAAAGGAAGATGGGGCCCATGCTTCTCCAATATTCCGAAAGGCAGTAAGCAGGTTCCACCCGACTGATGGATTCCCTGAAGAAAATCAGCCGCGGTAAGTTCCTCCCAATGCACAGAGAGTTTTCCCTGGGCCCACGACACGGTTGAACCGCAGATCACGAGGAATGCAATTATCAGATTGCGCATGTTGAGCCTCATCGCGCGCCATTCTAACATCCAGCCTGCTGAGATCGCCTGCCTGGCCCTGCTCGATTTTCGAAGACCCATCGAGGTGAATTCAACGGCTACCCAATTCGGGAGGCATGATGTTACTCCGGTTACCTGTTTACGCATGACTTTCAGCGGTAATATTCCGTTTCAGAGGATTGTCATGAAAAGACCTCGCTTCGTGCTGTCGCTGACGACGAACGACAACGATTACCAGATGGAGCAGGCGACGGCTGCGCAGGAAGCCGCCAACCGCCTGAAGGTCGACCTCGAGATTTTGTATGCCGACAACGACGCCATTCAGCAAAGCCAGCAACTGCTGAAAATCATTCAGTCGAATGCCGCGTCTCACCCGGATGGAATCATCTTCGAGCCGGTCGGTGGAACAGCTTTTCCGCAAGTGGCAAAAGCGGCTGCCACCGCTGGCATTGGCTGGGTGGTACTTAACCGCGAAGTCGACTACCTTTCCGATCTCCGCCGCGATTTCAAGCTTCCCATTTTCGGCATCAGCTCTGACCACGAAGAGATTGGCCGCATTCAGGGACGGCAGATTGCCGCACTCTTGCCCAAAGGTGGCGCCGTGCTCTTGCTTCAGGGTCCCGCGGAGAGCCTGGCAGCTAAACAACGCACCACCGGAATGTATGAGACCAAACCGATTAGTGTGCAGGTGAAAATTATTCGAGCCAACTGGACTGAAGCCAGCGCTTACAAAGCCGTCAGCTCCTGGCTTAAGCTCTCTACCTCCATGCAAACGCCTGTCGATGTTGTTGCCGCCCAGGATGACTCAATGGCGCTGGGAGCCAAGAAAGCATTTCAAGAATTGCACGACGCGGCTGGCAAAGATAAATTTTGGGGATTGCCGTATCTGGGGATCGATGGAGTGCGAACCACCGGACAAGCTTGGGTGAGGCGTGGAATGCTGACCGCCACCGTGGTCGTGCCCACAAACTCTGATATGGGAATCGAAATGCTCGCACACGCAGTGCAGACAGGAACGATTCCAGACCAGCAGACGCTCACGGTTCCGAAATCTCTGCCCCTCGTTGAAGAACTTGCAAGAAAGCAGCTGACCAAAGCGCAAACCGCGGGATCATAGGGCACGCGTACACAGAGCCGGCCGAGACAAACTGATCAAACGCTTACGGCGTTTCGATCAGCTCCATTTTACCGTCACGGGTACGATGCAGAATCATCAGCTTGCCTTTCTGATCTCGGAAGACAAAAACGTCCCGGTCGCGAAAATGCGCTTCCTTAATCGCCTCTTCTAACGTCATGGGACGCAATGCAACAGCATCCTCAGAACGCACCAGGTGCACGTCCGTGGACTTGGCGATCGCCGGAAACTTGTGTACCACCATCGAAACCATCGCCGAGTCACTCGAGGCAGCCACCGCCTGGACCACTGGCTCAGGCGTCCCAATTCCGTTCCACTTTCCATTGTGATTGCGACGCTTCCGCGTAATGATGCGGGTCTTGCCCTTGAGCGCCTGTTTTTCCAGATGGCCCAGCGCCTCTCCGATCGCGGCCGACATGTGAGCGGATTGAGCCAGACCGACCAAAGGCCCCACGGATGAATGGATAGTGATTTCGGCTTTATGCCGGTGCTTCTCAATCGAGAGAATCACCTTGGTATCGAATTTGTCGCGAAGAATTTTGCGGATTTTGGTGAGGCCGGCTTCAACATCTTTTCGATTAGCGGGAGTAACTTCGTAGTGCCTGCCAGTGTATTCCACGTTCATGTGCAACCTCCAGGTTGAGGTTTACAGCGGCACTGCAAAAAAGCTCTTAGCCTTTAGCTCTTAGCTTTTAGCTTTTAGCCAAACCACAATGCTTTTAGGTTCAAGCTAAAGGCTAAGAGCTAAGAGCTAAATGCTAAGAGCTCATTTCTTCACTCTCCTCTGATGCGTGCTGGGAATTTTCATGTCTTCCCGATACTTGGCGACGGTGCGCCGGGTAACCTGAATTCCCTGCGATTGCAGGATACGCGTGATCTGTTCGTCGGTCAGCGGTTTTGAGGTGTCCTCTTCGTCAATCAGCTTCTTGACCCGCCGCTTCAGGATCAGCAGTGATGTGTTCCCGCCCTCCGGCCCGTTCACACTCTCGCTGAAGAAATAGCGCAGTTCGAAGACGCCTTGCGGGGTATGCGCGTACTTGCTGGCCACCGCCCGGCTCACGGTCGAAGGATGCACGCCAATTTCCTCGGCAACCTCTTTGATCATCATCGGCTTCAGTTCGTCGATGCCCTTTTCGAGGAAGTCCTGCTGCCTGTACACGATCGCATAGCAGACTTTCATGATCGTCTGCTTCCGCTGCTCGATGTTCTTGATAAGCTGAATTGCGCTCTTAAACCGCTCCTTCACATAATTGCGCGTATCGCGATCATTCCCGTCCTTGCTAAGTAAGCGGCGATACGACGGATTCAGGCGCAGAGTCGGAACATCCTCATCATTCATGACTACGATCCACTCATCACCGTTTTTCACGAAAGCTACATCGGGTTCAATGAGTCTTGGCTGGATCTTGTTGTATTGAAGACCGGGACGGGGGTCCAGCGTACGGAGATATTCAAGGGCAGCCTGAATTGATTCAACCGGCCGGCTCAGAGCGCGAGCAATTTCCTTGTGCTGCTTGTTCTGGACCGCTTTCAGGTGTTGATCGACAATCGCGATAGCATCAGCCAAAACCTGGGCTGTTCCGTTGCCATTTTTCCCTATTTGCGCCTGGTGATAACGCAATTGGCACAATAGGCATTCGCGAAGATCGCGGCAGGCCACGCCCGGGGGATCGAATTGGCGCACCATTTCGATCGCTTCATGCAGCTCGTCGCGGGTGAAATTTGCTTTGAAAACAGGCCGCGTGCCGTTGCTGGAAGGCGCGTGCGCTGTGGTCTCTGCCGGGGCGGGCTGCGCAGCAGCAGCTGCAGCGGGAGCGGCCAAACTCTCGTACTCGTTCGAGCCGATTGAAGATAGGTCGGCGCCCGAAATCTCAGGAATGTCGTCCAGCCCAAGTTCGCTTGCCGGATCCGTGTCAACCATTGCCGCAGTCAGTCCCAGCGCGGCCGCTTGCTGCACAACAATCTCAGCCTTGACCGCATCGCTCTCGGGCGAGGCCGCTGGCACGATTCCCAGTAGCTCTTCGTCGGTAGCTATGAGGTATCCGTCTTCGCTCAGGTTCCCGATAACCGTCTCAGCCGCTTCGCGCACTGCTGGTGTTGTCGGAACCGAACCGAGTTGCCAAATTAAGTGGTCAGAAAGCGTGCTGGGCTTGGAAAGAAAATTCTCGAATGAGGGACGCTCGATCTCCTCGAAATCGCCCGGGCTACGGAAGCCAGGGTCAAGGTAATCTTTAAAGAATGAGCCGAAATCTATCTCCTCAAACGAATCTTTCTTTTCGGGACTGACTTCAGGCGCGTCCTCGGCCGCGGAAAGCCGCTCTCGTTCTTCTTCCTTGCGCCCTACATCATCAAGCAGGGGAACAGAGTCCTCGAGTTCCTCGAGCACCGGGTTCTCCACCATCTCGGCAGTGATCATGTCCTTGAGCTCAAGCTTATTGAGCGCAAGCACGCTGACCATCTGCACCAGTCCAGGAGTAAGGATCTGGCGCTGCGAGACTTTCAGGTGAAGTTTGGGCTGTAGTAAGACCATAAAATCGTCGTGCGTCGTACGTCGCGCGTCGTGCGCTAAACCTTAACCCTCGAGGCTCGCCTTTGTCGCCATCATCTAAGCCGCTTCGAAGAAAAGCGAACGGCGTGCGACGGACGACCTGCGACGCTATACCAAACTAAAACTTTCCCCCAAATAGACCCTTCTCACTTCTGAGTCGCTTCCCAGTTGCTCCGGCGTACCGTGCCGGAAAATCCTGCCCTCATTGATGATGTACGCCCGGTCGGTTACCGAAAGCGTGTCTCTTACATTGTGGTCCGTAATCAGCACTCCAATTCCGGCAGCTCTCATATTGCTGATGATTTTCTGCAAATCCAGCACCGCAATGGGATCGATTCCCGAAAACGGTTCGTCCAGCAAAATGAACTTGGGCTTAATGCAAAGCGCCCTGGCAATCTCCACCCTTCTGCGCTCACCACCAGACAGTGCGTAGCCCCGGTTCAGACGAATGTGCTCCAATCCCAACTGGTCAATCAACTGCTCCATGGTCTCCCGACGTTCGTGCCAGGAGACAGGCTGGGCTTCCAACACGGCGAGAATGTTCTCCTCGACCGTCAGCTTTCGGAAAACCGATGCCTCTTGGGGGAGATAACTGATCCCGAACTGCCGAGCCCGGCGGTACATGGGCACGTCGGTGATCTCGTCCTCATTTATGAGGATCCGGCCTGTGTCGGGGGGTATCAGGCCGACGATCATGTAGAACGTGGTTGTCTTGCCAGCACCGTTAGGTCCAAGCAATCCAACAACTTCGCCCTGACTGACGCTTACGTTGACGCCGTTTACAACCCGGCGGCCGCGATAAGACTTACATATTTCTTCGGCGGCCAGCGTTTGCATTTAACGTACCACTGTGGTCTCGGTGACGGCGGGCGAACTGCTGTCACCTTCAACGATGACCCTATCATCGTGCCTATACAAAGTCAACGAAACCCCGGTAATCTTGCCATGTTCGGCATCAAAAATGCTAGGCGGTCCACCGGTTAGCACGAACTTCTCGTCCTTTGCTGTATATACCAACTGGTCACCGGTTCCTCGCCGGTTCGGTTCAGTTATGACGACCGACCTGGTTGCAACAATCTTATCCAGCTTGGCGGGATTTGGAGCCGCGGGCGTGCCGCCTGTCGATGACGCGGGCGCTGATGATGTGGGCGCTAAAGAGACATCCATCTGTCTAGCCGTGATGGTCAGATCAGAGCTGTGCACCGTGACTCCACCGTCATAGTGGGCCATCCGTTCGGCGTCGATGTACGAAAGGTGTCCGGAAACTATGCTGACCGGTGTCCCTTTGCCACTTTTGTTGGTCCCGAAAAGGACGGTCGAGACCTTCTGGCTGGCGTTCGAATCGGCCGTAACTGAGCGTCGCTCTTTTTGGAACTGAATAGATGGCGCCTCTACCACATTCGCGTTTTGCCACAAGCGAGCATTGCCTGTGTATACGGCAACAGCTGGATTGTTGTGGGCTGTCATGCTCTGCGCAGTCACGTGAACTGGATCAGACGAAGCCAGCAAAGCTCCACTAGGCTGAGGCTTCAAGTCGTTGTAGGTTGTCTTAACGTCGCCCTCGGCAAAACCGTCCCCAGTCTCGCGATTGAGGCGAACGACTCGAGCGGTGGTTTCCATGCCGGCGTCTTGCAATCGCGGAGAGCCGCTGAGAATGAGTATTTGGTCGGCCGGTGTATAGCGTGCGCGATCGGCGAAGGCCCTTTGCGTTCCGGAACTGTAGGCGAAGTGTCCGGATTGAACCAGACTTTCGACGCCTGTTCCCGGACGAAAACCCGCATCAATACTGTCACTCGTAGTCGTGCGATCAGTCTGAGGGGAACCGTTTGCCCGGGAAGCCGTCGAAACCACTCGTGCATTAGCTTCACCATGCACCTGCGAAAGCTGACCTGAAGAATCAAACTTCGCGGTAAGCTTGTCGGCGGTAATGCGTGTCTGGTCTTTCTTTTTATCCGCAGGTAGCAACAAAACCTGCGGTGGGCCACTGGTTTCAACTTTGGTGAGTCGTTGCCCGTCCGCAATGAAATAATCCATAGCTGGCGCAGTGACTTCGACATCCTGCTCTGTGTCCGCTCCCGGACCCTGGTGCTGCAGCAATTTGACATTCTGATCAGCATGAACTTTGGTGAGTGTTTTCCCGGGTCCGAACGAGAACAGTGTCGAGCCAGCCGAAGCTTCTGCGGGCTGCGGGCCTTCATTGTTGAAATGAACGTCTCCTGACAACACCGCGTCCTCAACGTCGGACGCAGATGTCATCTTGACTTCAAGCCGTTGCGCTGAAACGTGAGATCGTGTGGTGAGTAGGCTTGGGTTTCGTGGTGTCTGGGCGCGCCGGTTTACGCCATTCCCTTCCGATTCGATTTGCACATTTCCCAATGCGGTTGCATGGTCCAGAGTATTGTCTTCGCGTAAGTACAACGTTGCTTCATCCGCCTGCGCCTGCTGCTTTGGCGATTCAATATGCGGATACCGAAGCACGATCTGCCTCGGGTTTTTTGCTAAGCGCGCTTCTCGTGCAAGGACGGTTGCCGGAGTTGTCCCGTGCATAATGATCCGCACTTGAGACTCGAGCGTAAGCGCATTATCTCTAGCGACATACTTCGCGCCTACTGCCGAACCGTTCGCCTGGGGAACACTGAATTCAATTGGCGCATCGGTCCAGCCGTCACCGGTTTTTTGGTTGAAAACCAGGTTTGTCGTGCGCAGATGAATCGGGTTCTTCAGTTCTCTTGGCGCGGCTTGGTCGGGATTGCTGAGGCCTTGCGGATTGGCTTCGAGATCAATCGCAACTTCGCCGTGACTGGTGATGTCCCCGGTTTGCTGATCGTATTCAAATTCTTTTCCGTATACCTGATCAAAGCGGGAGGAGTTTGACCCGTAAATGGTAATCGTGACATCGTGCAGTTCAGAGCGTCCGCCCTGCTTGAACTGTATCGCTTTGCTGGCCTGGACTTTGAAGAGCGTTCTTCCCTGCTCGGATTTGGAGATGGTAAATCCCTGCGCGCTCTGCTGGACTTCAATCCCCATTTTTCCCGGGACTTGCTTCAGCGCATTCTCCACCCGATGCCGCGCATAGAAATATGTTCCCGCCACCGCAATGATGACAAGCATCAAGGCCGCCGCAAACCAGCGCCGCAAACCGGAGATGGAGACGGGCATTGAAGATAGTGTAGTGGAAGAACCGGCCCCAGTTTGCAGGTTGACGGCCGTAGGCTCGCGCGATTCCGCTGCAGTGTTTTGGCGTATAAGGAAAAGCCTAGCTGTGGAGACCTAAGCCTTGGCGAGGATTTTGAATGAAATCGCCTGTTCTCGCCACTTAGTGTTGATTTATTCTGCTTGGGGCTGCAGGATTAGGCGTCTCATAAGTATTATGGAAAATCTATGCGTGGCATTCTGGTGCTTGCCGTACTCACGATAAAGAGTAGCTATTCCCAGAATGTGGAGCTTGCGGTTGCGGACGCAGACGACGTTCCCGATACTGTTCAGTGGTGGCTCGGCGAGGGAGGTTGTTGGAGATTACGCACATACGCAATCGACCATGACATACATACCTACAAGATTGGCAATGGACAAGGTATGCTGGAGCTCGCCCAAGCGAATAATCAGAATAATTTTGGCGACGTCATCAAAGCGCACCACGTGATCCATTTCGTGAACTGTGGTGATCCATCGGAGCTGGCCGCCGAATTTGGACGAATAGGTTTGTGCCCGAGGCTAGAAATTAGTCCTGGCCGGTTCGCCTTCTGGAAACCGGATGAAGCAGTTTATTCGACCAAATCTAAAGCCCGAAGCCATTGCTTAAACGCATGACAATCAAACGGCTAGATGCAGTCTCGATCTTCAATAACAAACTGACATTTTTGATCCCACATGAGTGGATCGAAGTCGAGTCCGACGAAAACGACGCCTATCAGTATCAGTTGCCAAATGCGACATCCGGTTTCTTTCGAGTCTCGTTAATCACTGGGCATGGCCCTGCGGAGAAACTAAGGGAGAGTTTCCAGAAAGCACATGGCAATGTTCAACTGAACCCCACGACCGGAAACCTCATAGCACGATCAGAGAAGGCGTTAACCCAGGATGGCACGCCGATCCACATCCATTACTGGTTTGTGGGCGGTTCCGTTGGCCCCGATTCGATCCGCGAAGCGGTATTCTCGTACACTGTGCTGGCTCATCTGCACAACGATAGTGAGACTCAATCTGACGTGCAGATCATTGGACAACTCGTTGCCGATGTCCGCTTTGAGCTTCTAGCATAACGACCACTGTTGAGA
>Ga0207693_10001884_pt1 | contig 18346 bp, 17 predicted proteins | sample LARL81metaG_FD_184347 | JGI IMG/M metagenome (GOLD analysis project Ga0207693, IMG submission 184347) | Corn, switchgrass and miscanthus rhizosphere microbial communities from Kellogg Biological Station, Michigan, USA - LAR L8-1 metaG... | ecosystem: Host-associated > Plants > Roots >...
ATCCAAATACTTCTTGGCCAGATGGTTCCTGAACATGTCCGGCGGCTCGACAACGTGATCGTCAACGCTGATCAGGATCATGTCGTCCTTGTTCATGCCCGGTCCCTCCCAAGGCCCTTACCGTATGGCCAACAGTTTAGCGATGCCATGACCTCAAACGACAACTTACGGCGACGTGAGGCGATGATGGTTCGAATCTCGCCTTCAACGGCCCTCGCTTCAGTGCAAACCGATGATCTCGGCCAGGGCGACCGGATCAACCTCGGGGTGGCGGCGATACTCGGTCATCGCCCGGAAGTCGCGGGTGCGCTGGGCGCGCTCAAGGCGGCGCTGAAAGCCAGCGGCACACTGCCGCCACGGTTAGTGGAGCTGGTACGGCTGCGGATTGCTTTCCACAACAAATGCCGCAGCTGCATATCAGTGCGCTACCAGAGCGCCATCGACGACGGCCTTACCGAGGGTCTGGTGTGTTCGCTCGAGCAGCCGGCCGCCGCCGACGATCTGTCGCCGGCAGAGAGCGAAGTGTGCTTCGCCGACATGTTCGCCACCGACCACGTTTCCATCGACGACACGGTTTACGACGACCTACGGCGGCACTTCACCGAACACAAGCTCGTCGAACTCGGTGTGCACTGCGCCTATGCGGTCGGTATGGGCCGACTGGCGGCCACGTGGAACGTGACCGACGACGTACCGGAGGCGTTCCGGTCAATGGCGGATTCGCCTTTGGCGCCGTGGATTTCCGACGGCGTCGTCGCCTCGGGCTAGCCGGCCGTCAGCAGCAGCGCGCGTTCGGGTTCGACTCGATCGCGTCATGCCGCATCCGCCAGTACTCGCGCTCGGACATCACCGGCTCGCCGGGGTGCGTGCGCCGGCGATGCTCGACGTAGCGTCGATAGTGGTTATCGCCCATCAATGTTGCCGAGTACCAACTCAATTTGCTGAAGTACCAACCGATCTGGCGTGCGATTGCGGCAGCGCGTCCCATTGCTTTTGCACCTCCCGTTCCACCTTGGTGGGGATAAGTCCCGATGGCGCGAAGAGTTTCGACGCGACGGGCTCGTCTTCAGTTAAGGGCGTGCCGCCGCCTCGCAGGACCCGCATCACCATGATCAACCCGGTGGCAAAAACGATGATCACCATCAACGCGAACAGGATCGACAGCGTGCCCTGGATAAACGTGTTCCGGATGACCGCTTCCATCTGGTCGACGTTCTTCGCCGAGCCGATCGACGTCTTTCCGGAATCCAACGCGTTGCGGTATTGGAAGTGTTGTGTCCAGTAGCCGACCTTCGGATCGCCCGAGAAGATCTTCTGCCATGATGCCGTCAGCGTCACCGTCAGATCCCAGAGCAGCGGAATGCCCGGTATCCAAAGCCATTTCAGGTAGCCTTTCTTGACCACAATCACCGACACGAGCGTCAGCGCGATCGCGGCAAGCAACTGGTTGGCGATGCCGAACAACGGGAACAGCGTGTTGATCCCGCCGAGAGGATCGGTGATGCCCATCAGCAGGACGCTGCCCCACAGCGCGACGACAGCGAGGCTGCACACCCATACGCCGACCCGCCAGCTCGGGTCGCGGAGCTTGCGCAGCGGCCCACCGAGATTGCTCAGGCCGTCGGAAAGCATGAACCGTGCGACTCGGGTGCCGGCGTCGACCGTCGTGAGGATGAACAAGGCCTCGAACATGATCGCGAAGTGGTACCAGAACGCCTTCAGGCCGGCACCGCCGAACACGCGGTGCAAGACTTCCGACATGCCGATGGCCAGGGTCGGCGCCCCGCCGGTGCGCGAGACGATCGACTGCTCACCGACGTCTCGAGCCGCCTGCTCGATCTGCTCAGCGGTGATCGGGTCGCCGGACAGAGGCAGATTGTTGACGTACTGGGCGGCAGTCGCCGCGGTGCCTCCTGTCGATGCGGCCGGCGCGTTGAGCGTGAAGTACAGGTGCTGGTTCAGAATCGCCGCGGTGATGAGCGCCATGATCCCGACGAACGACTCTGTGAGCATCCCGCCGTAGCCGATCAGCCGCATCTGGCTTTCCTTCTCCAGCATTTTCGGCGTGGTGCCCGAGGAGATCAGTGAATGGAAGCCGGACAGCGCGCCGCACGCGATCGTGATGAATAGGAATGGGAACAGCGAGCCCGCGAACACTGGGCCGGTGCCGCTCGTGGCGAACTCGGAGACCGCGGGCGCCTGCATCACTGGGCGCGCGATCAGGATGCCGATTGCGAGCAACGCGATGGTGCCGACCTTCATGAACGTCGACAGGTAGTCGCGCGGCGCAAGCAGCAGCCACACCGGCAAAACCGATGCGGCGAAGCCGTAGACGATCAGGCACCAGCCCAGCGTTACCGCGGAAAGGCCGAACCATGACTCTCCCCAGGCCGTTTCGGCAACCCAGCCGCCCGAGACGACGGCCAGCAGCAACAGGGCAACCCCGATCAGCGACACCTCGGACACCCGACCCGGACGCAGGAAACGCAGATAGATGCCCATGAAGATCGCGATGGGTATGGTCATCGCGATCGAGAAGACGCCCCACGGACTCTGGGCAAGGGCCTGCACCACCACGAGTGCCAGCACCGCCAGGAGGATCGTCATGATCGTGATGATCCCGATGATGGCGGCCGCGCCGCCGGCGGCACCGAGTTCATCGCGCACCATCTGACCCAGCGAGCGGCCCCGTCGTCGGGTGGAGATCCACAACACGAGGTAGTCCTGCACACATCCAGCGAATACCGCGCCGATGATGATCCAGATGGTGCCGGGCAGGTAGCCCATCTGCATCGCCAGCACCGGTCCGACGAGCGGTCCGGCTCCCGCGATCGCGGCGAAGTGGTGGCCGAACAAGACGCGCCGGTCGGTCGGCATGTAGTCGGTGTCGTTCTCGAACACCTCGGCCGGCGTTGCGTTGTCGTCACGCGGACGGACGATATTCAACTCGATCAGCCGCGCGTAGAACCGGAATCCGATCACGTAGGTGCAGATTGCCGCGATGACGAACCACACCGCGTTGACTGTCTCCCCGCGGAAGAACGCGATGACTGCCCAGGCGATCGCACCGAGCAGCGCGATGATTCCGAAAATAATCTTGTGTCTGGTGGTGATCGGAGATCGGTCGATGATCGCTACCGGCGGCAGGTCCTTCTCCGTGCGGATGTAGGTGACGTCGCCGTCCTGTTCCTCGATGCGCTCCGTTGGTGCGGCGGTGGGTGTAGCCACGGTCTCTCCCTCGACATCGCTGTCTTACCCGTTTCTGTGATCCTTTCACCGCACGAAACGGTGTTGGGGCGATTCGGGGTATCGATTCGGTTATGAACTGCGCTCGTATATGGCGCGCACGGTGTCGATCGTGTCGGCCTCAGCTGGGCTTTTGTCGTCGCGGTAGCGCAGCACGCGCGCGAACCGCAGGGCCATCCCGCCGGGGTAGCGCGACGAGCCCTGCACTCCGTCGAATGCGATCTCGACTACCTGCTCGGGCCGCAGTTTCACGATTCTGCGGTCCGTCGGACTGATGTCTGATGTCGCCGCCTCCGCGGCTCCTTCGGCCAATTCCATGAAGCGGGTGGTCTGCCAATCCAGCATCGCGTCCGTCATCCCCTTGAAAGTCTTTCCCAGCATGACGAATCCGCCCGTCACCGGGTTCAACGCGCCGAGGTGGATGTTCGAGAGCTTGCCGGTGCGGCGGCCGGAGCCCCACTCGACCCCGAGCACGACGAGGTCGAGGGTGTGCACCGGCTTGACCTTCAGCCAGCCCGCGCCGCGCCTGCCCGCCTCGTACGGCGCGGTCAGCGACTTCGCCATCACCCCTTCGTGACCCGCGTCGAGTGTGACGTCGAGAAATCGTTGCGCGGCATCGGCGTCGTCGGTGATCAATCGATCCACCCGATGGACCTTTGGCACGATGGCATCCAGGGCGGCTGCCCGCTCGCTGGTCGGCCGGTCCAGCAGGTCCTCGCCGTCCAGATGCAGCAGGTCGAACACGAACACCGATAGCGGCTGCGACGCGCGGGCTTTCGCGATGTCGACGCTGCGGCCAAACCGCGACGCGGTCACCTGGAACCGGTGCGGACGTCCGTCGGAGCGGAGGGCGATCGCCTCCGCATCGGCGATGAGGTCGGTCACCGGCAATGCCAACGTAGCCTCGACCACCTCCGGCAAGCGTTCGGTGACGTCGTCGAGACTACGGGTGTAGATCGACACCGCGTCGGCCGCGCGGTGGATCTGCACCCGCGCACCGTCCAACTTGGCTTCGAAAACCGCTGTGCCGCCGAGGCGTTCGAGCGCCTCGCCGACACCGGTCGCGGTCTGCGCCAGCATCGGTCCCACCGGCTGGCCGACCTTGAGGGTGAACTGATCGAGCGCGGCCTCGCCGCCGGTCAGCGCCGCCGCCGCAACCGCGGGCAGGTCGCCGCCCAGCATTGCCGCGCGCCGGACCACCGGCGCGGCGACGTCCGCAGCCTTGGCCACCGCATCGGCCATCACCCCGAGCAGAGCGCCCTGCCGCAGCTCGCCGCCGAGCAGGCGGCGCAGGAACGTCTGCTCGGGCTCGGTGGCCGCGGCGAACAGTCCGCTGACGAGTTCACTACGCCGCGCCTGCGAACCCTTCCCGGCGACTTGACCGATCTCGCTGAACGCGGCGTCGACCTGCAGGACGGACAGCGACGCCTCGGCCGCGGCGGGCGGCAACGAGCGCAGCGCTGCCCAGCCAACCCCGATCTGTCGTTGCGGCAACTCCCCGGACAGCCAGGACACCACCACGGTGACCAGCTTCGGGTCGTCGTCGGCGCCTGCGCCCCGCAGCAGGTCGGCGATGCGGGCGATCTTGGCCAGCCGCGCGGAGGTCGCGCCGACCTCGGCCGATGCGTCGGCGACGTCAATGAGCTGCACACGCCCAGCCTGGCACGGCCGTCAGACACTTCCGAGCAGTTCGCTGAGCACCGCCGCCTCGGAACGAAGGGTGGCGGCGCGCTCGGTGTGGCCTCCAGCGGTGACGGCCCGGGCCGCAGTCAACCGTTCGTCGATCTCGGCGTTCAGGAGCTCGCGGATCCGCGCGTCGGACAGCTCACGCCGCGCCACCTCGGCGGCGCCCAGCCCAGCCACACCGCCGGCCATTGTCCCGCTCGACGGGGCATCCACCCGGGCGTTGTCTGGCGTCTCGGCGTTGTCGATCGCGCTCAACGCAGAACGCAGCGCCGAGACGCACGTGGTGTTTCGGGTCCTGCGTGCGCGCAGCAGTATGTCGTGCAGAGTCTGACGCCACCGCTGCGCTGGTTGAGTAGTCACGTCAGGCAGCGTAGGCGGAGGTGTATCGCACGAGGCAAACGATTTCCGTCGGAATACTCCGTGTGCAGAAGGCTGTTCGATCTGGCGTGACTGCAGTGGATACGACGAGGCATGACTTCGCCATCAGCGTGCTGGGTGGGCCCACCACAGTGATCGATGTCGCTGGCCGGCGGCTCGTGATCGATCCCACGTTCGACGCACCTGGCGCGCACGGCCACCTCACCAAGACGGCCGCTTCGGCCGTTCCCGCATCCGCGTTAGGTCCCGTCGATGCGGTGCTGATCAGCCACGACGAGCACGCGGACAATCTCGACGACGACGGGCGCCGGTTCGCGTTGGCGGCGCCGATGATTATCACGAATCCCGGCGCAGCGAGGCGTCTCGGCCCGCATGCCCGAGGGCTGGAGCCCTGGCAGGCGGTCGAACTACCGACTGCCGACGGCGAACCGGCGTTGTCGATACAGGCCGTGCCGGCCGTGCACGGCCCGGCGGACGGCGAGCGCGACGCGGCCGGAAATGTGACGTGCGAAGTCATTGGCTTTGTCGTGAGCGGAAAGGGAATTCCGACGGTCTACCTCAGCGGAGACAACGCGTCGCTGACAGTGGTCGCTGAGATCGCTGAGCGCGTAGGGCCGGTTGATGTCGCAGTCCTCTTCATCGGGGCGGCCCGAGTCGCGGTGCGGCAAGGCGGGCGTGCGCTGACTCTGACGAGCGCGCGGGCGGCCGCTGCCGCTGAGGTTCTTGGCGCCAAAGTCGTGATCCCCGCTCACGTCGACGGATGGGCTCACTTCACCGAGGGCATCACCGATGTCGTTCGCGCATTCGACGACGCAGGCTTGGCCGGTGTGCTTGCACGGGCGCCGCTGGGGGAGTGGATGATTCCCGCCGCATGACGCGCCAACCGCGGAGCGAGCGACCGCATTTGCACAGGATTTTCCGGCGTGTCTGCGTGCGGACACGGTCACTCGCGGCTGGTTACTTGACCGCGAACGACACCGTGTGCCAGCCGCTGGCGCCGTCAGGGACCGGGTCGGCCGTCTCGGACGTCTGCACCGCGCCGGTGTTGTCGGTCGCCCGCACCGTGATGGTGTGCGACCCGGGTTGCGACGCCTGCCAGGCGAAGCTCCACAGCCGCCACGTGTCGTTTGAGTAGCCGGCGCCGAGATCCGCCGGCTGCCAGTCGCCGTCATCGATGCGGACCTCGACAGCGCGCACGCCTCGGTTCTGTGCCCAGGCGACGCCGCCGAACGTGACCGGTCCCGCGGCGACGTCTTGCCCGCTGCGGGGCACGTCGATGCGGGACTCCGTCTTGATCGGGCCTCGAGGCGACCAGCCGAGCTCTGTCCAGTACGCCTCGGCCCGGTCGAATCGGGTCAACTCCAGGTCGACGACCCATTTGGTGGCCGACACGTAGCCGTACAGGCCGGGGACCACGAGCCGGGCGGGGTAGCCGTGAGCGGTCGGCAGCGGCTTGCCGTTCATCCCGACCGCCAGCAGCGCGCCGCGGGTGTCGGTCAGCGCCTCGACGGGCGTGCCCGCGGTGAACCCGTCGATCGACATCGACAGCACCATGTCGGCGTCCGAATGCACGCCTGCCTCGGCCAACAGGTCGCGCACCCGATATCCCGTCCATGCAGCGTTCGAAATGAGATCGCCGCCAACAGGGTTCGACACACAAGTCAGCGTCACCAGCTTTTCGACGACCTCGAACCGGTCTAGATCCTGGAAGCGGTAGGTGATCTCGCGGTCCACCATGCCGTGGATCTTCAGCTGCCAGTCCGCCCGGCTCAGCTGCGGGACGCTCAGCGCGGTGTCGATCCGGTAGAAGTCGCTGTTGCTGGTGACGAACGACGGCAGCGCAACGCCCTTCGGCTGCACCGTCGGCGGCACCGGCGGGGCGCCGACTTCGACCGGCGGCAACGCGAACGCATCGCGGTCACCCGAGACCGACCTCAACATGCGCGACAGTACGACGCCACCGACGCCGCTGAGCGCACCTGCGCCGAGAAAACCCAGCGTCAGCAACGAGAGCCGGCGGCCGCGATCGGGGGAGTCGGGGTCCTCCGTCTGCTCGGGCCCGTCGGTGAAGCGCCCGGAGGTGAGCAGCCGCAGCACGGAGACCCCGCACACTGTGCCGACCACGGTGGGAACGATGTCGACCGCCGTCGCGCCTGCGCGCGAGAGCACCGCCGCACAACCCAAGATTCCGGCGAGCACGATCGCGCCGCTGCCGACCGGAACACGACGCGTTTCCCATCTCGCGGTCACCGCGGCGATCAGGGCGATCACCCCGAGCACGAGGACCGTCAAGACGAGTTTGTCGGCTGTGCCGAATGTCTGGATCGCCCACTCTTTGACCGGCCCGGGTGTCAAATCGATGACCGCCGAGCCGATCGCCGTGCGGGCGTCGGCCTCCGGGCCGAACGCGACGGCCACCAGTTGGGTGACGCCGAGTGCGACGGCGGCCGCGGCTATGCCGGCCAGCATCCGCGTTTCGCGCGCTGGCTCGGGCATAGCCAAAACCTACCCGCGAGCGGGACCGCCACGCCTTACGAAGTCGTGACGGCGCCGAACACCTGCGAGGACCTACCCGAAAGCCTTACCGAATGCGCGATGTTATATGTTGCTTGGCGGTCCCACCACAGTCCTTGAAAGGGAGCTAGATGGAGATCGAGGGCAAGAAGGCCGTCATCGTCGGTGGTGCGTCGGGCTTCGGACGGGCAACCGCAGAGTTGCTCGCCAAGCGTGGCGCGAGCGTTGCGGTGTTGGACCGGCCGCAGTCGAAGGGCGCTGAGGTGACCGATGCCATCGGCGGCACGTTCCACGAGGTGGACGTCACCGACTTCGCAGGCACCGAGCAGGTGTTGCAGCAGGCGGTCGAGTCCCTTGGCGGACTGCACATCGCGGTGACCACTGCGGGCGGCGGCATCGGTGAGCGCACCATCAAGAGGGACGGGCCGCACAGCCTGGATTCCTTCAGGGCCACCGTCGATCTCAACCTCATCGGCTCCTTCAATATCAGTCGGCTCGCAGCCTGGCAGATGAGCAAGAACGACCCCGTCGACGACGAGGCCGAGGAGCGCGGTGTCATCATCAACACGGCATCGATCGCCGCCTTCGAGGGGCAGATCGGCCAGGTGGCCTATACCGCGTCCAAGGCAGCGATCGCGGGCATGTGCCTGACGATGGCCCGCGATCTGGGCAGCCTCGGGATCCGCGTGCTGGCGATCGCGCCGAGTCTGTTCGCCACCGGGCTGACCGAGGGCATCCCCGACGAGTTCGCCAAGCAGCTCACCAAGGATGCGGCATTCCCGAAGCGCCTTGGGCGGCCGGAGGAGTTCGCGAGGCTCGCTCTGGCTATCATCGACAACCCGATGCTCAACGGCCAGTGCATCCGATTGGACGCCGGCCAGCGCTTCGCCCCGAAATAAGTCGTGAATTCGGCGTGATTCGTGGCGGTGAGCGCAACCAATCACGCCGAAATCGCATACGGTGGCGGAGTGGCAACGGTCGCCGATCACGTCATCTCAGCACTACTGATCAGCGGCGTTCGCCGTGTGTACGGGCTGCCGGGGGACAGCCTCAACGGCTTCACCGACGCGATCCGGCGTTCAGGTGAAATCAGTTGGGAGCATGTCCGTCACGAAGAGACCGCCGCGTTTGCAGCCGCGGCGGACGCCGCGCTGACCCGACAGTTGGCGGTGTGCGCCGGTAGCTGCGGACCGGGCAACCTGCATCTGATCAACGGCCTGTTCGACGCGCAGCGCAGTCGCGTCCCCGTGCTTGCGATCGCGGCGCACATCCCGCGCACGGAGATCGGCTCCGAGTACTTCCAAGAGACGCACCCGCAGGAACTGTTCAGCGAATGCAGCGTCTACCGCGAACTCGTCAGCACACCGGAGATGGCGCCGCGGATCCTCGAGATGGCGATGCGGGCCGCGGTCGAGGAGAGCGGGGTCGCCGTCGTCGTCATACCCGGCGAGATCTTCCTGCAGCGCGCCGATGCCTCGGCATTCCAGGCGCGTCCGATCGTCCCGACCCATTCCATCGTGCGTCCCGACGACGAGTCGTTGCGCAAGGCGGCCGAAATCCTCAACGGCGCGGAGGCCGTCACGATTCTTGGCGGCGCGGGCGTCGAAGGCTCCCACGACGAATTGATCCAGGCGGCTGCGACGCTTGGCGCTCCGACCGTGCATGCGCTGCGTGGCAAGGAGTTCATCGAGTACGACAACCCGTTCGACGTCGGCATGACGGGACTTCTGGGTTTCGCCTCTGGATACAAGGCCATCAAGGAGGCCGACGCACTGCTGATGCTGGGCACCGACTTCCCGTATCAGCAGTTCTATCCCGACAACGCCAAAGTCATTCAGGTCGACATCCGCGGCCGCAATCTCGGCCGCCGCACCCCGATCGATCTCGGACTCGTCGGCACCGTGAAGGACACCCTTGCCGCGCTGCAGCCGCTGCTGCAGCAGAAGAATCAGCGTGACCACCTCGACCGCTCGCTGCGGCACTATCGAAGGACCCGCAAGACGCTGGATGAGCTGGCCGTCAACGATCGTGACCGCAGCCCGATCCGGCCGGAATACGTTGCCGGACTTGCCGATCGGCTCGCCGCCGACGACGCGGTCTTCACCGTCGACGTCGGATCGCCGGTGGTCTGGGCTGCGCGCTACCTGAAGATGAACGGCCGCAGGCGACTGGTGGGATCGTTCAACCACGGCACCATGGCGTGCGCGCTGCCGCACGCGATCGGCGCGCAGACCGCATTCCGCAACCGCCAGGTGGTCGCGCTCGCCGGTGACGGCGGCCTCACAATGATGTTCGGCGAACTCGTGACGCTGATCCAGAACCGGTTGCCGGTCAAGGTGATCGTCTTCAACAACTCGTCGCTGAACTTCGTCGAGCTGGAGATGAAGGCCGCGGGCATCGTCAATTTCGGCACCGAGCTGGTGAACCCGGACTTCGCCGCCGTCGCACAGGCGATGGGTATCTTCGGCCGCCGCGTCGAGCAGCCATCCGACCTGCAGCAGGCGCTGGCGGACGCGTTCGCGTTCGACGGACCAGCCCTCGTCGACGTCGTGACGGCGCGTCAGGAACTGTCCATACCGCCCGCGATCACCGTCGAGCAGGCCAAGGGTTTCTCGCTGTACGCGATCAGGACCATCCTGGCCGGCCGCGGCGACGAGCTTCTCGACTTGATCACTACCAACGTCGCCCGACGAATTCTCGACTGAGCCGGTCGCCGTTCAGCCATTTCTGATCTTGACCGCTAATGTTTGCCGATGCGAATCAGGGCGTGGTCAGTGGTGGCTGTCGTTTTGCTCTTGGCGGCCTGCGGTGGCGTCTCCGGAGTGGGCCAAAAGTCAGGGTCGCCGCCGGACACCAGCAATATCCAGCTCCATGGAATGGGAGTACCTGCTGCTGACGGCGCGCAAGGCCTGACACGATGTCGGCATGCCCGACGACGCGCAGCGCCTGCCGACCCTGAACGACGACGACCAGGCTGCGCTGCAGCGCTGGGTGCGACAGCGGGGTCTCGGGTCTGAGGTCACCGGTGTCGAGCCGCTGACTGGCGGGACGCAGAACATCGTGGTGCGGGTGCGCATCGACGGGCGTCCGGTGGTGCTGCGGCGCCCACCGGTTCACCCGCGGCCGACAAGCGACAAGACCATGCTGCGGGAGATCGCGGCGCTGCGAACGCTGGCAGGCACACCGGTGCCGCACCCTGGCTTCATCGCGGGATGTGACGATCTCGCTGTCCTCGGCGTGGTGTTCTACCTGATGGAGGAGGTCGACGGCTTCAACCCGGGCGACAGCATGGACGAGGCGTACGTCCGTAACGCCGACTGGCGGCATCAGGTCGGGCTGTCGTACGCGGGCAGTCTCGCCCAGCTCGGCAACGTCGAGTGGGAGGGCAGTCCGCTGGCGGAGCTCAAGCGGCCGGGCTCGTTTCTGGAGCGCCAGGTTCCGCAGTTTCTGCGGCTGCTGGAAAGCTATCGGCACGAGCGCTATTCGCCCGAATCGCTGGCCGTCACCGAGCTGGCCGGGTGGTTGGAAGCCAACCGGCCTCAAGATGGGAAGCCGGGAATCATGCACGGCGACCCGCATCTGAGCAACGTGCTGCTCCGCCGCGACAGGCCCGAGTTGGCCGCGTTCGTCGATTGGGAGATGTGCACTGTCGGCGACCCGCTGCTGGACCTGGGTTGGATGCTGATCTGTTGGCCGCTGGAGACCAACATGATCACTGCCGGTGGCGAGCTCGCCGCGCTCGGCGGGCTGGCCAGCAGGCGCGAACTGCTCGACGCGTACCTGGCGGCCGGCGGTCGGGAATCGTCGAGTCTGGATTGGTATGTCGCGATGGCGTGTTTCAAGCTGGGCATCGTCATCGAGGGCACCTGGTCGCGTTATCTGGTCGGGCAGGCAAGCAGAGATGCCGGGGAGCGACTGCATTCGAGTGCGCAGAACCTGATCGACATCGGCACGCGAGTAGCCAAGGGCGACAACCCATTCGATTGAAGCCCACGGGTTACAGCAGCCGGGTTCTGGCGCGCGCAGCGGCCTTACACGTAAGCGTCGATACCGAGTTTGACGGCGAGCGCGAGGCCTGCGACACCGATCACGGCGCGTAGCGGCGCCGCAGGAGCGTGGCGAACCACGATCGGGCCGAGCCGCGAGCCGATCAGGCATCCGATGCCGAGGGCCAAGACCGCCGGCCAGTGCACGGGCGCGAGAAACGCGAAAATGATCGCGGCGACACCGTTGGCTATGCCGAGGATCACGTTCTTGCCCGCGTTGGCGTGCGCGAGCGTGGCGTGGCCCGCACGCAGTAAGAGCGCGAGGAGGAGCACACCGGCCGCGGCGCCGAAATAACCGCCGTAGATACAGATCAGGAAGATCGCGGTCGATTCGAGTAGCACCCCGGCGGTATGGCGTTGGTGGTCAGCGACGCGGACTCGCCGATTGCCTCGTCGCGGCAGCAGGATCGCGGCCGACGCGAGGCCGAGAAGGATCGGCACGACCTTCTCGAAACCTTCCGCCGGCGTCGACAGCAGGAGCGCCGCGCCTGCCGCGCCGCCGAGGACCGCGACGGGGGCGATGCGCATGATCCACTTCTGCTGGCCTTCGAGTTCGGGCCGCGATCCCCATACCGATCCCACGCCGTTGAACACCAGCGCGACGGTGTTGGTGACGTTGGCGGTCACCGGCGGGAGTCCGACGAGCAGAAGCGCGGGGTAGGTGGCCACCGACGCCAGGCCCGCGATGCTGCCCGTCAGGCCGCCGAGCACGCCCGCCCCAGCGAGGAAAAGCCAGTCCACGGCGAATACCTGACTATGCCCGCGGCACGTCTGTCAATTTGCGGCAGAAAGGCCCGACAATTGGTCCATCAGCCCATCACGACTACCATCGCCGGTGTGAGCGGTCGCCGGAAGTTCCTGGTGCTCGGCATCTGCTGTATGAGCCTTTTGATCGTCAGCATGGACACCACGATCATCAACGTCGCGTTGCCGTCGATCAGCGCGGATCTCGGTGCCCCGATCTCCGGATTGCAATGGACCATCGACGCGTACGTCGTCGTGCTGGCGAGTTTCCTGCTGGTGTCCGGATCGACCGCCGACCGCGTCGGGCGCAGGCGCACGTTCCAGACCGGCCTCGCGATCTTTGTCAGCGGATCGCTGCTGTGCAGCCTCGCACCGTCGGTCGGGTGGCTGATCGCCTTTCGGATGGTGCAGGCGCTGGGCGGCTCGATGCTCAATCCGGTGGCCATGTCGATAATCACCAACGTCTTCACCGCGCCGCGCGAACGCGCCCGTGCGATCGGCATCTGGGGTGGCGTTTTGGGCATCGGCATCGGACTCGGCCCACTTGTGGGCGGCATGCTCGTCGAGTTCGTCGACTGGCGGGCGATCTTCTGGATCAACTTGCCGATCGGCGCTGTGGCGCTGACGGCCGCGGCGCTGTTCCTTCCCGAGTCCCGGTCGCCCCACCCGCGACGGTTTGACCCGCTCGGTCAGCTGGCGATGGTGGTGCTGCTGGCCAGCTGCATCTATGCGATCATCGAGGCGCCCCGCGCCGGTTGGCTTTCGGTGCAAACACTTTCGCTGTTCGCCCTCGGCGCCGTTGCGCTGACCACCTTGCTGATCCACGAGCCGCGGCGCACCGACCCGCTGATCGAGTTGCGCTTCTTCCGCAGTGTGCCGTTCTCCGGCGCCACGCTGGTCGCGATCAGTGCGTTCGGCGCATTCGCCGGCTTCCTCTTCCTCAATACGCTTTATCTGCAAACGGTTCGCGGGCTTTCGCCGCTGCAGGCCGGTCTGTGCACCCTGCCGCTCGGACTGAGCGTACTGATCTGTTCTCCGATCTCCGGGCGGGTCGTAGGTAGGTACGGGCCGAGGCCGTCGCTGCTGCTTGCCGGCACCATGATCTGCATGGCCGCGATCATGCTGTTGTTCGTCACCGCCGACACCGCTCTGGTTTTCGTGCTGGCCAGTTATCTCGCCTTCGGTGTCGGACAGGGTGTGGTCAATGCGCCGATCACGTACACCACGGTGTCGGGGATGCCCCGCAGCCATGCCGGCGTAGCCGCCGCCGTCGCGACTACCAGTCGCAATATCGGCACCAGCCTCGGCGTCGCGATCGTCGGATCGATCCTGAGCTCACACATTTCGGGCATGATCGGCGCCGACTTCATCGCGGCGAGCCGCCCGGCGCTGTGGGTGATCGTCGGCTTCGGGCTGACGGTATTCGCCGTCGGCGGCGCCACAACCACGGCCACGGCGCGACGCACCACGCAGCGGATCGCGCATCTGTTTCCAGAGGGTGAGTCAGCGGGTGCCCTGGGCGGCCACCTCGGCGATGCCGGCGGCCGCGCGCGCCGGATCCAGGTAGACGCCGCCGGGAACCAGCGGCGTTAGCGTGTCGTCGAGGTCGTAGCGCAGCGGCAAGCCGGTGCGGATGTGCAGCGAGCTGACCTCGTGTGGCGTCAAGCCGTCGAGATGCATACACAGCGCACGAAGCGAATTACCGTGCGCCACGACAAGTGTGGGGTGCTCGGAGGCGAGGTCGGCGGCGATCGCATCCTGCCAGTAGGGCACCAGTCGTCGGCGCACCGCAGCAAGGGACTCCGCGCAGGGCAGCTCATGCGCAGGCAGCGCGGCGTAGCGGGGGTCACGGCGCGGATGGTCGGGATCATCGGATCCGATTGCAGGTGGTGCGAGGTGATAGGAACGCCGCCAGTCGGCATAGATTTGAGCGCCGAACTCCCTGCGGACGTCGCTGCGACGCCGGCCCTGGAGCGCGCCGTAGTGGCGCTCGTTGAGGCGCCAGCTGCGTCGTATCGGCAGGTTAGCCGAACGTGCCTCGGCGACAACGATATCGGCGGTGTCCATGGCACGGGTCAGCAGTGACGTGTGGACCGCGCCCGGCTCGATGCCGGCTTTGCGGATCAGCCCGCCCGCGGCGGCGGCTTGATCGCGGCCGCGGTTTGTCAGCGGGAAATCGAGCCAGCCGCCGAACACGTCATCGGCATTGGCCGTGCTCTCGCCGTGGCGCAGCAGCACCAGAATGCGGCTCATACGAGCGACTCCCCGCGCTCGAGCGCGTTGATCTGATCCACCCGCAACTGGTGGCGGCCGCCCTTGAAGGGCGTGGCCAGCCACACCTCCAAGATGCGCTCGGCCAGATCTGGGGCGACCACCTTCGCCCCCATCACCAGGACGTTGGCATCGTTGTGGGCCCGCGCGATCTCGGCGGTGAACACGCAGTGGCAGAGCGCGGCCCGCACCCCGGGAATCTTGTTGGCCGCTATCTGTTCACCACAGCCGCTGCCGCCGAGGATCACGCCGAAGTCGTCGGCGCCGTTGACCACTCGGAACCCGACGTCGGCGCACAGCGGTGGGTAGTCCGCGATCTCACCGGGGTCGTTGACTCCGCGATCGTCGATTTGATGGCCGCGCTCGTTCAGCCACGCCCCAAGGCGCGACTTCATCGAAACGGCGTTGTGGTCGGCTGCGATCGCGATGCGCATGTGTCCGGTCCTAGAGCTCGCAACATCCAGATGATGGCCTTATGGTAACACCATCAGAACGCCGAGAGCACTTGAGTATCGGATACCTCGTCAGTTAAGGTAGAATGGTAAGACCATCAGATTATCCCGGGGAGATAGCATGCCGAAGGTCGTCTTCATCACCCTTGACGGCGCTCAGCGTGTCGTGGACGCCACCGTCGGTGAGTCGGTCATGGCTGCGGCCGTGCGCAACGGCATCCCCGGCATCATCGGCGAGTGCGGCGGCAACTGCAGTTGCGCCACCTGCCATGTCTACGTCGATGATGAGTTCTCCGCCAGCGTCGGCGGCGCCAAAGACATGGAGGACGACCTGCTGGACCTGGGCGTGGCCGACCGTCGGGACACCAGCCGGCTGTCCTGCCAGATAAAGGTGACCGAGGACCTCGACGGGCTCACGGTGCAGATACCCGAGGAGCAGTGAGCGTGGACGCGGGCACACTGATTGTGGGCGCCAGCCAGGCCGGCCTGCAGCTCGCGGTCTCGCTGCGCGACGTCGGTGAGACCGGGCCGATCACTCTGATCGGCGAAGAGCCGCACGCTCCCTACCAACGGCCTCCGCTGTCGAAGGCTTATCTTCAGGGCAGTGCCGAGCTCGAGCAGTTGTGGCTTCGCGCACCGGAAGTCCTGACCGGCAGCGATATTTCGCTTGTAACGGGCGAACGGATTGAGACACTCGAGCTGACCGACGGGGGTCCGTCAGGATCGGCGCGCACAAAGAGTGGCCAAGTGCTGACCTTCAACCGGCTGGCGCTGACCGTCGGTGCCCGCCCGCGCCGCCTGGAGGCGCCCGGCGCCGACCTGGACGGCGTGACGTACCTGCGCACCGCCGATGACGCGACGCTTCTGCGCGGACTCCAATCAGACGCCGAGTCTGTCGTGGTGATCGGCGGCGGGTTCATCGGGCTTGAGGCCGCGGCCGTCGCCCGCGCGCAGGGAAAGTCCGTAACCGTCGTCGAAGCCGCTGACCGCTTGATCGGCCGTGCGGTTGCGCCGGTGGTATCGGAGTTCTACCGAGCCGCGCACTCCCGCCGCGGTGTCGAGGTCCGTCTCGACACGAGGGTGACATGCCTGGCAGGCGAGCACAATCGCGTGCATGCGGTCGAGCTGTCGGACGGCACCTGGATTCCCGCGGACCTTGTGATCGTGGGCATCGGCGTGGTGCCCCGCACCAAGCTGGCCCGGCAGTTGAACCTCGAGTGCGAAGGCGGCATTGTGGTCGACCGGCACGCCCGGACGAGCAATCCGACCGTTGTCGCCGCGGGCGACTGCACGGTTCAGCCCCATCCGCTCACCGGCCGCGGCCAGGTGCGGTTGGAGTCGGTTCAGAACGCCATCAGCCAGGCCAAGACCGCCGCCGCGACCCTGGCAGGCCAGAGCGAGCCGAACGATTCCGTGCCGTGGTTCTGGTCGGATCAGTACAACCTCAAGCTTCAGATCGCCGGCTTGTCAGGTGGCCACGATCAACACGTGGTCCGCGGCGACATCGAAGGCGAGGCGTTCTCGGTGCTGTACTACCGAGAGGGCGCACTCCTCGCGGTGGACGCGGTCAACCAGGCCGGTGACTATATGGCGGTGCGAAAAGCACTCACCCAGGGCGCGACGATTCCCGCCGAAGCGGCGGCGGACAGTAGCGTAGCCCTGCGTGAGCTGATTGTCCCGCGGGCCATCGGCGCTTAGGCGACGAACAGCTCGTCGATGTCGGCCGGCCGGGTCAGAATCCGCTGGGCGAGCGCAAACTCCATGAGCTGCTCGAGCATCGGGCGGTTGGGCTCTACGCCGTAGGGGAGTGGATCGCCGCCGGTGGTTTGTAGCACCCGGGTATACATCCGGTCCGTATCGCTGGACGCGGCGCCGTCCCGCAGCTGGGCTACATATCGGCGCTTGGCCTCGCTGAAGGCATCGAACACCGCCGACGCAACCTCCGGATAACGCTGCAGCACATCGTCTTTGACGACGACCAGATGATTGATCGGATAGAACCCGCGCTGCCTCAGCGCCGTAATCGCCGCTTCCTCGGGATCGGCGATCAGCGTTGCGACGTCGGGGTGGTCGACGTCGACACCGATCACGGCGTCGATCTCGCCGTCGATCAGCATCTCGGCCAGATCGGCGCCGGGGCGTGCCGGCTCGACGTTGGCGGGCGGCATGTATGACTCCACATGCTCGTCACCCGACAACACCCAGGTCACACGTTGGAGGTCGACGCCGTACTCCGCGGCGAGGATGCCGCGGGCCCAGACGCCGGTGGTGACGGTGTACCCACGGTTGACGCCGACGCGGCGGCCCTCGAGATCGTTGGGGCCACAGATGCCCGAACAGGTGTTGTACCGGATCGCGCCGTGATGGAACCCGCGCACCAAAAAGACCGGTAGCGCGGTGAACGCGACGCCGTGTTCTCGCGCGGTGAGATAGGTGGTCAGTGCCATCTCGCTGACATCGAACTCCAGCGAGCGCACCATCCTGCGAAAGCCCTTGACCAACACCGGGATCTCCTCGAACTTCAGCGAGAAGCCCGCCGGAGTGACGGTGCCGTCCTTCAGCGCCAGGTTGGCGCCCTGGGTCCGGGTCAGCGTCGTAAGCACACGATCCGGCTCAGACATCTGTCGCTCCCCGTCTCTAGTGGCCGCGACCACAGGTTGGTATATTGGCATGACCATAATGCCATACTGGCAGAACTAAGGAGACAGATGGCCGACAGTGTTCTCGCCGCTGTGCGGGTCGCACCCAGCACCACCGAACTCAGAGAGCTTCCGATGCCGGAGCTGTCCGACGACGCCGCCCTGCTCAAGGTCGAGGTCGCAGGCATCTGCGGCACGGACGTCAAGATGTACGCCAGACCGCCCTTCGACGATCCGGTGATCATGGGCCACGAGAACGTCGGCACCATCGCGGTCGCGGGGAAGAAGTTCAAGCAACTACATGGCGTGGCCGAACGCGACCGCGTCTTCGTCGAGCACTACGTCGGTTGCTACAACTGCGAATGGTGCC
>Ga0207693_10001887_pt1 | contig 18332 bp, 16 predicted proteins | sample LARL81metaG_FD_184347 | JGI IMG/M metagenome (GOLD analysis project Ga0207693, IMG submission 184347) | Corn, switchgrass and miscanthus rhizosphere microbial communities from Kellogg Biological Station, Michigan, USA - LAR L8-1 metaG... | ecosystem: Host-associated > Plants > Roots >...
GTTCTCCGCGTACTCAGCGTGAAATGACATCTGCAAATCCTGTTCGGTGATGCCCTCACCCAGGGTCGTCCCTGGCGAATCCGCCAGTCCGGCTCGGGCCGCGATCGCGCGCTTGATTGCCATTCCCTTGGCCCGCTCCACCACCGATGCGATGATCGCCCCGCTGATCAGATCGCTCCGATACAATATTTCCTTGCGCCCGCTTCGCAGTGTGACCTCAAGAACCTTGTTTTCGTCGCGTATGGCAAATTGCCAGTCAACAAATCGCTCAATCAGCTTGTCAATCGCATCTCCAATATGGTTGGCTTCCTTGGCCAACGCACCATCGTACGGTAACTCGTTCGTTAAATAGATCCGATAAATTTCCTGAGCTCCTGCTTTGTCCGGGCGATCCACTTTGATTTTCCGATCAATGCGTCCGGGCCGCAGAATAGCGGGATCGATCAAGTCGGCGCGGTTCGAAGCCAGAATGATCACCACATCATTGAGCGAATCGATCCCGTCCATCTCCGAGCAGAACATCGGCACCAGGGTTGAAAGAATGTTGGAGTAACGCGAAGCACGGCGTGTCCCCAAAATGCTCTCCGCCTCGTCGATAAACAGGAACGGCATGAACCCTTCCCGGCGCTTCTCGCGCGCAGTCGCGAAAATTTCCCGCACCATCCGTTCCGATTCCCCCACCCACATGTTCAAAATCTCCGGGCCTTTTACATGCATGAAATATTCGCGCACGTCTCTATCAGCATCGGTTGCTTTAACGCGCAACTGCCGCGTCAGATTGTATGCTGTCGCTTTGCCAATCAGCGTCTTGCCGCAGCCCGGCGGTCCATAAAGGAGAAATCCTTTCGGAGTCGCGTGTTGAAATTTCGCAAACAAATGCGGATGCAACAGCGGCAGCTCGATCGCATCCTTAATCGCTTCGATGGCGGATTCTTGCCCCCCGACTTTCGACCACGGCAATTCCGGCACGTTATCGAGATAATGTTCGTGCGAACCGGGCGCCGACATCATCTCCAGCGCCATGCGATAATTGGAATCGACCCGGACTTCGTCGCCCTGCTTCACGGCAGTTTTGGCCAGCTGTGCGGACCGCTGCAAGACCACCGATTGCGTCCCGTGCTCGTTGCCGACGCGCAACCGATCGGTCCCGATGACTTCGGTCACCTTTGTCACCGGACCGGCTGGCTCGAAACCGAGGTCGCCGACGATAACAAACGCTTCGTTCACCAGGACACGGGTTCCCTTTTTCAACTTCGCCATCGGAATCCGCGGATCGACGTTGCAGTAATAATCCGATCCGCCGACGACAATGTGCGCGGTATCTTTGCCGACGCTGCCGAGAAAGGTGCCGATACGATTGGCCGGCGACGTCACTTTTTTGATGACTTCCTCGAGTTTCTCGATCGTCTGCCGGGCTTCGACGAAAATCTCTTCGTGCCGTGAAATTTCCATGCGCAAATCGAGCAGCTCGCGCCTCATGGCATCGCCGGGCGGGAGTGTGGCGATCAAAAGATCGATGCGATCGAGCAAATCGAATGCCCTTTCACCTTCGTGCCGCTCGTCGCTCATCCTTTTTTCACCCGATTAGACTATACGATGCGTGGAATTGTTCGACAATCTCTGCGCCCCTTCTTTTAGAGCATTAAACGGCCCACGAATGCACAATGTTTCGAATATTCGTGTAATTGCCGGGTGCGGCTCGGACGAAGAGACACATGCCCCGGCCGTTTACACTACTTCGGGCAATTCAGGATTCGTAACTCGCTGACGCAGGCATGCGGTAACATGCTTCGTGTGACGCTCCTTTCGGATTGGTGGCTCCTTTTCCGCGGCGTTGTTGTTGCTCGCAGTGTCGCCGTGCAATTCAAACGCCGTCCTGTGACAGACCGAAACTCAATCGACGGCGCAATTTAGCGAGCCAGGCGAAGTCGAACGGGCCTTGGAGGATAGCATTTTCACGTATCAAACAATGACCAAAGAATCGAGATAAAAGACAAGGGCGAATATCCAGCGAAGCGAAAAATTTAAACTGAATCGGCAAGCTAACGACTTGTCTTACCTTCGTGACGATGCGTTGACAACATGCAGGGTGAATGCTATCGGTCGCGCAACTTTTCCGCCGTCCCTTGACGAAAAAATAGAGTAAAGTTTAGTAGTCCATTTATGGTACTGAACAGTCAGGTTCTGGTGCTAAACCGTCTTTGGCAGGCGGTTAACATCTGTTCGGCCCGACGCGCTTTTGCGCTGGTATATGCCGGACACGCCCAGGTCGTTGCCACCGACGGGCAAAACAATTTCCTGACCCACGATTTCAATAGTTGGTGCGATTTCTCTGCGCAATCGCCCGAGCCCGAGATGGTGACTACCATTTCGTTCAAGATCCGCGTCCCGCGCGTGATCGTGCTGTTGTTGTTCGATCGGCTGCCAAAGAAAGAGGTGAAGTTTACCCGGCACAACGTTTTCGAACGCGACAAGAACACCTGCCAGTATTGCGGCAATGTTTTCGAACGTAGCGATCTGAATCTCGATCACGTCCTGCCACGCGATCGCGGCGGGCTAACGACATGGGAGAATGTTGTCTGTTCCTGCGTCCCCTGTAACACGCGCAAGGGCAACCGGCTTCCGCATGAAGCCCACATGACGCTGATTCGCAAACCGAAGCGGCCAAAGTGGCGCCCATTCGTGCAGGTCACATTCACGACACAACAGCACGAAAGCTGGCGCCATTTCGTGGACCTGGCGTATTGGAATGTCGAGTTGAGCGATTGATCTCCCGATCAATCGCTCACGTTACGACGTTAAAAGGGTTACATCGTTAAATAGGGCTTCTCGTTTTAACGGTTTAAGCCTTTTAACAATTTAACGTCGCTCAACGAGCCAACGCGTCGAAGATTGGCTGGGGATAGACCCCTAAGACGAATGTGCCGGCAATGAGGGCGATTAGGGCGGCGCGAGTCAGCGGGCTAACGATAATCTTATCCGTGGACGACGAGGGTGCGTCCCAATAAATGGCGCGCACTACTTTAAAGTAATAGTAAAAGCCGGCGCCGACGGTGACGATGGCGACAACGACCAGACCAAAATGATGCGTGGCGATGGCGGCGTCGAAGACCAGAAACTTGCCGAGAAAGCCAGCGGTGAAAGGAACGCCGGCCAGCGACGCCATCGCGACCAGCATAGCGAAGGCCAGAAAAGGCGAACGTTGAGACAGGCCGGCGAAACTTTCCAGCTGATCTCCTCCGGGCTGACTAACGAGAATCAGGACAGCAAAGCTCAACAGAGTCATCAACAGGTAAGCGACGAGATAGAAAGCAACAGCGCGGCCGGAAAATGAGACTACTGCCACCAATAGATAACCGGCGTGAGCAATACTGGAATAGGCAAGCAGCCGTTTGACGTTCGTCTGCGGCAGCGCCGCCAGGTTACCGTAGATAAGAGTAAGGACAGCGATGGCGACCAGCAAAGTCTGCATTTGCGGCAGGAGCAGAAATGGGTCGAGCACCCGCAGGAGAACGACGAATCCGGCCGCCTTCGAACCGACTGAAAGATAGGCGGTGACCGGCGTCGGTGCACCCTGGTAAACATCGGCCACCCAAATATGAAATGGGACAGCGGCGATTTTGAACCCGAGAGCAATGATGACCAGGACCGCGCCGAACAGCGCCGCATTTTGCTCAAGACCGGGCCGTGACAATGCCGTCGTGATCTTTTGCAGATTCGTTTCGCCCGTAGCTCCAAAAATCCACGTAATTCCGTAGACCAGGAATCCGGTCGCAACCGCGCTGAGGACCAGATACTTGACTGCCGCCTCCAGCGAGGCCGGATTGCGCCGGGTAAAACCGACGAGTACATAGAAAGAGATCGTCACCAGTTCAAGCGAAACAAAGATCAAAACGAAATCGATCGCAGAAGACATCCACATCAATCCCGCGCAGGTGAAAAGTGGGAGCGCAAAAAATTCGCCGAGGCCTGATTGCGGTGTGGCACCTTGAATCCCAGTCGCCACGAGCGGCGCGAAATCAAGAATCATTACGATCACGCCCGCGGTGGTGGCAAGGGCGATTCGCTTGAAAAAAAGTGAGGTCGTGTCTGCGGAATAAAAATCCCAGAAGGGCGCGGACGACGTCGCGGTTTGAGGCGCGACACGGAATGTGGCGAGGAAGATCAGCGTTAGTCCAACCAAAGCGGCGTAACCGAGGTAACGACGATCAAGTTTGGAAGAGAACGATTCAATCAGCAGGATGACGATGCCGAGGACCAGGACAGCAACTTCGAGGTAAGGCGCTGAGATCATTGGGTCGCGCTGAAGTAGTGGCGAAAGGTGGGCACCAGCAGATTGACAGCAATCTGCGGGAAAAATCCCAGAAGAAGTGAGACCGCTACCAGCAGCGCGATGGGAACGCGAAAGCTGGAGCGGATGTCGGTGATGACAAGCTCAGACTTCGCTGAGTTGCCAAAAAAGGTGCGGCGATAAGCGCGCAGCATATAGACAGCAGAGATCACGACACCCCAAAGCGCGAGAAGCGTGGCCCATTGGAAAATATGAAAATGTTGATAATCGAATCCGTTTCGGAAGGCACCGAACACAACCATGATTTCGGCGGCGAAATTGGCGAAACCGGGCAGCCCGATGGCCGCGAATACTCCGAGCCCGAAAGCAAACGCGGCCAACGGCATCGCTTTGGCCAGTCCGCCCATCGCGTCGAAGTCGAGTGAGGGGACACGTTTGCGGATTTCGCCGGTGATGCCGAAAAGAAGAGCGATGGAAAGGCCATGGGCAAACATCAAAATGGCAGCGCCGGTGGTGCCGAGGATGTTGGCGCTGGCGACGCCGAGAAAAATATAGCCCATGTGCATGACGCTGGAGTAACCGAGCATCCAATCGAGGCGGCGTTGCGCGATCGTGACCAGGCCGATGTAGATAATGTTGGCAAGGAGAAGCACCAGCAGTATTCCGGACCATTGCCGCGCGCCCTCGGGGAGTAACGGCAGGGCCAGGCGAAGCAGGCCGTAAAGTCCAAATTTTTTCAAAACTCCGGCGTGCAACATCGCGGCCGGCGCGGGAGCACAGGCATATGCTTCTGGCGCCCAGGTGTGGAACGGCACTAACGAGATTAATATTCCAAAGCCAATGAGTAAGACGAGGTAAATACTCGACTGCAGCGAAGCCGGAATCTGTTCTGCTTGCAGTATTCGCAAATCCAGACTGCGCGCGGTTGCCGGCACGGCGCGATACAACATGATCAGGCCGACGAGCAGAATGATACTGCCGAGCGCGAGATAGATTGTCACTTTCCAGGCGGCAGCGCGGCGATTCCCAGTTCCCCAGATTCCGATGAGGAGGAAGGTCGGGATCAACGCGAGTTCGTGGAAAGCGTAGAAGAAAAATAAATTAAGCGAAGCGAAGGCACCGATAGCGCCACCGCCGATGAGAAGGAGGCAGGCGTAAAATGCGTTCTCATGATGCTCAATTTCGCCGGTAAACCAGATCGCGGCGACCAGGACAATCGCGCCGAGCAAGATCATGAGAAGACTGAGCCCATCGACGCCAAGCGTGAAATTCAACCCTAGTTCGGGAGAAATTGGAAATGTGACGACGAATTGAAACCCGCTGAGGGCATTGAACCGCAGAAAGATGATCGCGCTGATCAGTAAGGTCAGCAGGGATGCCGCCAATGCGGTTAGGCGGGCCGGGAAGCCGATCATAATTAAGATGGCGGCGACGATCGGCGCGAATGTGACGAGAAGAAGAAGCATTAGCGGAAAAGTACGAAATAGATGATCCAGATAATTCCGAGACCGAAGATGAACGCGTAGGCCTGCAAGTTCCCGACCTGCATGAGACGAAGCAGGGCACCAAAGCCCCAGGTCGCGCCGCTGCTTCCGCGCACGACGGTGGCATCAATAATCCAGCGATCGATGAACCCGGAGACGCGGGCGAGAAATCCCTGGGTGGCGTTAATCAGAGCGCGATAAAGTTCATCGAAATAGAATTTGTGGCGAAGCAGATTGATGGAGAGTGGGTCTTCGAAGCGGCGGCGATAGAGAATGATCGCGCCGGCCCCTCCAAGGAGCATGGCGACGAGGGCGATCCCGGGAATGAAGGCGGCGGCGTCGCGTTCATGAGGGAGAGCAAGAAAATGGCTGGCAAAAAAGTTGAATCCACCAAAGAGGGAGAGCAATGCCAGAACCGCGAGCGGGACGAGCATGCTGGTCGGCGATTCCCGGCTAGTTTTCGCGGCGGGGGAGCGAGGCTTACCGAAGAAGACGACAACGAACAAGCGCACCATGTAGAACGCGGTAAGGACTGCGGTAAACAGCGCGAGGCCGAAAATTGCGGGGTTTCGATTGTAGGCGAGAGAGAGAATAGCGTCCTTGCTAAAAAATCCGGCGAACGGGGGACAGCCGATCAGGGCGAGCATCCCGATGCCGAAAGTAACAAAAGTGAGGAAGAGGTTGCGACCTTGTCCGCCCATTTTCCAAATATTTTGTTCATGATGAAGCGCAACCAGGACGGAACCGGCACCAAGGAAGAGTAAGGCTTTGAAGAAGGCATGGGTAAACAAATGGAACATGGCGGCTTCACCGGAAGCGAGCCCCACCGCCATGACCATGTAGCCGAGCTGGGAAAGAGTGGAGTAAGCCAGAATGCGTTTAATGTCGTCTTGTTGGGTCGCGATCAACGCGGCCATCACGGCGGTGATGGTGCCGATCCAGGCGATGACGGCAAGGGCAACGGGCGAGGCTTGAACGAGAAAGCCGACTCGCACCAGCATGTAAACGCCGGCCGCGACCATGGTGGCGGCGTGGATGAGGGCGGAAATTGGGGTCGGACCTTCCATCGCGTCGGGTAGCCAGACATGAAGCGGGAACTGGGCAGATTTGCCAACCGCTCCGCAAAAAATCAGCAGCACACAAATCGTTAGGAAAATGGGGTTGCCGGTGACACGCCAGAGTTGCGGAATGATGTCGTCGAACACGACAGATCCGGTCGCGCCCCAGACCATTAAGATTCCGAGCATAAAGCCGAAATCGCCGATTCGATTGGTGATGAACGCCTTCTTGGCGGCATCGGCTGCGCTATCGCGTTCGAACCAATGACCGATGAGCAAGTAGGAACAAAGGCCGACCAGTTCCCAAAAGATGAACATCATCACGAAATTGTTGGCGAGGACAATGCCGAGCATGGAAAACATGAAGAGCGAGAGCGACGCGAAGTAGCGCGATTTGCCGACATCATCGCGCATGTAACCGAGCGAGTAGATATGAATGAGTGCACCCACCCCGCTAACGAGAACGAGCATGGTCTTGCTCAGAGAATCGAGGACAAAACCGATCGGCACCCGGAGTATCCCGGGAAATTCGATCCACGGGATTTCCGCTGCGCCTGTTTCCGCCCTGGCAAAGACGATACAGCTACAAATGAAACTGACCAGAACTGCAACCACTGAGATACCTGCGCTCAGACGACGGGCGCGGCCGGTAATCAGCGCGATGAGCGCAGCGCTGACAAGCGGAGCAAGTAAGATGAGCCACGGAATCTTGCTCATAGAGATTTTGCCCCACGAAATACGCGAATAGAGACTAAATTTTCAGAGATAAACATTCTCTGTCTCCTGCTTGCGAGTGACAATGCCTCGTATTCCAGTCCGGGATAATGGCCGAAGTTCACGAGAAGACCGAGCTCGCAACCGGTGGCATTGAGATAATTCAGGAGTTGCGCGCGATGCTCGTCGATAAGCGCCGAGACAGCCTTGAGCTCGACAACAATTTTGCCGTAGCAGATGAAATCAGGCGTAAATGTTTGAACGAGTGTTTGGCCACGATATTGCAGCGTCTGCGGCGGCTTCGAGAGGAACGGAATTCGTTGCCAATCGAATTCTATCTCCAGGCACTCATGATATACTGGCTCGAGAAAGCCACGCCCTTTGTGGTTATACACAGCAAAGCAGGAACCAACGATAGCGTAGCTTTCGTCCTTAAGAACTATCTGTTGCTTTTCTGCGATTCGCGTCATTCGTGTGATTCGCGGGCTAAAATTTCAAACTGTTAATATCTTCTACGTGGGTGGTGCGGCGGGCGCGATAGAGCGCGACGATGATGGCGAGGCCGACTGCGACTTCGGCGGCGGCCACAGTGATGACGAAGAAGACCAGGATCTGCGCGTTGTAACTGGGGAGACCATCGTCGCCGAGGCGAAAACGGGAAAACGCTACGAGCGAAAGATTGGCCGCATTGAGCATCAGCTCGAGGGCCATGAAAATGATGATGACGTTGCGCCGGAGCAGCACACCGCTGAAACCGATGGCAAACAAAATTCCGCTAACGGTGAGATAGTCACCCAGGGTAGTCATCGGAGTTGGCGTTTGCTCAAAACGATAACGCCGACTGTTGCGACGAGAATCAAGACGGCAATTACTTGAAAAGGCAGGTTGTAGTGGCCGAACAAAAGCAATCCAACGTTGCGAACGTCGTCCACTTGTTGAGAAGCAAGCGGCGGAAAGGTTTGTTTCGCCATCTGAGTCCTGCTGATGACCGCAAGAATCTGCACGAGAAGCGAGAAAGCGACGACAAAACCACCGGTGAAAGCAACCCAATTCATCGTGCGCCGTTCTTCGGCGCGTAAATCGAGCAGCATGATGATGAAAAGAAATAATACCATCACCGCACCGGCGTAGACCAGGACCTGAATGATCCCGATGAAAAAGGCGTCCAGTGACATGAACAAAGCGGCCAGGCCAAGGAAGCAAACGACAAGACTCAGCGCGCTGGCAATGGGATTTCGGTTGATGACGACGAGAGCGCCAAAGATGAGCATTACGCCAGCGAACAACCAGAAAAGAAAAGCAGGCATAATCAGGTTCAGGGTTCAGGTTTCAGATAGCAGCGAAGTTCACTTCGTTTCTACTGAACTCTGAAACCTGTCTTCATTTCTTCTCGTTCCATTTCAGGACGACACCGTGGATGACGCCGCCGATCTCAAGCAACTTCTCCTTGTCGTGCACCATCTCGGCGCGCGTCAGCCCGGTAATCGCGTAATCTTTGCGCAGGAAAATGGCTTGTTCCGGGCAGACCTCTTCGCACATTCCGCAAAAAATGCAGCGAATCATGTCGATATCGAATTCGCGCGGATACTTTTCGACTTTGCTGAACCGGTCTTTCGCCGGAATTTCGCCGGGTTCGATCTTGATTGCGCGCGGCGGACAAATGAATTCGCATAGTTGGCAAGCCACGCAGCGGACGCGGCCTGACTCATCCTTCACTAAGGCAGGGGCGCCGCGAAAATGTTCAGGCAACTGCGGGTCCCATTTTTCCTCCGGGTATTCCATCGTCACCTTCGTCCGCCGGAAGAGCATGTTTTTAAAATGGCGGAGCGTGATCGCCATCCCGGCCGCGATCGCAGGTAAATACAACCGTTCGGACCAGGTCAATTTTGGACGTGGAACGTTGATAGCCATTATAGGAATGACGAATGACGAATGACGGAAAAAGCTGGATCAATCGCGTCGTTCCGAAGCTCTGCCCTTCGAGCTTCGTCATTTGGGTTTGTTTCGGGCATCCTCATTCGGATCTCGTCATTTGTCTGGCAAATATGCCAGAATGGCGGCGGCGCAGAAGATATTTACGAGGGCGATTTCAAAGAAGAAGACCCAACCTAGTCGCATCAGTTGATCATAGCGGAAACGCGGGAGAGTGAAGCGGACCCAGATAAAAACGAAAAGGAGGGCCGCGATTTTAGCGAAAAAAACAAAAATGTTAATGAGGCCGAAAATCCAGCCGTGAGAACCGTCCGGGATACCTGGAAAATGCCAGCCGCCGAGAAAAAGGGTGACGATAATGGCGGACCCGGTGATCATGGCGGCGTATTCGCCGAGGAAGAAGAGAGCGAACTTCATCGAGCCGTATTCGGTGTGATAACCGCCGACCAATTCCGTTTCTGCTTCCGGTAGATCGAAGGGCAAGCGGTTTGTCTCGGCAAAAACCGCGATGGCAAAGACGGCAAACGAAATCCACATCGGGACAGCCAGCAGCCAACCAAGCGGATTTCGCCAGTCGCCGGCAAAAGGAACAATCAGCCATCCATGATCGATCTGGTATTGTACAACTTCCGTTAGCCGCAGATTGCCGATGAGCAGGAAGATCGGGATGACGGAGAGACCTAACGAGAGTTCGTACGAGATCATCTGGGAAGTTGAACGCACCCCGCCGAGGAAGGGATATTTCGAGTTTGAGGCCCAGCCGCCGATAACGATTCCGTAAACGCCGAGCGAAGCGATCGCAAAAACGAAGAGCACGCCGACGTTGATGTCGGCGATCACCATCGGCACTCCGAACAAAGTGCTGCCAAAGGGCACCACCGCGATGGTGGTGAGAGCTGGAACCATCGCCAAACAGGGCGCAAGCCAGTAATAGAATTTGTTCACGTGCGCCGGGGTGAAATCTTCCTTGAGGAGGAATTTCATCGCGTCGGCGATCGGTTGAAATAAACCAGCCGGGCCGACCCGATTCGGTCCAAGGCGGTCCTGAATCAGGGCGCTGACCTTTCGCTCGGCATAAACCGCGTAGGAAACCATTGGCAGAATCACGACAAAAACGATGCCGACGATTTTCAGCAGGGTCGTGAAAATGAAGAATGTTGTCGGATTCATGCAGTTTTCATTTGGAGGCGTGCACTGGTGGACGCTCAAAAATTTCCTCATCAACCGGTTCACCCGGAGGGACCGGAGTAGTAGAGTCCTCGGGTGCCGCCATTATTTTCACGCCGAGGTCGCCAATTTTGCTCAAACTCAGGCCGGCGAATTGCGGAATGGATTCCGCCATTTGCCGAAAAACGTCCTCGACTGAACCAAGGCCGTCACTGCCGCTTAATTCCTGCAGAAGATCACGCAAGATTTCCCAATCCTGCCGGGCCTGACCGGGCGGGCGGACGGCGTAATTCAATCGCTGCAAGCGGCCCCGACCATTGACCATGGAGCCGCGTTTTTCTGCATATGCGGCTGACGGCAAGACGGCGGTAGCATGGGCGGTGGACGAATTGCGCAAGATGTTGATCACAATAAAAGAAGGCAGTTTCTTTAGCTGCTCGATCGGCATTCCGAATTTGATTGGGTCTTCGCCGAGCACGACGAGCGCTTTAATGCGACCTTCCGCCACACCGGAGGCAATAGCTTCAAGGTTCGCTCCGGGTTTATTCTGCAAGCCCAGAATCAGTTTTGCGCCATTGGTGTTGGGATTTCGATCCTGGCTCAGCAAAATATCATCCCCCTCGCCTTTCCTCGGAACGATATCGATGAGCGAGACCTTCAAATGTTGCGCCAAACGCGCGGTCAACCAAAGCTCCTCGTTCGTCATTCGGCCCGAGGCGACGATGGCAATGTCCCAGCCGGTGAAATGCCGCAACTGCTGAGCGGTGTGGGAAATCACCGTCTTCCAATCGCCGGCTTGCAGTTTCTTGCCGCCGAAGACTTCAGGCTCAAGCAATCGTTCAGGACTCGTTAGGTATTCGAAGTTGAGCCGGCCGTAATCGCACATCCAGACGGAATTAACCGCAACGTTCTCGCGCGGGGTTTGTCGATAAATGACATCTTCGCGGGACCCAATGATGGTGTTGCAGCCGGTCGCGCAACTGGTGCAGATGCTTTTGGTTTCTTTCAAGAACCAGACCCGCATCTCGAACCGAAAATGTGAAGAAGTGAGCGCGCCAACCGGGCAGATATCGACGGTATTGAGCGAATAATTATTTTCGAGCGGCCGGTCCGGGTGTGCCGTCAGGATGGTATGCCCGCCTCGTTCGGTAAAGCCAAGGACATCATCTTTCGCGATTTCCTGACAAAATCGAATACAACGCGAGCATAAGATGCAGCGCTCGTCGTCTAGAGTAACACGCGACCCAAGCCTCACCCGTTTTGGTTTTTTGACCTTGTTCTCGAGAAAACGCGAATCGGCCCGCCCGTATTCGACACTGAATTCCTGAAGGCGACATTCGCCGGCCTGATCGCAGATCGGACAATCGAGCGGATGATTGATCAGGAGGAATTCCATGACACCGCGGCGGCATTCCTCGACCAGCGGCGAACTGGTGCGAACGCCCATTCCTTCGGCGACATCCTGCGCACAACAAATCTGGGGGCGCGGCATCCAGTTGATCACCGGTTTGCCATCTGCACCCAACTCGAACTTCCGGTCCGGGCCCATGCGCGGCAGGCCCATTTCGATCAGACACATCCGGCAATTCCCGGGTGAGCTAAGTTTCGGGTGATAACAGTAACGCGGAACGTAGGCTCCGACCTGCGCACACGCTTCAATCACCCGAGTGCCCTTGGGAAATTGATGCCAGACCCCATCGATCTGGACATTCACGAGTGGAGCTGGCTCAGGCATGACGTGTCCTCTTACTCCTGCTTAGGCTCATACTCATGATCGAAACGGATCGAGCAAGAGCATGAGCATGAGTAAGAGCAGGAAAAGAGGCGTTCATATTGTTCCCGAGGCACCGGCTTTTTCCCAACCCGGATTATGCGCCAGCGGGACAGTCGGAATTTTTTCCTCGGTGATCAGTTCCTCAGGCGTGTATTCCGGCGGCAGCGGCGGTGGCGCCGATTTCGTTGCGCGGGCGGCAAAATCCTCCGCAAACTTCTCGACGAAACTTTGCGTCGGCCAGGCACAGGCTTCTCCGAATGCGCAGATGGTGCGACCGGCAATGTTATCCGCGACCGTTTTTAACGTCGCCGGGTCCTGCATGACCCCGCCGCCTAGCAACATTCGTTCGGTGATTTTTTTCATCCAAAGCGCGCCTTCACGACAGGGGGTGCATTGTCCACACGACTCATGGGCATAAAACTCGTTAATGTTATTGAGTGCCCAGAGCATATCGCGCGAATCGTCCAAAACGATGACACCGCCGGAGCCGGCCATTGAACCACAGGCGGCGAGGGAATCGAAATCCATCGGAATTTCATCGATGGAAATTTCGCGCTCGATCGTCGACCCATCTGGTTGCTTTTCCTTTATTTTGAATTGCTCATCCGCGCGCAAGACCTTGGCCGAGCTTCCGCCGGGAATAACGGCCCGAAGTTGTCGGCCGAACTTCATTCCACCCGCCATTTCGTGGATTAGTTGGCCCATGGTTACGTTGCCCACTTCGATCTCGAAATAACCAGGCCGCACCACGTCGCCGCTGACACAAACAATCCGGGTCCCGGTATTGCCGGGACGACCGAGCTTGGAATATTCCGCTCCCCCCATGGCGATGATGTGCTTCACGTGGCAGAGCGTCTCGACGTTGTTGACGATGGTGGGGCACATGTAAAGACCGAGCACCGCTGGGAAGTACGGTGGTTTGATCCGGGGATAGGCGCGTTTGCCCTCGAGCGATTCGATCAGCCCAGTTTCCTCACCACAAATATAGGCTCCGGCGCCGCGATGAATGTAGACTTCGACGTCAAATTTCGAGCCGAGAATATTTTTGCCGAGGAAGTTGTTCTCCCGTGCTTCTTCAATGGCGCGCTCGAGGATTTTCGCTCCTTCCGGAAACTCGCCCCTTATATATATATAGGCAGTATGGGCGTTGAGGGCATAACAGGAGATCAGGATGCCTTCGAGTAACTGGTGCGGATCCTGATGAATAATGTAGCGGTCCTTGAAGGTCCCTGGCTCCGATTCGTCGGCATTACAAATTAGATACACCGGCTTCTTTTCGTCCGGCTTGATAAAGCTCCATTTCACCCCGGTGGGAAACCCGGCGCCGCCCCGTCCGCGCAAGGCCGAAGTCTTAACCTCGTTAAGAATATCAACGCGCGACATGGTCACGGCTTTTTTTAACTGCTTGTAACCACCGTCGCGGAGGTAACAATCGATGTCGGTGGTCCAATCTTTGCGGCCAATGTTTTTAAAGACGAGCCTGCGCTCGAGGGGATGGGCAGAGGGTTGAGGGTTGAGAGTCGAGAGTTGAGGGTGAAGAAGATCAGCCACGGAATTTGGATCGACGTTTTCGTGCAAATCATCGTTCACCATGCAGACAGGAGCGGTGCCACAGCTGGCCAGGCATTCCACAAACTCAATGCTGATATTTGCATCCGGGCTAACGAGAACCAGATCGTGAATTCCGTTATGTCCCCGGACAATGCCCGCAGTCGCGCAAAGGTTTTCCATCAGGCGGTAACTGCCCGCCATGGCGCAGCTCAGTGTTCGGCAGACGCGAATATGCGTTTTACCCGTGCTCTTTTGCCGCAGCATCGGATAAAACGTCACCAGCTCGAGAATATTGATCGGTTGCAGCTCCAGTTTCTCTGCAATCCATTTGATGCCCTCATCGGTAATAAAGCCAAAGTGTTCCTGCCAGAGATGCAGCAGGGGCAAGGCAGCGCTGCGTTTATGCTCCTCCGGATATTGTGCGATGGCGGCGTTTACCTGCCGCTTCAATTCAGCCGGGATTTTCGCCGCCGTCATTTTCGGTCGCTTATTTGGCAGGCAGGGTGCTCGATTTTGCAGCCACCTTGTCGTCCTTAAACAACACCGTTACCGTGCCGTTGGATTGCCGATAGACATAGGTGGTGCGCTTGAGCAGCATGAAATCCTTGGTTTCGACACTCGTCGGCGGCCCCAGGATCGATTCCACCTGTTTTTTGCTCATTCCTTCGGTCACCTGATCGACATTGGCCGGGGTAAGACGCTCGCCCGTACAAGAGAAAAACAACGCACCAAGAGCAAGCCAGACGCATTGAAGACGACCAGCCTTCATCATCTGCCAAGATTGGTATCTTTGCTGTCGACTTCGTCGTTCTTGAACGTAACTACGGCAAACTTGTTCCCGTCTTCATAACGCCAGGTCGTCTTCTTAAAAATGATCATATCCTTGGTTTCCATCGATGTTGCGGGACCGAGGATTTTCTCGACCTGCTCTTTGCTCATGCCAGTCGTGATCTGGTTGTAATTATCGAGGGTCAGTTTCGATCCGGTCAAAATATTGCGATTGCACGCCGCCAGGACCAGGATTGCCGCAAAAGCTACTGAGATCATTTTCATCGATCGCATTCTCCCATAACGAAATCCAAACTGCCTAAAATCGCCACCACGTCGCTCATCATACAACCCGGCAGCAATTCCGGTAGAATGCTGAGATTGACGAACGAAGGCGCGCGAATTTTCAGCCGGTGCGGAACGCCGCCCCCACGGCTATTGATATAAAAACCGAGCTCGCCCTTCGGATTCTCCGCCGCAAAATAAATTTCGCCAGGTGGCGCTTTCAATCCTTCGGTCACGACCATGAAATGATGGATCAACTCTTCCATCTTTGTCATCACGCGCGATTTCGGTGGTAGCATATTCTTCCAATCGGCGACATTGATCGGGCCGCTCGGCAGTTTGTCGATCACCTGCAACAAAATTTTCGCGCTCTGCCGCATCTCCTCGATACGAACGAGATAGCGGTCGTAACAATCGCCGGCCGTTCCGATGACCACTTCAAAGTCGTATTGGTCGTAATCGAGATAAGGATGTTTCCGCCGCAAATCATGTTGGATGCCGCTGCCGCGCAGGTTCGGGCCGGAGAGCGCATAGGCAATGGCGCGATCGGGTGGGATCACTCCAATGTCGCGGGTGCGATCGACAAAAATGCGATTGCGTGTGAGGAGGTTATCACATTCATCGAGCTTAGGGTCAAAGGTCTCGAGAAACTTTTCCAGTTGCGGGATAAAATTCGTGGGCAGATCGCGGATTTGTCCGCCCACGCGTGTATAACTGGTGGTAAAACGCGCGCCGGTGAGCAGCTCACATAAGTCGTAAATTTTTTCGCGCTCTTGAAAGGTGTAAAGAAACACGGTCATGGCGCCGAGATCGAGCGCCATCGCTCCCAGGCCCATGAGGTGCGCGGAAATGCGGGCGAGCTCGCAGCAAATGACGCGAATCGCTTTCCCGCGCGGTGGAATTTCCCAGCCCATCAACTTTTCTACTGCCAAGGCGTAGGCGACGTTGTTGGCCAGCGGCGCAAGGTAATCGAGACGATCGGTGTAGGGGACGAACTGGTTGTATTGCATGTTCTCGGCGATTTTTTCGTCGCCGCGATGCAGAAAACCAACATCGGGAACGGCTTTGGTGATGATCTCGCCGTCGAGTTCGAGGACGAGTCGCAGGACTCCGTGGGTGGCGGGATGGGACGGCCCCATGTTGATGACCATCTTTTCCCCGATGTCGTCGCCCGGGTGCTCAGCCCTTTGGTCGCGCAGTTCTGCATCGGCCGCGACGACGCGCGTCACCGGATCAGGATTTTCAATTTCGCGCGTGGTAAAAGCCATGGCGTGGGATTGAGTTTATGCTCGCGACTGGAATGGCCGGCGCAAGCCAAAACGGAGGAATCCTCTCGCGGTGTGGCCGCATCGGATTGGGGAGCGCGCGCGTCTCGCGTGTCTGGTTTTGGCGTCTCGCTAAAACAGGCTTTCTGGGAGGTTCATTCGCTTCGAGCGATATGAGCGCACAGGAGAAGTCCGCGATCGCGAGGACGCGATCGCCAACACGCGAGACGCGTGCGCTACCCGGAGAAAATGAAATCTGCTCGCAACTGGTAGCGAGGCGCGCTAACTAAAAAAGCGAATGGCTCACAAGATCGGACTTCTTTTTTCCGGACAAGGCGCGCAGGTGGTCGGGATGGGAAAAGATCTCGCCGACGCCTTTTCGACAGCGGCTGAACTCTTTACTTCGGCGAATTCGATTCTTGGCCGTACATTGACGGAGGTCACCTGGAACGGACCGCTCGAGGAACTAACGAAGACGTCGAATTGTCAGCCGGCACTCTTTGTTCACGGGCTCGCCTGCCTCGCGGTTTTGCGCGAATTGGCCGGAAATTTTCCGGTCGACGCCGCCGCGGGTTTGTCGCTGGGAGAACTGACCGCGCACGCCGCCGCTGGGACATTTGACTTCGAGAACGGGTTGAAACTCGTGCAGCGGCGCGGCCAATTGATGGACGAAGCCTGTGCTGCAACCGGTGGCGCGATGGCAGCGATGATCGGTGTCGATGAAAATTCCGCCCGCGCTCTGGCCGCAGATGCTGATGTCGATGTCGCGAACATTAATTCGCCGGGGCAAATTGTGCTCTCAGGCGAACGGGCGAAGGTCGAGGTCGCCGTCGCATTGGCAAAGGAACACGGCATCCGGCGCGCGACGATGTTGAACGTAGCCGGTGCGTATCATTCCCGTTTGATGGAGAGCGCTTATCAAAAACTGAGCGAGGCCCTACTCGAAGTTCCGATGCAAGCACCGTCGTTTGCCGTTTTCAGCAACGTGACGGGTGAAGCGGTCTGCACTTTGCCGGATATCCGCCGAACGCTGCAGGATCAGGTTACCGGGACGGTGCGCTGGGTCGATTGCATGGACGGTATGCTCAAACGCGGTTGCGATTTTTTCATCGAACTGGGACCGGGAGGCGTGTTGGCAGGATTGTTGAAGCGCACGAACAAGGATGCTGAAGCTCTGGCGGTGAGCGATGTCGAGTCGGCGCAAAGATGCGCCGAACGCTTGCGAGTCTAATGTTCGTGTGGCGTAACGAAACATCCGGGTAGCGCACGCGTCTCGCGTGTTGGCAATGGCGCCTGCCAGCGCGGACTTTTCTGGTCCGTTGAACTAACCGTGCGATCCTCGCTGTGAGGAAAGTTCGTTTCGGCGTGACGCCGAAACCAACACACGAGACGCGTGCTCTACCCGGGGTCGATGTGCAGCCACGCACACACCGGCAACATGAATTTGACGTTCCGCGCGGCAGATTCAGAGAAGGGCAGTTGCGCGCACGCGCAGCAGCGCTAGCCTCGCGCTATGTCGTTGCAGAAACGAATCGACGAGGATTTGAAGGATGCGATGCGGGCCAAGAACGCCGCCCGGTTGAGCGTTTTGCGGTTGCTCAAAGCCGCACTCAAGAATGCCGCTATCGAAAAGGTGGGCGCCGACGGTGAGCTTAATGATCCCGATGCGGTTGCGGTGATTCGCAAGCAGGTGAAACAGCGGCAGGATTCAATCGAAAGTTTTGAGAAAGGCGGGCGCGCTGACTTGGCAGAGAAGGAAAAAGCCGAGATCGCAGTGCTGAGCGACTATCTTCCGCAGGCGATGAGCGATCAGGAATTACAAAAGATGGTCGCTGAGACTATCGCTGAAGTCGGAGCGACATCGCGCGCACAAATGGGAGCGGTGATGAAAGCGTTACAGCCGAAGATCGCCGGGCGGACAGACGGAAAAACGCTGAGCGCGGAAGTGGTACGACAATTATCCTAATGCGTTGAAGCGATGAAGCGTAGCCGATCGTCACGCTCCTCTCCGCCGCTTCAACCCTTCAACAACGCCAGTCCGGC
>Ga0207693_10001889_pt1 | contig 18329 bp, 11 predicted proteins | sample LARL81metaG_FD_184347 | JGI IMG/M metagenome (GOLD analysis project Ga0207693, IMG submission 184347) | Corn, switchgrass and miscanthus rhizosphere microbial communities from Kellogg Biological Station, Michigan, USA - LAR L8-1 metaG... | ecosystem: Host-associated > Plants > Roots >...
TTTCCCAGTCGCCAGCCCTCCACGAACTTTGGCTGAGGAGGGAGATCTTTCGGATCACCCTCGACCTCACCCTGCTGAACCCATCGTTCGATCGAATCGATCTCAGAGTCTGTCAGGCGAAGTTCATCGGCAAACTTCAACTTCTGCGGTTCCGGCAGCCACGGCGGCATTGATCGATTCCGCGTCACTTCTGCAATCTGCCGTGCGTGCTTCTTGACGTCAGAATAGGTCAACAATGAGAAAGGCGCCGCTTCGCCTGGCCGGTGGCAGGTCGAGCAGTTGCGAAAAATGATAGGGGCGATGTCGCGATTGAATGTAACTTGTGCGGACGGCACAGGAATGGCTGCAGAAGCGAAGTCAGGCTTGCTCAAACGGTCCGAAATCAGTCCGCCCGCTGCCAGTACAATCATGGCCCATCCCGCACCAAGCATCCACGAGCTTATTCCAGGTCTGAGATGTAGCATCCCACTCCCCTGACTTCGCTCTTGGCAACAGCCTTCCCCGCTAATACCGCGCGGATCGCATCATCGAGTTCGTGCGTCGTCGGCGCAGGGCGCGCTCGTCCCAGGTCAACGTACCAATCATCAATTCGGCCCTCGTAAACGAGTTGGTGGCCGCGGTCGAACACGGCAACTTCAGGAGTAATCTGCGCGTGCCCCAGCTTCACTAGCGCGTGGTCCGGATCGCGCAGCGCCGGCAGATGGTATCCGTAGTCCTGGAGATATTTTCGAATGGCTTCCGGCGTTTCGCTCTTGTCGGGATACACCAGCCAGAAGCTGGCCCGGTCAGAATACTGCTTGCTGATCTCCTGGATGACTGGAGCGTAACGGCTCGAAACCGGACAATCGCGACGCAGGAATACCAGCACAACCACTTTGCCGGAACTGGCTCCAAGCGGATTGACGGCGCGACCTTCAAGATCAACTGCGCTCTGCTGAGCCGCCGCGAGACCGGCGCATGCCAACAGAGCAGTCGCAATGATCCAGCGCGCTCGGAGTTTTACCCCTGACATAAGAGCAGACCGCAGAACTAATCTGGATTCTAAGAGTGTCGCGGGCAGGTGTCTATCCGCCGGGAGGCTGCGTCGCGGGCTCTCTGCCGCTACAATGACCTGAGCATGATTGCCCATCTGCGTGGAAAGCTGCTGGCCAAGCATCCCAACCAGGCCATCGTCGAAACGGCCGGCGTCGGATATGACGTCACCATCAGCGTGCCGACATTCTCCGATCTTCCGGCCCTTGGCGCTGAAGTCGCATTGCACATCCACACGCACGTGCGCGAAGACCTGATCGCGCTCTACGGTTTCCTTCGTCCCGCGGAGAAACTGCTGTTCGAGAAGCTGATCACGGTCAGCGGCATCGGTCCCAAGCTGGCGATTACGATCTTGAGCGGCATGGCGGCCGACGAAATGGTGGGAGCCATTCGCGGCAACGACGTGGCGAGACTGACTCGCATCCCAGGCATCGGCAAGAAAACCGCCGAGCGGATGGTGCTGGAGCTTCGTGACAAGTTGCCGGAAGTAAGCCCAACCACGCCCCCTGCTGCCCCGGCGTTGAGCGCTACGGAGGAAGACGTGCTCTCAGCCTTACTGAATCTGGGGTATCAGCGGGCTGCCGCGGAAAAGGCTCTCGCGGTCGTTGCAAAGAATGGCAAGGGCGGAACGTTCGATGCGATGTTTCGGGATGCGCTGGCGGCGCTGTCGAAATAGCAGCTACTTCCCGATACAGAACGTGGAAAAGATCAGGTTGAGAATGTCATCGGTTGTAGTGGCTCCCGTAACGTTGTCCAGCGGACGCAGCCCGTTGTATAGATCCATCAGCAGCATCTCGTGCGGTACTTTTCCGGCGACGGCATTCTTCGCCGCAGCCAGCGCAGCCAGCGATTCCTGAATCAATCCCTGATGGCGAACGTTGGTCAGGAAGCCGGACTCCCCGTGTGTTCCAGACTCCCCGCCAATGTGCCGCAGAATCTCGCCGCGCAGTTCGCTGATGCCTTCTCCGGTAACGGCTGAAGTAAGAACCTGCTGACTCCTGAGCGCTGACTCCTGACTCCTTGTTCCCAGATCGCACTTGTTTCCCACGACGATCCCGGGCCGGTTCGCCGCCAAGCGCAGGAGCTTCGCATCTTCCGCCGTCTGTCCCTGCGACGCATCGAGCACGATCAGTACCAGGTCCGCGTCGGCCAGCGCTTCCATCGATTTGCGAATGCCCATCGACTCGGCTTCGTCGAGTGCATCGCGAATGCCGGCAGTGTCGACCAACTTGACGGGGATTCCGCCGATCGCGACGGTCTCGCTGACCAGGTCCCGCGTCGTACCCGGCGTTGCGGTGACAATCGCGCGCTCGCGCTCCACCAGCCGATTGAACAAACTCGACTTGCCCACGTTCGGCCGGCCCACGATTGCCAGCGTCAACCCTTCGTGGACGATTTTCCCGTAGGCAAAGCTTGCGCTAAGTTGTTGGAGCGGTTCGCGCACCTTTGCGATGTGTTCCAGAATCGTTGCATTCGGCATCACCGACACGTCGTCTTCAGCGAAATCTATCCCCGCTTCAAGAACGGCAATCAGTTCCACCAGCCTCTGCTTGATCGGCTGCAGCCGGCGGGAGAGGGCTCCCTCCAATTGCTGCGCCGCAACCTGAGCTTGATACAGCGTCTGCGAGTCGATCAGGTCGCGCACCGCCTCGGCCTGCGTCAGATCGATGCGCCCGTTGAGGAATGCGCGCATCGTAAACTCTCCGGGCTCGGCAAGGCGAGCACCCGCTACGACGCAAAGCTCCACAATATGCCGCAACACTACCGGCGACCCGTGTGCCGAAATCTCGATAATGTCGTCGGTCGTGTAGGAATGGGGCTTGGCGAAATAAGTGACGATAACTTCGTCAATGCGCGTTTCGTTAGTTGAAGATCCTGGGTGCCCCATCCTAGCCGCGTTCTTTGCGGTTAGGGCCTGCCCTGAGCTTGCCGAAGGGGTGGGGTGTTTGACTTCTACTGTCCGCGGAGCGACTTCTGACTCCACCAATTCTCCAAATACAGCGCGTCCGTGTTCCAACTCGTGCTTCAGCCGCAGCATCGGCGACGCGATCTCGAGTGCGCGAGTTCCCGCAAGGCGCACCACCCCAATTCCACCTCGCCCCGGTGGGGTGGCGATCGCCACAATCGTGTCATCGAGATTCACGCGCCGATTGTAACGGTTACACTAGAAGTCGTCTCACAAATAGCGCCTAGGGAGAAGAATCGCTGACCTCAGGGGCTAAAGCCCAGTATTCATGCGGCCCTTGACGGCACGACTGAAGTCGTGCCCTTCCCAAAAACCATTTGTGAGACGAGTCGTAAACATCGACCAACGTGGGAAGCATTCAGAAAACCTTAAGGAGTGGTCACCGTGTCTGTTGCCGATGAACTTCTAAAAGCGAACGAAGAGTTTGCGCGCAATTTCAAGCTGGGCGAGTTGCAAGTGCGCCCGAAGCGGCATGTGGCCGTGCTGGCCTGCATGGATTCCCGCATCCTCTTCGAACATTGCCTCGGACTGAAGCCTGGGGACGCGCACATGATTCGCAACGCCGGAGGCATCGCCACTGACGACGCCCTGCGCTCCCTGATCGTCTCGCATCACTTGCTCGACACGCAGGAGTTCATCATCATCAACCATACCGACTGCGGTCTGCTGAAAGTGCGTGAGGACGAACTCAAGGCTTGCTTAACTGAGAAGATGGGAACGGCCGCCGAAGAACCATCGCACTTTCACGCATTCGACGACCTGGAAGCAAACGTGCGGCAACAGATGCATCGTGTGAAATCGCACCCGTGGATCCCGAAGAACATTCCGGTGCGGGGGTTTGTCTATGACGTAAAAACAGGCAAACTGAAAGAAGTAGAAGAAAGTTGACTACGCGGCGCGGGTGCCCTCGCCCGCGCCTTGGCCAGGAGAGAGACGCTATGCAGAATTTCCGAACATCACTGGCCGTAGGCACTCGGAAACTCTCAACGCCTTCCCCGCCTTTCGCGGGCGGGAGAGCGCGGGCCACACGAATCAACCATTACCGCGCCACAACCTTCTCAATCTCCGCCCGCAGTTGATCGTAAGTTAACGCCCCGGGATGATACATCGCCACCTTGCCCTCGCGATCAAGCAGAACGAGCGTAGGCGTGGTCGATGCGCCGTAGGTATCGAAGTTGTACTTACTGATGGGCACCGGCATGTCCAGCAGACCGGAATAAAACCGTTGCCGCACGGCATCGATGTAGCGCAATTCATCGCTCCCCGAGGCGTGCTCAATCTGCGCTGTGTACCCATAGAGACGCGTCGGCCCGATCACCTGTAGTCCTTTGCCGGAGAATTCCGATCGCAGCTGAGTGATGATCGGCGCTTCCCCTTTGCAGTCGGAGCACCAGTGGGCCCAGAAGAACAGCAGCACGGGCGACCCTTTCAGTTGCGCGGGCAGCGGCAGTTTCGCTCCCAGGAATTCATCGGACTTCAGGGCCGGCGCCACCTTCCCTTGGAACGAAAGCAAGTTTAAGTTCTTTTGTAGCCGGTCGTGAATGGAAGTCGTCCCATAAGTCTGCAGCGCTGCCCGCAGGAGCGCGACGGCTTGGGTCCGCTGCCCGCGCTGGGCCAATACTTGCGACTGGACTTCGATCGCCGCTCCTAACGCAATCGGGAGATGCGTATCGGCGTCCAATGGACGCCGCTTTAGCTGCTCCACCGCTAGCGTCTGAGTCTGTTTCGCATAAGCCGCTGCCTGATCGTACTGACCTTGGTCGAGTGACGCTCGCGCCATCCATGAATACGCCTCCAAGTATTCGGAGGTCGCTCCTTGCTGGTTCCGATAGGCGTTCAGCGCCGACTCTGCCGCCGAAAAATTGCTCTGCGATAAGGCGATGCGAACGTTGTCGACAATCCCGGCCCACGCCGAGGCCGTGAACAATACCGAAACCAGCAGAATCCTTAAAGGCATGTCTAGATGATGAATGCTTTGCCAAAAGGTGGCAAGTCTGTTTGTCATTTTTCTGGACCGTGATGCTCCTCCATAACATCCTCTACATCAACTGTTTAGCCACTCACCGCGCCAAATTATGTAGCTATTTAGGGGCACTTTCTTTACAATTTAATTGCGTTTGACTTAAGAGTTTCTTCGCAGTACAAGCATCTCCGCTTAACCCAGCGCGTGACCTGCCTGCAGAAGACCCTGAAAGTTTCAGCGCTACATCAAAGAAAAAGGAACAAGCACCATCATGGAAACAGGAACAGTGAAGTGGTTTAACGACGCCAAGGGCTACGGTTTCATCAGCCGCCAGAATGGCGAAGATGTCTTCGTGCATTTCTCCGCCATTCAGGCCAGCGGCTTCCGCAGTCTGCAGGAAGGTCAGCAAGTACAATTTGACGTGGTCAAAGGCCCCAAGGGCTGGCAAGCAGAGAACGTCAAGGGCGTCTAATCACCGCTTCGCAACGCCACAATTCGACAATGAGGGCGGCCGGCAATGGCCGCCCTTGATGTTTCAGGGCAATCCTGCTTTACCACTCAAAGCATCGGAAGATAGGGCTTGACAGGTGGCCAGTTCTGATTCGTTGTCGCCTGGCTTGGGGGGCAGCCGACGTTGGCATGCGTGCCGGATCTTCACCGGGCGGGGTAGAGATTGGGGCAGAGGTCAGAGGTTTGAACTGTTACTGCTGGGAGTTGCGTATGAGCACTACGTCCGAGTCCGTGTGCCCTCGAACCAGCCCGAGCTTGCTGCCATCGGCCGACCAACGATAATCCCAGATGTGCTCCGCCTTGAATGAAGTGAGTTGTTTCCCGGCAGAGCCATCAAGAGGTTGCTGCCATAGATTGTCGGCATTGTTCTCGCGGATGGGATAGACCATTGACTTACCATCGCGGGAAAAGCGGACCATGCCTCGCCGCGGGCGCTGGAACTCGATCTGCTTCTGCAATTGCCCAGTGTCGGTTGCGACCAGCGCCAGTTTTTCTTCGTGTCCGCCAGCGTGATCGATCGTCGCGAATGCCAGCGTGCGGCCATCTGGAGAAATGTCGAAGAAACCGGCGTTGATGGACATCTCGGACACCGTCCTGGCGGTCCCTCCATCGATGGGAACTTGCATGACCTTGCCGGTTGCGCCATCCATGAAATACACGGAGCGCGAATCTGGAGCGCATACCGGATAATTGTCGAGTTTGCCTTGGGAGAGTTGTTTTAGATTGCCGCCGGAGGCATCGGCGCGCCACACACTCTCGCTGCCCTTGCCCGCGTGCAGTCCGAGAAGAAAAAGAATGTATCGGCCGTCGGCACACTCCCAAGGGTCACCGACAGCCGCATCCTCGAGGGTTGCAAAGGTGCCCTTTGCTCCGGTGTCGGGGTTCACCCAATTCAGCTTGTTATCTTTGTCGTGGATCAGCCGCCCGTCGTGCGTCCAGAAAAAATTGGTAAACGCCGCGGCCGGTGCAACCTGCCGTGCATCTACACCGCCTGACGCCGCAGACGTCACATAAAGATTCCATCGATCCTCGCTGAGCACGGTCGCCAACACCTGCCCATTAGCCGCCACGCTTAGATCCGAATAGTTGTTGGTATCCCGAGTCACGGGGTCCCGTCTTCCCTCAGGATATACAACGAAAACAATCTGCTGCTGCGTAAAACTCGACATCCGGCTGCGCTCGAGCACCAGCAATCCTCTCCCGTCAGGCAACCACGTTGGTGAGGCGAAGCCCGAATCCGAGCTCAGCACGAGATGCTGCTGACCGTTCCCCGCGTCCACAGCCATGAGTCCCGCAAGCGCATCGCCGGGCTGATTCACCACACACAGAATGATCTTGCCGTCCGGAGACCATGCGGGATTGTAGAAAGCCTGCCCGTTCAATCCCGTCGCGAGCGCAGTCTCTTGGCCAGTATCGAGCGAGCGGACGATCAACCGGTACTTCCCAGGCTCCGGATTGTCATAGCGCATGAATGCGATGTTGCGGCCATCGGGCGAGAATGTGATGTTTGAATCGACATCCTCCGCCAGCCGTTCGGGAGTGCCGCCGAGAAGCGGAGCGCGGTAGAGATATCGAAGGTCCGCATTGCCGGGGTCGCTACGCACGAAGTAAAGATAGTTACCGTCCGGCGAAAATCGCAGTCCGTTGTAATACACGTCGGCAGCAGGCTGCACTTGCGTGTTGCTGTTGGTCGGCACGTTGCGCAACCACAGACTTACCTGGCCGTTGCTCTCCCCCATCAGGCTGAGAATGTACTTGCCGTCGGGAGAAATCGCCACGAGAGCCGCTTTGCCTTCCTCGGTCAGCCGCGTCACCGTGAAATTGCGGAATGGCCGCACCGGATGCCGCGTCACCAGCGAGTAAATTCCATACCCGGCGGCCACCAAGACAATCAACCCGACTAGAACGGTAAACCCAGTTCCTAGCTTGTGTCGGTTGGCCGTCGCAACCACCGCAGAACCTGAGGAAGGACGAACGACTTCCGCCGAAGATCCCGGCCGGGCTGCAATAGCGGCAACTGCGCTGGAACCCGAAGGCGCAGTCGCGTTCTTCTTGCCCGACTCGACATCGCGCTTCAGGCGCCTCAGGTCTCCCCGCAGATCGGCCGACGACTGATAACGCAAATCGCGGTCCTTCTCCAGAAGCTTCTCGATAATTTCCTGTAGTTTGGCCGGCAGGCCCGAATTCAGCTGCAGCGGAGGGACCGGATCGATTTCCAGAATGGCGTGAAACACCACTGCCGACGTTGCGCCCGCGAAGGGAAGTTTTCCCGTCGCCATCTGGTAGATCACTGTGCCGAGCGAAAAGAGATCCGTGCGCGTATCCAGTTCTTCTCCGCGCGCCTGCTCTGGCGACATATATGAGATCGTTCCCACGGTCGCGCCCGGACTGGTCAGGTTTGCGGGACTGGGCGAATCCTGCGTGGCGCCGATGGTTCTCATCTCCAATTCCGGCCGCGCTAGTTTCGCCAAACCGAAATCGAGCACCTTCACTTGCCCGCGTGGAGTCACAAAAATATTTGCCGGCTTGATGTCGCGATGGATGATTCCCTTGGCGTGGGCTGCATCGAGCGCATCCGCCAGTTGAATCGCAATGTCCAGCAAAGGCCCGACCGCCAGCGGGCCTGACAACAATTTCTGGTCGAGGTTCTGCCCCTCCAACAGTTCCATCGCGATGAACGATTGCACGTCCCCGCCCTCTTCTGTTTTTTCGACGGCGTAGATAGTGCAAATGTTGGGATGGTTCAGCGCCGATGCGGTGCGCGCCTCCAACAGGAAACGGTCGAGGGCGTTTTGGTCGCGCGATAGTTGTGGAGGTAGGAACTTCAGCGCCACCTTGCGCCCAAGATTCAAATCCTCTGCTTCGTACACGACTCCCATCCCGCCGCTGCCGAGTTGGCCGGTGATGCGGTAATGCGAGATGGTCCGGTTGATCATGTTCTGGTCAGTCATGAACGAATGAGCGGAGTTCCATCTTAGGGTGATGAAAAAAGTGAGTCAACCGGAGCCCTGCGGTGACACCAACACCACTACTTTGCTGTTAACGCCTCGTTCTGCTCTTTGTCCAACCGCTCCGCCATTTCCTTCGGCAGACCGTGAAGCAGTTCAAGGAATGCGGCATTCGTCCAGCCAAAGCCGACCACGTTCATTTCGTAGCCGAGTTCGACATGCGCTTCTGACGACCGCGTCACCACGTTATATTTTTCCCGGATGTTTCCATCTCGCCGAAAATTTTCCGCGACCGTCGACAGGAACTCGTAGGAGACGCGATCGGCGTCAGCGTTGTATCCATAGCGTCGCAGGCCAGCGATCACTACCATCTCAATGTTTCCCCAGCCGTAAGGCAAATCCCATTGTGCGCCGGTCTCGTCGGTGCTCATGGGAACTCCGCCCGGACGTTCGAAAACTTTCAGATTCGCCGCCACGGCCTTGGCCTGCGCTGGCGTGGCCACCCCCGCCCACAGCGGATAGAACGTCGATGCATACTGATACTTCGAAATTCGTTTCGTCAGGAAGTTGAAATCAAAGAAGAGTCCCTGTTCATCATTCCACAAATAATGGGTGATTAGCTTCTTGCGATCTTCAGCACGCTTGTTCCATTTCTTGGCATCGTCTGCGCGCCCCAGCCAAACGCTGATCTGCTCGAGATCTTTCTCCGTTTTGTACAGCAGGCTGTTCAAACACACTGGCGCGTAATGATGAGTAGCCGAGCCAAATGCTCCGAAGCGAAAGCTCACATCGAATCCAGATTCCCGCATCGAGCGGTCGCCCTTGTAATAATCCGCGCTCAGCTTGAATTGCTTTGCCTTCTCGCACTCGGCGCGCGCCATCGTCAAGGGAACATCACAAACCTGCAGGGAGTAAGGCGATCCCGCAACCGGCTGCTTCACGATCGTCTGATTTGCTCCCGGCGTCGTCTCCACCACGTAATCGTTGGCCTCAGCCGGATGCAGGAAAAAATATTGCGACACCTTGCGATAGAAGCCGCTTTCGTCCTGAACAGCCTCTGCGGGCGGTCCTTCGCCGAAATCATAGTAGCGCGACAGTCCCGTTTCCCCTGCCAGATGCGGATCGCGCGTCCACATCCCGTAGTCTTTGTCGAGATCGGCGTAAGCCCGCTCCAGCCACGCTTTATCGGGATGTCCACCGTCTTTCTGCATAGCTTGGTAAACATCGACAAACATCGAACTCAGAAATGGAGGCTGTGACCGCGTCAGATAGTAAGTGCGATTCGCATTGAGCATCGCGCCATAGTGCTCAATCTCAAAAAAGAAGTTGTCGATCATTCCGCGCGCCAGTTCCACGCGTCCAGCCTGGAGCAACCCGCGAATAATGAAGTAGCTGTCCCATCCATACATCTCGTTGAAACGACCGCCCGGCACCACGTATTTGTCCGGAAGGTAGAGCAGACCGTGCGGCTGAATCTTGGATGTATCGATCTCGCCCAGGCGATGAATCTCCAGCGGTAAATGTTCGATGTTCACGTGGCAGTCGGTAGTCAGTTTCTTTACCGCGGTAGGCTCTTCGACTCCCGCTGGCAGATACAAGACTGGCGAGACCTTGATCTTCGGATCGACCACGCTCGCGCAATCGTTCATCGACCGAGTGAGCGTATCCCAGGCCGAAGAGATGTAAGTGAGAATCGGCTTGAGTCCTTGATCGGACGCGCCGGTCATCGGCGCCGCACTCGTCTGTGCTTCCGCAACCCCGCAGATCAGCACGAGGGAGAGGCAAAACCGAATCATGAAGGCAACAACGTTGCGCGGCCTATAACTCTTATGAAGGCTCATGGGTTGGAAAGCGTCCCGTCATCATAACCGCCGCCGAAGAGAGCGACCAAACTAATTTGGCTGGTGCGGGCGAAAATCTCACAGTAAAAGGCAGACCTTCGAAACCCCACTGGGGCGCCACTCCGATCACTGCACTGATGGTTTATCCTAGCTAGTTTGCCGTTGGCTGTCTGAGGGGGCGCAAGTGAACCGATCTCATGCCGTGCTTCGTCTAGTCGTGTCTTTCCTATCGATCTTGTCCGCAACCGCGGGCTTGACTCAGGTTCCAGAGAATGCCTACCAGGAATTGCACTGGCGCATGATCGGTCCGTTTCGGGGCGGACGCACTCGGGCTGCCGCTGGCGTTCCTAGCCAACCGAATGTGTTTTACGTCGGCCAGGTGAACGGCGGCGTATGGAAAACGGAGGACTACGGCCGTACCTGGATCCCCATTTTCGATCACGAGTCAACGCAATCGATCGGCGCCATTGCGGTTGCTCCTTCAGATCCCAGTATCATTTATGTCAGCAGCGGCGAAGGCCTGCATCGCCCCGACCTCTCCGTAGGCAATGGCATCTACAAGTCCACCGACGCCGGCAAGACCTGGACCCACCTTGGCCTCGTGGACGGACAACAGATTCCTGCGCTCGCGGTCGACCCGCGCGATCCCAACCGCGTATTTGCCGCCGTACTCGGCCACCCCTACGGCCCCAGCGAAGAGCGGGGAATCTACCGCTCCACCGATGGCGCCAAAACCTGGCAGAGAGTGATTTCCAAAGACGAAAATACCGGCGGCTCCGATGTCGTGATCGACCCGTCGAGCCCCGACACCGTCTACGCTTCGATGTGGGAAGTTCGCGAAGGCCCGTGGGAAGACAACAACGAATTCAACGGCAGCGGAGGTGGACTCTTCAAGTCCACTGATGGCGGTAGCACCTGGCATCCGTTGACCAATGGTCTGCCGAAGGACCTGGCTCAAATCTACGTCGCAATCGCGCCGAGCAATTCGCGCCGCCTCTACGCAACGCTCGCTGCAGCATCCGGAAAGCTGAACGTCTTCCGTTCGGATGATGCCGGAGATTCCTGGTCGCAAATCACCGACGATCCCCGCCCGGCCGGCCGCATCGGCGGGGGCGATCTTCCCATCCCGCGTGTCGATCCAACAAATCCAGACCTCCTATATGTAGTTAGCACGGTCACGATGCGTTCCAGCGACGGCGGCAAGACGTGGATGAGTTTTCGCGGTGCGCCCGGCGGCGACGACTACCAGAATCTCTGGATCAATCCCAATAATGGGAACATTATTCTGATCGTCAGCGATCAAGGCGCCATCATCACGGTGAACGCCGGCGCGAGTTGGAGTTCCTGGTACAACCAACCAACGGCGCAGTTCTACCACGCGATCACCGATAGTTCCTTCCCCTATCGCGTGTGCGGAGGCCAGCAAGAAAGTGGCTCAGCCTGCATTTCCAGCCGCGGCAACGATGGCGCCATCACTTTTCGAGACTGGCATCCCGTGGGCGTCATCGAGTACGGATATGTCGCTCCAGACCCGCTCGATCCCGACGTCGTTTATGGCGGTGGCAGAACCGAGGTTTCCAAATTCCATTGGTCCACCGGGCAGGTGCAGAACATCACGCCGATTCCGCTGCGCAACCCCAAATACCGCACCAATCGTACCGAACCGTTAATGTTCTCTCCGGTGGATCCGCACATTCTTTATTTCGCGAGCAACGTGCTGTTCAAAACCACAGATGGCGGCAACTCATGGCAGACCATCAGCCCCGACCTCACACGAGAGAATCCCGGAGTGCCCACCAGCGTCGGCGCCCTCGTTCCCAAGGGCGCTGAAAAACAACGCGGTGTGATCTACGCGCTTGCTCCATCGTTCAAATCGGTCGGAACTCTCTGGGCAGGCACGGACGATGGCCAGCTGTGGATCACGCGCGATGGCGGAAAGAATTGGTCCGACATCACGCCCAAAGAACTGACCGCATGGAGCAAGGTCACGCAAATTTCGGCGTCACATTGCGACGAGCAGACCGCCTACGCATCTGTCAGTCGCTTCCGCATCAATGATGTTCATCCCTACATCTACCGTACGCATGATGGCGGCAAGAGTTGGCAGCAAATCACAAGCGGCCTGCCAGACTTCGGCCCCGTAGACACAGTGCGTGAAGATCCCGTCTGCAAAGGTCTGTTGTTCGCCGGCACCGAAAACGCAGTCTGGGTTTCGTTCGACGACGGCGACCACTGGCAATCGCTACAACTGAATCTGCCGCACACCTCGATGCGCGATCTCTGGATTCACGACAACGATCTGATTGTTGCGACCCACGGCCGCGCCTTCTGGATTCTCGACAACATCGCTCCGCTGCGCGAGGCCGCAAGGAGCATCGCGAATTCAGTCCATCTGTTTACGCCGGCGCTCGCCTACCGCATCGAGCGCGACACCAACACCGACACGCCTCTTCCGCCCGATGAACCAGCCGCCGCCAACCCTCCAGACGGCGCCATCGTGGATTATTATTTGCCCGCCGTAGCGAACTCAGTCGCGATTGAAATTGTCGATGCGCAAGGACATGTCGTAAGACGCGCCTCGAACACCGACAAGCCCGAAATCACAGAAGAGGAATTGAAAAAGCAGTTGATTCCCCTCTATTGGGTTCGCCAGCCTTACGCGCTCGCGACAGCGCTGGGAATGCACCGCTTTGTATGGGATCTGCACTATACGGCCCCAAATTCAACGCGCCACGAATATCCCATCGCCGCGATTCCGCACAATACTCCGCGTTATCCTCTCGGCCCGACAGCTCTGCCCGGAAACTATACCGTTCGACTCGCGGTCGACGGAAAACCATTAACGGCGCCTCTGACGGTCAGGATGGATCCTCGCGTCAAAACAACGGCTGCCGGTCTCGAGAAGAAGTTTCAGGCAGAGACGCGCATGGCGGCTGTCATGACTGATTCCACGCAGGCTGTGCTCCAGGGCCGGTCCATTCAGGCGCAGCTCGAAAAACTAAGCGCCGAGGCGGGTGCCTCGATCAAAGACGCCCTCGAAGGGAGCGAGAAAAAACTCACCGCACTGCTCGGTGCCCCGGCTGGATTTTTTGCGCCACCCTCCGCCGATATCACTCTCAGCCGTGTCAACGGGGAGGCCAGCACGCTCTACCAACAAGTCTGGCAGGTCGACGCTGAACCCACAGCTTCACAGATGCAGGCGCTGATACGGACCGAGCACGACGGCACGGACGTGTTGAAACGCTGGAATGACTTCAAAGCCGCGGATTTGCCTGCACTGAACCGGCTGTTGCGCGAGTCAAAGGTTCCTGAAGTTAATTTGCAAGCTGACTCGCATCAGGATGAACCTCAGATCGACGAGGAATAACTCGCGTCGAGGTCTGCGCGTTCGGAAAACGTCCAATCGGAACAGTTGCAAACTTTTGCGGACTCGCGGTCTACGATCTGCAAGTTCTTGCGACATTTATTGTCTTAACAAAATGTTTGTAATTTTTTTCGCCGACAATTGTTCAGAACCACAACAACCCGCGGTATAATCCACCGACTTTGCAACTTGCGTTGGCCTGCCTAGGGGACTGTTTCACTGGTGTGTGGTAGGTAGATCAAACGGAAGTTCGCTTCAACAACCACGTTTTGAACAACCCTAAATACGAGGTCACCTATGAAGGTTTTCCGAACCCTCGGAATTGCTTTGCTAATGACGCTGGTTTGGTCCGGCATCGCCGGCGCCCAGGAACCATTCACTGCAGGAACATGGACCGCGACGAGCACACCACCTCCGTCGGCGGTTGCCCATGCTGTACTGCTCACCGACGGATCCGTTCTGGTGAACAGCTTCTTTTTCGAAAATCACGCTGACCCCTGGTATCGCCTGGTGCCCGACGCAACCGGCAGCTATATTCACGGCACGTGGAAAAGCGCCGGAACGCTGCCGAGCGGATACAACCCTCTCTACTTCGCTTCCTCCGTACTTCCCAATGGACAGGTCGTAGTCATGGGCGGCGAATATAACAATGGCGGTAGCGTCTGGACTACGCTTGGCGCAGTCTATAACCCGGCAACCAACAAATGGACGAGCATCACTTCGCCCCCAGGTTGGACGACGGTCGGCGATGCGCAGAGCATCATCCTGCCAAACGGAAAGATGATGATGGCAAATTGCTGCACCTCGCAAGAAGCCATCCTCACGCTCAGCGGGACCACAGCTACGTGGGCGAACACCGGCACAGGAAAATCCGACTGGAACGACGAAGAAGGCTGGACCATGTTGCCCGGCGGCAAGATTCTCACCGTCGACGCCTACGTGCCCAGTGGCTGCTGCAAGATGGGGTACCAGATTTATGATCCCACCACGGGCGCTTGGACCACTCCGTCCAACAACACCATCGTGAACCTGGTCGATCCCAATTCTCTTGAACTTGGACCGGCGCCTCTGCTACCGAACGGCACTGTCTTCGCCTCTGGTGCGACCACCAATAATGCCATCTACAACGTGAAAACCGGCACGTGGGCTGTAGCTCCGAAGTTCGGCGGCACTCTCGACGTTGCCGACGGACCCGCTGCAGTTTTGCCCAATGGCAACGCTCTGTTCGATACCAGCCCCGGAGTCTTCAACACGGGTAGCAAGTTCTTCGAATGGGACGGTACCACGCTGAACGCAACCTCGGCGCCTCCAAACGCCGCGGTTGATTCTTCGTATGTCGGCAACATGGTTGTTCTTCCCACGGGCCAGGTTCTCTTCACTGACTTCTCGAACAGTGTTCAGATCTACACGCCTGCTGGAAGCCCCTGCGCCGGTTGCGCTCCGACCATTAAGACCGTTGCGTCCACTCTGACTCACGGCAGCAAGAATAATCGGATCAGCGGAACGCAGTTTAACGGCCTGACTCAAGGCGCGTACTACGGCGATGACAACCAGAGCGACACGAACTTCCCGATCATTCGTATCACCGACTCGACCGGCCGCGTGGTCTATTGCAAGACTCACAACTGGCTGGGTGGCGTGGCGACAGGTACGAAGGTTGTCCAGGCAGGGTTCGACATTCCGGGCTCGATCCACATTGGCGCTGCCAGCCTGGTCGTTGTGGCCAATGGAATCGCGTCCGCACCCGTATCGGTAACCATCAACTAACTACCACCTTGCCGATGTAGCAGACGTTTCCTTGGCGCTGTGATCGTCCTCGCAATGACGATCACAGCGCCTTTTTTCTTTCGCAAGGTAGATACGCCATGAGATTTCGTCCGCTCCATTACCTCTCATCGAGTAACCTGCATCGCGCTCACAGCTTCTCGACCGCCCTCTGCAACTCGCTCGTGATCTTCTCAGGATCACTCCCCGCAGAAAACGTCAGGGGTTCTCCAATCCGAACGCGAATCTTCTTCGGCGCAGCAAACTTCTTCCCCGCCTGCTTCACTTCAAAGAGTCCATCGATCCGCATCGGCAATACCGGAATGCCGAGATTCCCCGCCAGCAATCCAATCCCCGCGTGAAACGGATTTAATTTCCCATCCGTCGTGTGCCGCCCCTCGGGAAATAGCAAGACGCTGTAACCGCGATCCACCGCCTCCCCGGCATACGCAAAGCTTCGGCGGAATCCAGCCTCGCGGGGAAGCGGAAACAGATTCAACAACGACACGCCAAGAAACCACTGCAAGCGATCGTAGAGGCGCGCGAAGAAGCCTCGCTCGGCCCCGGGCATGCGCAAACCCTCCAGCGCCTCTCCTCCCGTCGCAGTCGCCAGCCGGTGCCGGAAGCGAGCAGGCAGCGCCGTCAAAATGAACCCCGGATCGACATCTCCCACGTGATTGGAAATCACGAGCAACGGTCCGTTCACGCCACGCAAATGTTCGCGCCCCTCGACCCGCGGCCATCCCAGCAGCAGAATCGCCGGACGCATCAGCAGATAGTGAGCCACTAGCCTCACCAACGTGACCGGCCAGCGTAATGTCCAACGCGGATAGTGATACGCTTTCGCGACCGCCCAACCGTTCTCACCTTCGCTGCGAGGGCGAGTGGGAAGGGATTCTTTCTTCTCACGCAACATGCGTTCCAGGTCGCCGACGGTCTGCACCGCACTAAACCGAGTTTCACTCAGGTCCACCTGGTAGCGATCTTCCAGCGCACCCAGCAACTCCACACGATCCAGCGAACTAAGACCCATGTCGTCTAGTCTTGCCTCTTCGCGCAACGGACCAACTGTCCGCCCCGTCACTCGCGCAATCATTGAAGCCAAAGGCCGGTTCGCGCCACTCCGGATATCCGTGTGTGAAAGTTTCGCCTCCACCACCTCCCGTATCGCGTTGCGCTGTGGCTTCTGCGTGCTGGTGCGCGGGAAGTCCTCCTCCGGCCACTCCATCCACATGCGCATACGCTGATACTCCGCCAGCGAGCCATTTGCCCGTTGCACCACATCATTCACCTTGGCGTCACGTCGCAAAATCACAACCGCGCACGCCTCCGCATTGCCGCCACGCTCCATTCCCAGCACCACGCAGTCTCTCACCTCAGGCTGCTGGCGTAGCGCCGCCTCCAAATCCTCCGGATACACGTTCAACCCCGCAGGCGTCACAATCACTTCTTTCTTGCGCCCTTTGAAATACAGATTGCCGGCTTCATCCAACGCTCCGAGATCGCCAGTGCGATACCAACCTTGCGCATCTGGTATCGTCTCGCGCGAGACCTCGTCCGCAGGCGCATTGCTGGTGTTTCCATCCCAATAGCCCGAAGCTACGCCCCCGCCTCGCACCAGGATTTCGCCGTCCTCCGCCAGTTTCACCTCTCGACCCGGCAACACTTTTCCGATCGATCCTTTTCCCAGGCGGAACGGATGGTTCACGCTGATCAGAGATGTCGTCTCTGTCAGCCCGTACCCCTGAATGACTGCGTATCCCAAGCGTCCCCAGAACTGTTCCGTATCGCTATCGAGCGCCGCGCCTCCGGAGATGAACGCCCAGAACTTCCATCCAAATTGCCGGTGAATGGCGCGGAACGTCCACCATCGACGAAGGAAGTGCTGCTTCTCAGAAGCTTGGAATCTGCGCCGAAATGCCTCACTCTCGCCGCGATCCTCAAAATTGCGCTCGAGGTGCAGACTCAATGACTGCAAGACGCGCGGCACGCTGACCAGCAACGACACGCGCTCACGCCGGATCGTATTCAAAACTTCTGATGGCTTGAGTTCTTCCTGGAACACTACGGTCGCACCCAACACCGGAGGCAGGAACAGGCCGAGGAACTGTCCGAAGACGTGACTGAGAGGCAGCAAATTCAAAAAACGAAGTGGATGCACCCAGCCCTCATACTTCAAATACGCGCGTATCTCCCGTTCCAACGGCGCGATATTCGCCAGAACATTTCCATGACTGATCACCACTCCCTTGGGCTCCGCCGTGGTGCCCGACGTAAAGACGATTTCAAGAACATCGTTTCGATCGAGTGCCACGCTCTCTTTGCGCGATTGGCCCCCGGCTGTCTGCCTCAGATCTTCCCACCCCAAGCTCGCAACAGAGAACCCAGCCGAAGCGCACTCGTGCACGTGACGCGGCGATCCCACCAAGAGCGTCGCCTCGACCTGCTCGGTGACTCGTGCCACAAAGTCGACGGCCGATCCGTCATCGATTGGAACAACCACCACTCCGCGAAGAGCGCATCCCAGGAAAACCGCCACCCAGTGCGCGCAGTTTTCTCCCCAGACCATCACGCGGTTGCCTTTCACAATCCCGCGTGTTTCGAGTTCACTGGCGAGTCCGTAGGCCATGTCCAGAATTTCTCCATAGGTGAATGACTCCATCCTGTATCCACGCCGCTGTCGGCAGGCCCGTTCGTGCAGGTGCTCCCGGAAGTGTTTGAGAAGGAATTCTGCGACCGATTCAGCCATATCAGGCAACGGCCAGCTTTGCGGTATCTGGCCCTGCATCTCAAGTCTAGAGGAACCGCTCGATCAGTGAGCACGCCAGCGTACAGTTTTCAAACTGCCCCACCGCCCCGGATGATTTTTGCTGGTCAGTTGTGTACTCTGGCTTCCTCGTATGACCAGGCCAAAACCACTCCGGTCAGTTCAATGGCGCTG
>Ga0207693_10001890_pt1 | contig 18328 bp, 14 predicted proteins | sample LARL81metaG_FD_184347 | JGI IMG/M metagenome (GOLD analysis project Ga0207693, IMG submission 184347) | Corn, switchgrass and miscanthus rhizosphere microbial communities from Kellogg Biological Station, Michigan, USA - LAR L8-1 metaG... | ecosystem: Host-associated > Plants > Roots >...
GGTCGCGATCACCACGTCGCAGCAGCCCAGCAGCGCGGCGTTGCCCGCAAAGCAATAGCCCGAGGCGATGCCGATCAGCGGCACGAGCCCGCTGAGGCGCGCGAACAGGTTGAACGCGCGGCAGTCGAGGCCCGCGACGTGCGGCCAGTCGACGTCCCCGGGACGGCCGCCGCCACCCTCGGCGAAGAGGACCACCGGCAGGCGGCGGCGCTCGGCGACCTCAAACAGCCGGTCCTTCTTCAGGTGGTTGCGCATCCCCTGGGTGCCGGCGAGAACCGTGTAGTCGTACGACATCACGACAGACGGCCTGTGGTCGATGTCGCCGACACCGGCGACCAGCCCGTCGGCGGGAGTGCGCTCGATCAGCTCCTGCTTGGAGCGTCGCTGCTCCTGGGCAGCGAAGATCAGTGGCCCGTACTCGACGAACGTCCCCTCGTCGACGAGGTCGTCGAGATTCTCGCGAGCGGTCCGGTGCCCGCGCTCATGGCGCTTGGCGACGGCGTCAGGCCGGGCCTCGTCGAGCCCGATCGCGTGGCGCTCGCGAACCGCTCTTAGGTCGTCGCGCAGCTCGTCGGGATCGGCCGGCGCGTCCTCGGCGTCGGCCCCCTCGCCGTCGTGATCGCCGGGCTCGACGACCGCCAGCACCTGGCCCTCGGTCACCGTGTCGCCGACGCTCACGTCTATGCGCCGGACCATGCCCCCGGCCTGCGCGATCACCTCGTGCTCCATCTTCATCGCCTCGAGCACGATCAGCGCCGTCCCGGGAATCACGGGCTCGTCCGGCTGGTGGGCGATCGCGATCACGGTCCCCGCGAACGGGGCGACGACAGTCTGCTCGGCGTTCAACCGATCGCCCGCACCGCCTCGAGGATCTCCTCGGGCGATGCGTTGTCGCTTGCGTCGTGCGCGATGTGCGACCACGTCACGCGCCCGTCGGGCGCGATCACAAGCGTGCCGCCGAGCTGTGCCGTGTGCCCGTCGGTCTTGGTCTGCACCTTGCCCGTCTTCGCGGTCGCGACCAGGGAGCGGGCGACGACCTTGGGGCCGATCAGCTCCCCGACTGTGGCGACCTTGGTCCCGGCAAGTGCGTACGTCTTACGGCGTTCGTCGGCGAGCACCGTGAGCTCGAGCCCTTGCTGGCGGCGGAACTCCGCCGCGTGGCTCGGCGTGCGCTGGCCGATCAGCACGATGTTCGCACCCGCGTCCCGGAACTCATCGCGAGCGCGATGCAACTGCACCGCGTGTGCCTTGCAATAAATTCACCCGTAGTGCCGCAGCCATACCAGCACGGCGGGGCGGTCTTGCCAGAGATCGCCGAGCCGGACTTCGTTGCCCTCGTGATCGGGCAGGACGATGTCGGCCAGCGCGTCGGCGCGGTCCGGCGGATGGGTCGCCTGCTTGGTCCTGGAGATGCCGAGCATCGACGGCGAACCCTACATACTGGGCGTTCATGAGCGAGCCGGAGGTCCTGTGGACGCCATCTGAGGAGCGGGTGCAGCGGGCCACGCTGACGCGGTATCAGGCGTGGGTGGAGCAGCGGCACGGGTTGTCGTTGCAGTCCTACGAGGAGCTGTGGCGCTGGTCGGTGGACAACCTCGACGACTTCTGGGCCTCGATCGTCGAGTTCTTCGATGTGCGGTTCGGCGGTGAGCCCGCGGGGGTGCTCGCGTCCCGCGAGATGCCGGGCGCCCAGTGGTTCCCTGGAGCCACGGTGAACTTCGCCGAGCACATCTTCCGCGGCAAGGAAGACGGCGCGCTCGCGCTCCAGCACGCGTCCGAGCTGCGTGAATTGTCGTCGTGGGACTGGGGACGGCTGCGTGCCGAGACCGGGAGGATCGCGGCTGGACTGCGTGCGCTGGGCGTCGGCGAAGGCGACCGCGTCGCGGCGTACATGCCAAACATCCCCGAGACCGTCGCCGCCGTGCTCGCGTGCGCCTCGATCGGCGCGATCTGGTCCTCGGCCGCGCCCGAGTTCGGCGCGCGCAGCGTGATCGACCGCTTCGCGCAGATCGAGCCCAAGGTGCTGCTCGCTGTTGACGGGTACCGCTATGGGGGACGCGACTTCGACCGCCGAGGTGTGGTGGATGACATCGCCGGCGCGATCCCGTCGGTGGAGCGCGTGGTGCGGCTCGGGTATCTGGACGGGTCCGGCTGGGACGACGGCTTCCTGGTCGACGCGAACCTGACGTTCGCGTCGGTGCCGTTCGACCACCCGCTGTGGGTGCTCTACAGCTCCGGCACGACCGGGCTGCCCAAGCCGATCGTCCACAGTCAGGGCGGGATCCTGCTCGAGCAGGTCAAAAAGCAGCACCTGCACATCGATGCGCAGGCCGGCGACCGCCTGTTCTGGTTCTCGACGACAGGCTGGATGATGTGGAACTTCGTCGTCGGGATGCTCTTGACGGACGCGTCGGTGATCCTGTTCGACGGCAACCCCGGCTACCCCGACCTCGGGACGCTGTGGACTTTGGCCGCCGACACGGGGATGACCACGTTCGGCACGAGCGCCGCGTTCATCTCGGCGTGCATGAAGGCCGACGTGCGGCCCCGCGAGGGCCGCGACCTGAGTGCGCTGACGGCGGTCGGGTCCACGGGGTCTCCTTTGTCCGAGGACGGGTTTCGCTGGATCTATGACCAGCTCGGGTCAGAGACGTGGCTGTTCTCGACGTCCGGCGGCACCGATATGTGCACCGCATTCGTCGGCGGCGTCCCGACCCTGCCGGTGTATCTAGGAGAGCTTCAGGCCCGGGCGCTCGGCGCGTCGGTCGAGTCATGGGACCCCGAGGGCCGGCCGCAGATCGACGAAGTCGGCGAGCTGGTGATCACCAAGCCGATGCCGTCGATGCCGATCTACCTGTGGGGCGACCCCGAGGGGACCCGGCTGCGCGAGAGCTACTACGACTACTTCCCGGGCGTCTGGCGCCACGGCGACTGGATCAAGATCACCTCGCGCGGGACCGCCGTCATCTACGGCCGCTCCGATTCGACGATCAACCGCGGCGGCGTCCGCATGGGCACGAGCGAGATCTACAGCGCCGTGCTGTCGGTGGACGAGGTCGTCGATGCGCTGGTGATCGACCTGCCACGCGAGGGCACCGACGGGTGGATGCCGCTGTTCGTGGTCCTGCGGGAGGGGGAGACGCTCTCGGACTCGCTGACCGAGACGATCCGGCGCCGCGTGCGCGAGTACTGCTCCCCGCGGCACGTGCCCGACGAAGTCCGCCAGATCGCCGAGGTGCCGCGGACCCTGTCCGGCAAGGTCCTCGAGGTCCCCGTGAAGCGCATCCTCATGGGCACGCCGGTAGAGCAAGCCGCGAGTCGCGAGTCGTTGGCGAACCCGGGCTCGCTGGATTACTTCGTCCGCCTAGCTGCAAATTAACTGCGCAAACCCGGGGCGATCGGGCTCCGGGGCTCGAGACTTCCAGGAAAGGCCCGGTATTGGGGCCTTTCCTGGAACCGACAGTGTGCGCCGTCCCACTACCCGACCCGATTGACGAGTCAGTCAGGCGCTTGGCAGGGCGGCATCGGGGTTACGTAACCCGAGCGCAGCTGCTGGACCTCGGGCTAGGCAGGCGGTTGATCGCTCATCGGCTGCACACGGGCCGGCTGATCCGCGTGCACTACGGGGTGTATGCGGTCGGACACGAGCCCGCAAGTGCCGTCGACAGGGCGTATGCGGCTCTGCTTGCGTGCGGCCCGGGAGCGCTCCTGAGTCATGCGAGCGCGGCGGCGCTCTGGGGAGTCTTCGAAAGGTGGTGGGAGCCGTTCGAGGCGATGGTGCCCACAGGCAGGCGGCGACCGGGGATCAGAATCCATCGAGCGACCGTTGACCGCAAAGACGTCCGGCGACATTTGGGGATTCGGGTCACGAGCCCCGCGCGCACGATCTTTGACATCGCCCCGCGGCTCACCGACAGGGCCCTGACCCGGGCGGTCAACGAGCTGCGAATCGAGCGTCGGCTGCAACTCGAGCACCTCGCCGAGCTCGTCGCCCGTCTCCCGCGCCACCCCGGCGCCCGGCGCGTCAAGCCGCTCATCGAGAGCCCGAAGGGGCCGACGCGCTCCGAGCTCGAGGACGCCTTTGTCGCCTTCACCGAACGCTTCGGGCTGCCACAGCCGGAGTTGAACGCCCGGGTGGCGGGCTATGAGGTCGACGCGTTGTTCCGCGAGCAGCGCGTGATCGTGGAGCTCGATGGGTATCAGTTCCACGGGACGAGGCAGGCGTTCGAGAAGGACCGAGAACGCGACGCGGCCACGCTCGCCGCAGGATTCGTAACGGTCCGAATCACCTGGGAGCGCCTGACCGAATCCCCGGAGAAGGAGGCCGACCGCCTAAACGCGATCATCGCCGGCCGTTCCTGACTTACGAACTTCTTACGACACTCTCAAACTCTGGTGCCAGATTCCCATCCACGGGCGCCCCTGCGCATCCAAGGCGCCCGGCCAACTTAAGGAGTGGGAGCTTTGCAGGCATTTCCCAAGCGCAAGCTTGTCATCGGCGGAACGGTCCTCGCGCTCGCGGCAGGTGCGGGCGGCGCGGTGGCGGCGACCCAAGGGTCGAGCAACCCGCGTCAGCAGTACCTCAACGACGTCGCCAAGCGTCTGAACGTGACCCCTGCACAGCTCAAATCCGCGCTGCAAGGCGCGGCTATCGACCAGCTCGAGGCGGCTGTCAAGGCCGGGAAGCTCACGCAGGCTCAGGCCAACGCGCTGAAGCAGCGCATCCAACAGGGGGCCCCCAGCGGCCTTCCCTTCATCGGGCCGCTGGGTCCGGGAGGCCCCGGCCGCGCCCCGTTGGGATTCGGCTTGCGCGGCGCGGTGTTCTTCGGACCGGACGCGCCGGCAGCCGCCGTCGCGAAGTACCTCGGCTTGACCGAGGTCCAGCTGCTCAAGCAGCTGCAGAGCGGCAAGTCGCTGGCCGACATCGCCAAGGCCCAGGGCAAGACGACCGCTGGGCTCGAGCAGGCGATCACGGCCGCGGCCAAGACGCGCCTGGACAAGGCGGTCGCCAACAAGCGCCTCACCGCGGCTCAGGAGCAGAAGATCCTCAGCGCGCTATCGGCCAACATGAATGACGTCGTCAACAACACGCTCGCCAAGGGCGCGCCCGGCCTGCTCGGCTTCGGCTTCGGCTTCGCTGGCCCGGCCAAGCTGGGCCTGCACCGCGCGCTCTTCTTCGGCCCGGCCGCGCCGGCCACCGCCGCCGCGAAGTACCTCGGGCTGACCAAGGTCCAGCTGCGCCAGCAGCTCCGCAGCGGCAAGACGCTCGCGCAGATCGCCAAGGCCCAAGGCATGTCGACGTCCGGGCTCGAGCAGGCGATCACCGCTTCGATCAAGGCGCGCTTGGACAAGGCGGTCGCCAACAAGCGCATCACTTCGGCCCAGGAGCAGAAGCTGCTCAAGGCCCTGTCGACGGGCATCGACGGCATGGTCAACGGCACTCCGCCGATCGGTCCGCGCTTCGCACGGCCCGGACTCGGGTATCAGAGGGCTTTCAAGGGCCGCTTTGCGCGGCCAGGGAGCTTTACCCCACCAGCGCCCGCGCCCGGAGCGCCCGCGGTAGCAGTGCCTGCGCCGGCAGGCCCGTTCGCCTGAGCGCGGGCCCGGCGGGCCAGCGCTCACAAACTTACGCGGCTCTCATCGAGCTCTCACGGGTTTCTGATCGACGGCTGCTGTACTGGGGGAAGCATCCATATGAGATACGAGTCCTTTAGGAGCAACGTCTAATGAGTCGTCTGAGCCGTGTGATTCCGATCGTTGGAGGCGCCGTAGCCGGCGGGGCAATTGCCCTTCTCGTCGCGACTGGCGGCGGCGGCAGCTCCAAGGTCACCACGCAGACCATCACCCAGCCCGCCAGTTCAGCGGCGGTGCCCACCGCGCTGAGCACGTCGCACGGGCTGACCATCAACCAGATTTATCGCGCGGCCAGCCCGGGCGTGGTCGACATCACGGTGTCGACAAACCAAACGTCGGGCAGCGGCTTCTTCGGTGGGGGCGGTGGCCAGCAGCAGCAGCAGCAGGAGACCGGCGAAGGCGCCGGCGTCGTTTACGACACCAAGGGCAACATCCTCACCGACCAGCACGTTGTCGCTAACGCGACCTCGGTGAAGGTCCACTTCCAGGACGGCCGCAGCGCGGACGCCAAGGTGCTCGGCACCGACCCGTCGACCGACGTCGCGGTGATCCACGTCGACGTGCCCGCCTCGGAGCTTCACCCGATCCCGTTCGCAGACTCCTCGACCGCTCAGGTGGGCGACCCGGTGGTCGCAATCGGCAGCCCGTTCAGCCTGCCCGAGACGACGACCGCCGGAATCGTGAGCGCGGTCGGTCGCAGCATCACCGCGCCGAACAACTTCACGATCACTGGCGCGATCCAGACTGACGCGGCGATCAACCCCGGTAACTCGGGTGGCCCGCTGCTCGACGGCAACGGTCACGTGCTTGGTCTGAACGACCAGATCCAGACCAACTCGGGCTCGAACGCGGGCGTCGGGTTCGCGACTCCGGCCAACACCGACGCGCGGATCGCCAACGCGATCATCGCCGGCAACCCGGTCAAGCACGCCTACGTCGGCGTCGAGCTGAACTCGGCATCGACCAACGGCGCGCAGGTCACCCAGGTGCAGCCGTCCTCGCCGGGCGCGTCGGCCGGCCTGCAGGCCAACGACGTGATCACGGCCGTCAACGGCAAGTCGGTCGCGACCACGCAGGGCTTCATCGAGACCGTCGACAACTACGCCCCCGGGCAGACGATCACGCTGACCGTCAAGCGCAACGGCCAGCAGCAGAGCATCCAGCTCAAGCTTGGGACGAGGCCGCAGTCTGCGTCTCAGTCCCAGAACGGCGGCTGATAGCCCACGCCGCCGAACGCTCGGAAGGACTCCGACTGCCAGGGCCTCGCGCCCTGGCAGTCTGGTTTTAAGACTCAGTTCGGCAGCGTCGAGACCTGCGCGACTGCCCGCTCCATGAGCTCGTGGTGCACCGAGCGGGTTCGGCCCTCGCGCCGGCTCCAGGTACCGTCCGGGCCCAGCGTCCAGGCGAACGTGTCATCGGCAAGGCAGCGCTCGAACGTGTCGGCCAGCTCGGCGCGCAGCTCTTCCTTCTCGACCGGCGCGAGCAGCTCGACGCGGGTGTCGAGGTTGCGTGGCATCAGGTCGGCGGAGCCGATGTAGTAGCTGTGCTCGTCGCCGCGGTGGAACGCGTAGATCCGCGAGTGCTCGAGGAACCGCCCGACGACCGACACCACCCGGATCGTCTCGCTGACGCCCTCGATTCCCGGCATCAGGCAGCAGATGCCACGGATGTTCAGGTCGATCGGGACCCCGGCCTGAGAGGCGCGGTACAGCGCCTGGATGCAGCGACGGTCGACCAGCGAGTTCATCTTCATCTGGATGCTCGACGGCTCGCCGGCCTCGTGCGCGGCCGTGGTGCGCTCGATCTCCTCGATCAGCGGGCCGCGCATCGACGACGGCGCGACGAGCACCTTGCGCTGGCGCTTTGGGTGCCCGTAGCCGGTCAGCGTGTTGAACAGGTTGGCGACTTCCTCGCCCAGTTCGCGATCGGTCGTGAACAGGCCGAAGTCCTCGTAGAGCCTGGCGTTCTTGGCGTGGAAGTTGCCGGTTCCGATCATCACGTAGTGGCGCACGCCGCCGCGTTCGCGGCGCACGACGAGGATCGCCTTGGCGTGGGTCTTCAGTCCGGGGATCCCGTGCACGACGTGGGCGCCGACTTCTTCAAGGGCTCGGGACCAGCGGATGTTCTGGCGCTCGTCGAACCGGGCCTTGAGCTCCACCAAGCAGACGGCCTGCTTGCCCTTCTCGGCGGCCTCGATCAGCGACGGGACGAGCGCGGAGTCGTCCGAGGTCCGGTACACGGTCATCTTGATCGCGAGCACGTCGGGATCGTCGACGGCCTGCTGCACGAACCGCTCGACGCTGGTCGAAAACGATTGGTACGGGTAGTGGACGAGCACGTCGTTGGCGCGCATCGCGGCCAACACGTCCGGGTGGTCGTCGTCGTCGCCCGGCCCCGCGGCGAACGCGGGGTGCGTGAACGGCGTCCACGGCGGCTGGTGGAGGTCGGGATGGCCGTCGAGCGAGGCGATCTCCCAGAGGTCACCGAGGTCGAGCATGCCCTCGACGTCGTAGACCTGAGTCTCGGTGACGCCCAGCCAATCGATCAGGTGCGATCGGAGCACCGGGTCCATCCGCGCACCAACCTCGAGGCGTACGACCTCGCCGAAGCGCCGGCGCCGAAGCTCGGCCTCAACGGCCTGGAGCAGGTCGTCGGCCTCGTCGGACACTTCGAAGTCGGCGTCGCGCGTGACCCGGAACAGGTCGTAGCTGATGATCTCGATGCCCGGGAACAGCGCATCGAGGTGCTCGGCGATGACGTCCTCGAGCGGCACCAACACGTCCTTGGAGATCTCGATGAACCGCGGCAGGACTTCCTTGGGCACCTTCACCCGCGCGAACACCTCGTGGTCGAGGTCGGGGTCGCGCATCCGCACGATCAGGCTCAGCGACAGGTTTGAGATGTACGGGAAGGGGCGGCCGGGGCCGATCGCGAGCGGCGTCAGGACCGGGAAGATCTCCTCGCGAAAGCGCCGCTCGATCGTGCTCGCCGCGGCTCCGCACTCCTCGCAGCCGACGATCCGGATGCCGTGCTCCGCCAGCGCCGGCATGACGTTGTCTGAGAACTCGCGGGCCTGCCGGCGGTCCTGGCCGCGGACGGTCTTGGAAATCTGCCTGAGCACGTCGCTGGGCGACAGATCATCGGGGCCGCGAGCGTCGATCCTCGCGTCGACCTGGTCGTGCACGCCGGCCACGCGAACCATGAAGAACTCGTCGAGGTTGGTGGTGAAGATCGCCAGGAACTTGCAGCGCTCGATCAGCGGCAGCGACTCGTCCTGGGCCAGCTGCAGGACGCGGTCGTTGAAGTCCAGCCAGGACAGCTCCCGGTTGAGGTAGAGCTCGGGGTCGGCCAGCCGGTCGACCTCTTCGGTTGCGCGTGCGTCGGTCATCGATACCCCTTGTGCAGCCGCCGCCTGAATTCCATCCACTGACTGATCCATCATCCCACCGTCGCGACGTCGAGACGGGCGATCCCGGCCAGCTCGACCGGTCGCAGCAGCGAGATCAGCTCGCCCTTGTTGACGCCGGCAAGTCCGCCCTTGCGCATCCGCGCCTGCGCACCCGTCAAGTCGTGCAGCAGCATCGAGAAGCTGGGGTCATGGCCAACCAGCAGCACGTCGCCGATGCCGGCGATGAGGTCGTGGACATCGAAAGGCTCTCCGGCCAGGGCCCGCTCGACCCTGATCTCGACGCCGAGCGGCTCGCACACCCGTTGCGCGGTCTGCAGCGCGCGCAGCTTCGGGCTGGACAGACACAAGTCGAGGTGGACTCCGAGGCGTGCGAGTGCAATCCCGGCGGCGTCGGCCTGTCGCATGCCCTTCTCGGTCAGCGGGCGCTCGTCGTCGGGGGCGCCTTCGGCTGCTTCGGCGTGTCGGAGCAACCAGAGCATGAGCAAACTGTACGCGGCACAACCAAATCGAGTTTTGCGGGCGCCACTAAGAGACGGGGGCCCGATCTGGGAGCCGCCGGCACCGGGAGCGCATCTGCTCAAACCCGTGCGGCAGGGCCCCGATGATCTGCTCGACGCTGTCGAGGAGATCGGCGGCCCGCGCACGCTCACCCCAGCGATCCTCCGCCTCCGCCATCACCAGCAGCGTGTCGATGGCTTCGCGGTGCCCGGGATCGGCAGGCCAGAGAGGAGGCTCGGCGATCAACGTCACGCACGGAACTTAAGACAAAGCCCGCAGTCGGCGTGTGACGCTTTGGTTAAGGAGCCAGTCCGATCCTAGCCAAATCGGAGGCGACTAGGGGTGCGGGAGCGGCTGTCCTACTGCCGGCGAGCTGCCGGGCGCATCGTGCACGGGCAGCCGCAGCTGCAGGGTGCTGACCGCGATCGAGAACTGTCCGTTGGATGCCCGCGCGTAGGGCGCGTCCTGGCCGAGCAGCTCGAGCTTGGCGGTGTGACCGGCCGCGAAGTGCCACGCGCCCGGGTGCAACTGGAAGACCTGGCGGCCGCTTGACTGCACTCGGTACAGACCGCGCGCAACGAGCGTCTCGGTGTTCGTCCCGGGGTCAACATCCCACAGGCGAGCGGCGACCTCGGGGAACTCTCCGGTGACGTTCAGCGTCGCGACGACGGTCGGAGATCCCAGGAGCGTGTAGCCGTGGCCGGTTGCGGCCGGAAGGCGGTACGTGGCGACGCCGGGCCCCTGGTCGGTTGCCGACACGGACGCGCAGGCCCCATCGCCGGCGATCGGATCGATCGCGCGGGAGATCGCCGGGTTGCCCGCGGCCGACAGGATCGTCTGGCTGGGGGGCGAGCTGAAGTCGACCTCGCCTGGATGCAGGCCAGCCCACGTGGACGCGCTGAATGGTCCGCCGGATCGCGCCGTCGACGGGCACGTCTCGATCGTCGCCGTCGCGCCGAGCTGGGGCTGGGCACCGGCGCCCTTGACGTAGTAGTCGAACATGTTCTGGATCCGGCTGGAGAGCAGCGCCTTGTCGCCGGGCTTGTTCTGTGCGCGTTGGTGGCCGAAGTCACCGTCGACGAGCGCGATCGGGTCCGACGGATACAGAGCGCGCTCGAGGTTGTAGTAACGGACGGCTTCGTCGACCGGGAACAGGTCGTCGGTGAAGCCGTTGGCGATCAGCAGCGGCGCCGGCGACAACGCGGCGGTCCCGTAGGCGCCGTCGAGCAGGTAGTAGGCGGAGTGAAAGCGCGCGATTTGCGTGATGATCGCCTGCGCCTCGGGATTGGTGTCATACGGCTCGCCCGCGTTGAGCAGCGCAAACCAGGCGGGCAGGTCGGCCTGCTGGTCGGTGGCGCTGTAGTCCCCCTCGGTGGCGCCCAGCGCGAACAGGCCCGAGACGAACGACTGCTTCTCGACTCCGATCGGGCTCAGATCGGCAGTGGGTCCGGTGATCTGGTAGTCGAGCGTGCGCCCGTTGGGCATCAGTGAGTAGGCGAGGTCGCTCCACGGGATCACGGGCGCGGCTGCGGCGAGGTGCAGAGCCCGGCCGTTCGGTGTTCGCCACGGGCTCAGCGTGCCGTCGGCGTTCATGATCCGGCTCTTCAGCGTGGCCAGTTCGAGCGAGACGCCGCCACCGTAGGACTCGCCGGTCGCACCGATGCGGTTGGGGTCTACGACGCCGTTGTCGACGAGCAAGCCCGTCTCGTACTGGATGTCGCGGACCTCGTAGCGCTCGTCGTCGAGCCGGATGTAGCCGCTTAGACATGCGGCGGGGGCGGCCGCCCGTGAAGCGGGCGTGCCACATGAGTCGCCCCAGCCGCGAGCTGCAAGCTGCATGACCGCATAGCCACGCTCGGCCCACGCGTCGGCGGTCGGCCCGTAGAACTGCGTGTCGTTGGGCCCGGTCGGTGCAACGCCCCACCCGTGGCTCTGCACGACGAACGGGTAGTGGCCGTCGCTGCCCGATCGCGGAGCCGGCGGAAGGATCACCCACACCTCAAGCGGCGATCCGTCAAACGCCTTCAGACGCAGATCGGCTGTGCCGCCGCCATTGTCGGTGCCGTGGCAGACGCGCACGCCGTCGGACTGCGTCGCGCACGGGATCGGGTTGCCGCTCATCGTCTGGCCGGCGAACACGCTCGTGATCGACGCCGCCTGCGCCGGAGCGGCGACCACAGCGGCGACGAACGCCGCAACGAGTGCGAGTAGGCACCTCCTCATCCGCGGCACCCACGTTAGACATATTTTGAGAGGGAGGCGCCGGTTCCGCGCCGCGGCTATCCGATCAGCAGACGGCGCCCGAACACGCGCTGGAAGATCTCGCCGTCGCCATAGCGCTCGACGCTCCAGCGCGGAAGCGTCAGGTCGCCGGCGGCCTTGAGGTGAAGGTCGACGCCATCGCCGTTGCCGCGCAGCTGGGCGGCGCTGACCGACTGGTCGCGGCCGCGTTCGAGGTGCTCCGCAAGACGCAGGATCACCGCGCAGCGCTCGAGCAGTTCTTCGTCGCCGGAGTCGGCCAGCGAGGCGATCTCGCCGAGCTTCGGCGTGCCCTTGCGGTGATAGCGGCACATCTGGGCGATCAGGGCGCGCTCGCGAGGATCGAAGCCGGGCAGCTCGGCACTGATGATCAGGTAGTACGAGTGCTTGTGGTGGTCGTCGTAGGAGATCGTCATGCCGACGTCGTGCAACATCCCTGCCGCCCAGAGCAGCTCGCGCTCGCCGTCCTTGGGCTTGAACTGGCCCCCGTCGACGAGCGAGTCGAACATCTCGAGCGCGAGCTCGGCGACGTGGGCGACGTGGGCGAGGTCGGATTCGTACTGGATCGCGAGGTTGCGCACCGCCGCCTCGCGGACGCCGTCGAACAGCGGCTCCTCTCCCGCCAGCAGCTCGCGTGCGAGGAACACGCCGTCGCGAAGGCTGGCCTCAGTGACCTCGATACCGGCGAAGTCGCCGATCTCGAGCACGGTCTCGATCGTCAGCGCCGAGGCGAGGATGATGTCGCCGCGGCCGGGCTTGATGCCGGGGACGTCTCCTCGCTCGGACGGCGGCAACGACGCGAGCGTGGAGACCAGGTCGCCGAGCCCCTTGCGCGTGATCACAAATCCCTGGACGCCGATGTCGATCTCGTCGTGCTCGTGCAGAGCGGCTGAGGCGAGGTTGCGGACGGCGCCGCCGATTCCCACGAGGCGACCGCCGCTTTCGGCCAGCCACGGCAGTCCGGCGAGGGTGTCGCGAACGTGATCGCGCACGCGGTTCAGATCCTTCTTCTTCGCCGGGCCGCCTCCGGGGAGGAACTCCTCGGTGATGCGCACGGCGCCCAGCTGGAACGACGTCAGCGCTTTCGCGCGCCTATCGGCGACTTCGATGAGCTGCATACTGCCGCCGCCGATCTCGAGCACCGCCCCGTCGGTGATCGTCGACGTGTTGACGGCGGCGATGTATCCGAAGCGGGCCTCCTCCTCCGAGGGGAGCACCTCGATCTTCAGCCCGGTGGCCTCCTCGGCGGCTGAAACGAACTCGCGGCCGTTGTCCGCATCGCGGATCGCGCTGGTGGCGACCGCGTGCACCTCGCCGGTATCGATCTCGTTGGCGGCGCAGAAGCGGGCGAACACCCCGAGCGTCTCGAGTCCGCGCTGGATCGCATCGTCGGCAAGCCGCCCGGTGGCACCAAGCCCGGCGCCGATCCGCACCGTCTCGTAGAGCTCGTCGGTGCGCTTCCACCAGGAGTGCGGCGCGTAGGTAAAGACGACCAAGCGCCACGAGTTCGATCCAAGATCGATCACTGCGACCTGTCGATTCGGCTGCTCGGCGTCCCAGGCGGCGCGGGTCGATCGCCAGCTCACACCCGAATCATGCGCATTCCCTCGGACGCTTCGCGCCGGGTGTCCCCGCTAAATGGTGGATTCTCTACGCGACCTCGTCGGGCAGCTCGTACCAGCGCTTGCGCTCGCCCACCCTCGCGCGGAGCTTCCAGCCCCGGCTCTTGGGCCTGGCCTCGATCCGGGCCAGCAGGTTGCCGAGCCGGTCCGAGATGCGACGCGCGTCGTCCTCGGGCAGCGCGTAGTCGCCCAGGTGCGCGCGGCAGCGCTCGAGGTTATGGGTGATCGTCCGCCACAGCCCCCAGTCGCCAGCGCACAGCTCGGCGATGCGCTCGCCGTTGATCGCCTCGTCGTCGTGGTCTGAGACCTCGTGGCCATAGAAAAGGAGCGCGGTGTCGCGCACGTCCTTCTCGTTGAGCTCGACGATCTGCAGCTTGGTGAGCACGAGCTCGGCGAGCGGAACCGTTTGCTGTCCGGGGGTGAGCCGGCCGTCGAATGGGATCTCGTGGCACATCCGGAACGAGCCGACGAACACGTCGACCTGGCGGCCGTGCTCCGGATCGAGATAGAGCAGCCGCTCGCGGCCCTGCAGCGCGTTGAACTCCTTCGAGGGGTCGTAACCAAGCGAGTCGAGAAGATCGCCCGCCGCCCTGCCGTGACCCTTGGGTACGGCGAAGTCGATGTCGTGATATTCGCGGGACAGCGACGGCGGGACCTCAGAGGCGTGCAACCGCACCGCAATGCCTCCCAGAAGTGCCAGCGTCGTTCCGTCGCGGCCGGCGGCGTCCAGCACCCGGCGAGCCTCGTCGACAATGTCTGCAAGGATCGCCGTCATCTGACCATTATTGTTGCGAGCGGCGCCGCTGCCGGATGCGGACCGCCGCTCCGATCGCCGCTCCAAAGAGCAGCGCGCTCAGATACCAGGGAGTCACGAGCAGCGCGACCGCGATCCCGAGCATCGTCAGCCAGATCGCCGGTCGCCAGTCGCGCCAGTCGCCTCTCACAGCGTCCCCGCCTTCAACTCCGCGGCGACGTGCTTCTGAACCGACGCCACCGCCCGGAACGCCTCCTTCAGGTGGCTGCGTGTGAGCCCGCTCAGCTCGGCGGGGTCGACGTAGTCGTCGGGTGCCTCGCCGGCCCGGAGCCGACGCACCTGGTGCTGCATGCGCAGCGCGGCGATCAGCTCGAACGCGTCCTCGAGCGTCTGCGCGTCGGCGGGTGGAAGCGTGCCGGCGGCGCCGGCCGCTCGCAGCCGCTCGATCGTGGATGCGCTCGTCACGCCGGCTGCCATTGCAGCCCATCGTGCCAGGTCGACGATCGGGATCACGCCTCCGTGCTTGAGGTCGAGGCGGCCACGGTGCTCGCCGTCGTGCTCGACGACGAGCCCGCGCAGGAAGCCGGTGGGCGGACGGTGGGAGAGGGCAAAGCGGGCGAGCATCCGCAGCAGCACCGAGCCAGGCTCGACGAGCCGGAAGGTATCCGCGACCGGCGAGCCGGTGTGCACGCCCCAGACAGGACGGCTGTCGACGAGCACGGACACGAGGATCAGTGCCTTCTCCTGAGTCGGGTCGGCGATCCAGCTGCGGGCCGCTGCCTGCCATGAGCTCACCGATCGCACGAACGCGGGATTGGATGCACACGCCTCGTGTGGGTCGGGCCGCATGCCGGAGGCCTCCAGATCGCCAACCACCTTGGCGGCGAGCGACTGCAAGCGGGGGCGGACAGCTGCATCGTCTGCGCCGCCGAAGAAGACGACCGCGGAGTCGATATCCGAAGTCGGAACCATCTCGCGCCGCGCCTGGCTGCCCAGCGCGAGCCACGCAAACGACCGGAACCGCTCCTGCGCTGCCGTGACCTCGAGCTCGAGCACCCGCCGGGTCAGGGCGTCGACGACGACCGAGTAGACGGCCATGATGTTCGTGGCAGCGACGCGAGCGTCGTGCATCGCGATCACCATGGGCGCCAGCTCGCGCCCGGCAGCAATGAGCTCCTCGATCGTCTGGGCGTTGCCGATGCGCCGGCGCAGGAAGAACGACGACCGCGAGTATGCGGCGAGCAGGTCGACGTCTTCGATCACGCCGAGGATCTTTCCGGTCGCCGACACGACCGGGAAATGCCGAAAGCCGCGGTCCAGCATCTCGAGCAGGATGTCCCCGCCGAGCCGGTCCGGGCGGCACGTGTACGCGGGCGCCGACATCGCCGCCGAGGCCGGCGCATCGCCGCCCAGGCCGGCCGCCAGGACGCTGGTTCGCAGGTCGCGATCGGTCACGATCCCCAGCGTGCCGTCGCCCAGGTCGACCAAGGCACACGTGGTGCCGCCGGCGCTCATTCGCTGCACCACGTCGCGGATCGGCGTCTGCGGAGCGCAGATGACGGGCGGGGCGCGCAACAGCGAGCCGACAGGCTCGTTGGTGGGATCGCGCGCGCTGGCGTCAACATCCGCGGCCGCACCCCCGCTGGGGCGCTCGAGCAGCGAGCGCGCCACGAACCGCAGGCCGGCCGGATCCGAGAGCAGGCTGCGCGCGACCTCGGCGTCGATCCGGTAGCAGGTGACGTCCTCCGCCGCGCGGGCTTCGAATCCAGTGGGCAGGCCCGAGAGCATCGATGCGTGACCAAACAGCTCACCCTCCCCGAGCAGGTCGAGCACGATCCCGTCGTGGACGATCTCGATCGTGCCGGTGCGCACGACGCGAAGGTGCGCCACCGGGTCGGCGCCCTGACTGATGATCGTCGCCCCGGCCGGGTGCTCCTCGAGCTCGACGGCTTCGGCGACGCGCTGGACCCTGTCTGCGCCAAGGGCGTCAAACGGGGCGTGGTCCAGCAGGAACCGGACTATGTCGGGCGGCCCGGCGTGGGTTGCGCTCAAGCCACCGCCGGTGGGGCGGCTGCCTGCGCTCCCTGCCGGGCGTCCTCCTTGAGCATGTCTGCGCACTTCTCGCCGACCATCATCGTCGTGATGCACGGGTTGATCGCTGGGAGGAACGGGAGGATAGATCCGTCGGCGATGCGCAACGAGCGCACGCCGCGCACGCGAAGCCGCGGGTCGACCACCGCCGTCGGGTCCGAGTCCGGTCCCATGTGAGCCGTGCACGCCGGGTGGTAGACGGTGTTATGCGTCTTGTGCATGTAGTCGATCAGCTCGTCGTCGGTCTGAGCGTCGGGACCGGGAGCGAGCTCCGCCCCGGCCCACTCGGCCATCGGCGACTGGGAGACGATCTTGCGCGCGAGCCGCATGCCGAACGCCATCACGCGCTCGTCGTGCCCGTCGGGATCGGTGAAGTAGCGCGGGTCGACACGAGCCCGATCGCGGTAGTCGGACGAGCGCAGCCGCACGGTTCCGCGCGACCGGCCGCGGCACACGTTCGGGGTGAGACAGAACCCGTTCTCGGTGGTCGGGTAGCCCCAGCGCGCCGTGTTCATGTCAAACGGCACGGACCCGTAGTGCATCATCAGGTCGGGCCGGTCGAGGCCCTCTTCTGAGGTCGCGAACAGGCCGATCTCCCACCACTGGGTGGAGTGGCGCACCATCGGCTTGGAGGCGTCCCACTGGACGATGCCCTCGACGTGGTCGTCGAGGTTGGCGCCCACGCCCGGCGAGTCGACGAGCGTCTGGATCGCGAATTCCTGCAGGTGCTCGCCCGGGCCGACGCCCGAGAGCATCAGCAGCTTGGGCGTATCGATCGCGCCGGCCGCCAGGATTACCTCGCGCCGCGCCCGCACCGAAGCCTGCGTCAGCTGGTCCGGGGTCAGGTACTCGACCGCCGTCGCCCGGCCGTCCTCGATCGCGACCCGCTTGACCCAGCAGTGCGTTCGGACTTCGAGATTCGACCGGCCGCCCAGGATCGGGTGCAGATACGCGTGCGACGAGGACATGCGCGTGTTGTCGGGGGCCGAGTTGATCTGGAACCAGCCGGCCCCGTTGGTGACCGTGTAGCCCTCGTTGTAGCGGCTGGTGGGCAGCCCGGCCTGCGCGGCGGCCTCGAGGATCGCGACGCCGCACGGGTCGTCGGGCGGCACCGTGCGGATGTTGACCGGGCCGTCGCGCCCGTGGTGATCGCCGGGGCCGTCGTTGCTCTCCAGCCGCTTGATCAGCGGCCAGCAATCCGCCGCGCTCCAGCCCTCGCAGCCCATCGCCGCCCATTCATCCAGGTCCTCCTTGGGCGTCCAGAACGCGATGCATGAGTTGTGCGACGAGCACCCTCCGAGCACCTTCGCGCGAGCGTGGCGCAGGAAGCTGTTGCCCTTCTCCTGCGGCTCGACCAGGTAATCCCAGTCGTAGCCGGAGTCGAGCAGATACATCCAGTCCTCGAGGCGCAGGATCGCGCCGTCGTTTACGTCGGAGGGTCCCGCCTCCAGCAGGCACACGGTGACGTTCGGGTCTTCGGACAGCCGGGCGGCCACTACGCATCCCGCCGTGCCGCCGCCGGCGATCACATAGTCGAACTCGCCGGCTTCGATCATGGCGCCATTTCACCCATCGGGGGCAGGTGCTCGAGATCGGGGACGTTGGCCCGGTGCTCCTCCAGCACCTGTGCCGGTTTCTTGGCCTGCACGAGGGAGTAGTACAGCGTGCCGATGATCACGACGGCGCTGATGAACAGCACGGGCGCCCACTGGAAGTACCAGTGCGGGTGCCCGACATAGTTGTAAACCGCGTTGCGCGGCCACGCGATGTTGATCGCCACAAGCGTGCCGTAAATCACGGCCGCGATGTTCACCGGCAGTCCCCAGCGCCCGAGCGAGAAGTACGGGCCGTGGTCGGGTTTGGGCCATTCGCCCCGCAGGCGCTTAATCAGCATCGGCACGGTCACCCCGAGGTAGGCCATGTAGAACATGATGATCGCGATCCCGGTGATCACCAGGAAGGCGCTCTGATTGCCGACGTTGATCGCAAGGAGCGCGATCGCGAGGATGCCGGTTACGAGCGCAGGCACCACCGGTACCTTGCGGCGTCCGGACACGCGCG
>Ga0207693_10001891_pt1 | contig 18327 bp, 17 predicted proteins | sample LARL81metaG_FD_184347 | JGI IMG/M metagenome (GOLD analysis project Ga0207693, IMG submission 184347) | Corn, switchgrass and miscanthus rhizosphere microbial communities from Kellogg Biological Station, Michigan, USA - LAR L8-1 metaG... | ecosystem: Host-associated > Plants > Roots >...
AGGCGAGGCCGCCGCCCACCTCGAGCACGAGATCGCCGCTCTCGGCGCCAGCCGCGGTGCAGTAATCCGGCATCTTCTGATAGAAAGCGCTCTGCTCGGCATCGTTGGAGCCGGCTTTGGTCTACTCTTCGCCGTCTGGGGAATCGATCTGATGGTTAAAGCACTGCCGGCGGACTTGCCCTACTTCCTGCAATTCGATCTCGATTGGCGAATCCTGTCATTTGCTATCGCGCTCGGGTTGGTTTCGGCGATTGCGTTTGGGTTATTTCCAGCGTTGCAGGCCTCGCGGCCTCAACTCGTGGGCACATTAAAGGAAGGCGGACGCGGCGGTGTTGGTGGCGGAAAAGGTCAGCGCGTTCGCAACGCCCTGGTGGTTAGCGAAGTGGCGCTTGCTCTTGTTTTGCTCACCGGCGCTGGCCTTATGGTCCGCAGCTTTCTGCGCACGCAAGCAATCGATATTGGGATCGACCCATCGAACACGTTGACCTTTCGCGTAGGGTTGCCGCCGTCTCAGTTCAAAGCGGAAGAAGCCGGGCGCTTTTTCAAGGCGTTGATGCCGCATTTCAAGACGATTCCGGGAGTTATCTCATCGGGAGCCACGGCGTCTTTGCCTGCTGCCGGCAATGTCGGAGCGTGGGCGATCGGGCCGAAGGATTCGGTGCAGCTCCTCGACGCCAAGGGCGCGGTCGTTCTCGATTTTGCCGAAGTCGAGTCGCGCATGTACGAGGCCGAGCGCAAGGGCGAGGGACTTTTCTTCATGCGCACCCAGGCCGCCATCCGCGCCGCAACGATTACCCCGGATCAGCTGTTCGGGGACTGGACCCTGCTGCAGGAATTCGAGAAGCCACTCTGCAAGCTGACGCTGTCGAACACCTCGGCGGGTGGGACAAGCTATCAGATCATCGTCAAGCCGGGCTGTACTGCCTCTATTGCCGGCTTTGCGCCTTCCACTTGGCGGATCGAGGACAACGAGCTGGTGTTCGCCGGCCGCTCGGGCGCCTGGCGATTTTCCGAAAGCGATGCAACCACCTGGGAGCGCATCCCGCCCAGCACCGATCCGCTGCTGATGATGCGCCAGTGAGCCCGCTGCGAGGACATGGCCCGCTAAGCTGGATTAACCCTGTGAGATAAAAAGAGCCCCGCCGGGGCGGGGCTCGCAGTGAGAGACGTTCATTCTGCCCATATAGTGGGGAGGACGACGGTCACAGCAACTGCGTTAGAAGCAGGCGACGCAAGTTAAATAGCTGTAAAATCGCAGAAATTGCAGCTGTGAAGATGTAAACGACCTGGAAGGACCTCGCTTGCTGTCCGGCCGTCCGCCAAATATTTGCTGAACCCTGATTTGCTGGTTTGCCACAAAACTGCACGCGCCATGGTCTCGCCCCGGCGGAGATGCTATGTCGCCCTTGCAGGAAGCATAGTCGGGCCGATCAGCGAACCCTGATCTGCCTACTCGGCTCGTCAGAGACCGCATGAAGGAGAGAGAGTTTGTACCGGGATATGCGAGTTGCAACCTGTGCGTCTCTCATCGTGTTCGGCGTCGTTCTCGCTGGCGGGGCGATGGCTCTCGTTCCCTCATTGGTCGATCGGCTTTCGGTCAGCAGAACCGAATTATCGCCCACGCCGGTGTGCGCAAGCACGCAGGCAGCATCGAAGGGCAAGGATTGCATCGTGCGACACGATCCGCCCGTGGGCACGGACGTCCAACCGGTTCAGCCCGCGCAGGTCGAGGCTTCCTCCCAGATCGACAACCCATCCCAGCGAACCTTGCCTCAGCAGCGCGCGGCCGCACTTCAGGACCAGCCAATCGAAACTCCTGAGATCGTCGCGCCGGTACACTCGGAAGAGGCCTCTGCGACCGTGCACTCGCCGGAGGTTGCCGCGCCCGTCCACGAGACCCTGCCCCAGCCGGCGCATGCCGAGGAACGCGCGCGCGCAAAGCCCACGCGCCAAACAAAGTCACGGCTGTCCCATGCGAACAAAACGGCTCGGCAGGATCAGACGGCGGAGCCGCGCACGCGCAAGGCTTTGGCGGCGATGCGGCGGTTTGAGGATTCCCGGCGCAACATTCCGATGAGCGCCTATGCGGCCGAGGGGCCGCCACGCCGAATCATCATCCGGCCCACATCGATCCAGGACGTGTATTACTACTCCGCCCGCCCCTGGGAATAAGCGCGCGTGGGTGAAGCCGGTGCAGCGGCCTTACCCAGCACCCATGAACTGCAACCACACGACCCCGAATGAGATGGTGAGAAGCGTCAGCGGCGCGCCAACCTTCGCGTAATCCCAGAAGCCGATGCTTACGCCATGCGTGCGGGCGATCTGAACTACGATGAGGTTTGCAACCGAGCCCACGATGGTGAGATTGCCGGCCAGCGTGGACGACATGGCAATCGTCAGCCAAGCGCGTTCCGGGTCAGCCAGGCTCGCCACGAACGGTTTGAGGACGAGCACCGCCGGCACGTTGCTGACGAGATTGGACAATACCGCTGTGACCAGGCTGAGCAGCGGCAGCCGATCGAGATGGAGGCCACCGACTGCATGTATCACTTCGGGAGTGAGCACCGCCTTCTCGAACCCTGCTACGACGATAAACAAGCCCATGAACATCAGGAGCAGGGTCCAATCGATCCTGTTGTAAACCTTCTCCGATTTTACACGCCGGGTAAGCAGAAGGAGCGCGCCCGAGATCAGAGCAGCTTTCGCCGGGGGTTGCCCTGCGAAACAGGCAGCCACCATTACCGCTGTGATCCCAACCGATTTGATGAGCAGTGCGGGATGCACGTGCTTGGCAAGTGGTTGAGCGTGGGAGCGCTCTCTTGTCCAGAATTCTCCGGGAAAAAGGAGAACGATCAGCAACAGCGTGAGCGACAGACCAACTGCCGCTATCGGTGACAGCGCTGCGGAAAACTCCGCGTAGGGTATCTGCGAGAAGCTACCGATCATGATGTTCTGAGGATTTCCCGTAATCGTGGCCGTGCTGCCGATATTGGACGCCATGGCGACTGCGAGCAGATAGGGAATGGGGTTGCGGCGAAGCCGTGTCACCGCATCGACGACAAGCGGCGTGAGAGCAAGACAGATTGCATCATTGACCAGAAACGCGGAGAAGAATCCGGAAACCAGGATGACTGCCGTTAGTAGCAAGACTGGGCGACCGGCTCGCGTGACGACCCAATTATTGACGACGTGAAAAAACCCGGAAAGCCGAATATTCGCAACGATGATCATCATCCCGAGCAGGAGCGCGATGGTATCGAAATCGATGGCCCGGTATGCATCGTCGAGCGACAGCAGGCCGGTCGCCAGCATCAGGCTTGCGCCCAAAAGGGCCGCGCCCGCCCGATCCATATGCGAGCCGGGAAGCTTGCCGATGGCGATGACCAGATAGGTCCCCATGAAGATGAGAACGGCTGCAATATCTGCCGTGTCCTGCTTCCAGACTGCCTGGAGCTGAGATGACCACTGAAACAGCCAAAATGCGGCAGCCGCGGCAAGCAGGACGAGCGCGCCGAGCCAAGACGCGAGCAGCACCCAGCCCGGTCGCTTTTGCGTGCGCCCGCGGAGACCGGCCCGTCCGGAGTTACGCATCAACATGAGCTGGCGAAATAGGACGAGCCCGCGTGATACAGCCGCCAGAAATAATTGCTGCCCCGTCGAGCGGGGTGCCGAGTTTTTGACGCACTCGGCTCCGAGCGACTGCCTGAGTTTTCATGATCGCCTCCGCTGCATGAATTCTCTTGCGCGCTGACGGTTCCGGAAGGGTTGGCATACTCATCGAGGCAAATTGTTGTGCGACGTCGCGTCAAACCCGTCCCTGCGCTTTCGTGGCCCATAGGCGCATGATCGAATCGCTCATGCCGACGACAATTCCGCTGATGATGAGCAGCATGGCCAGGATCAGGCCGGCACTGATCGGCTCGCCCAATGCAAGCGCTGAGCAGGCAACGCCGACGACGGGAACCACGAGGAGCGCAAGCGAGGTTGTGATCGCGGGCAGATTTTTGTTGACGATCTGCATCGCCCAGTACGGCAAGGCGATGCCCGCTGTGCCCCCATACACCAACAGCGCGAGCAGCCGAGCGCTCCATTCTATACGGGGCACACCCTCGAACAGGAGCGCCAGGGGAGCGAGCGTACAGGTCGCGAGGAGCACCTGCCAGGGAACGAGCTCGAAAGGCGAAGACACCCATCGATGGGCGCGGACATGCAGGATGCTCGCCGCCCAGCAGAACGACCCGAGCAGCACCAGGAGATTTCCCGTCACCGCTGCGTGGTCGTGCCAGGGGAAGTTGAAAGGATTGAACAGCACCGCGAGCCCAAAGAGGCCGAGGCCAATGCCGGCTATGCGCGCGCGCGTCAGCGCTTCGCTCAGGAATATGCGTGCGCCTGCGCTCACCCAGAGCGGGGTCGTGTAGCCAAGCACGATCGAGCGGCCGGCAGGAACAAACTGCAGTCCGACGCTCACTAGGACGGCGAAAGCGACCATGTGCAGGAGGGAAACATTGAGCACGACGGCGATATCGCCGCGCTGCGGGAGCGTCAAAGACCTTCGGCCGATCGAGATTGTGAACAGGGTGGCGGTTCCCACCACGGAGCGCAGCAGCAACGTCCATAGCGGCGGCACGTCCTGCAGGATCGCCTTGATCACCGGCCAAGCCGTCCCCCAGCCAACGGCAACGGCGCCCAGGAGCAAAATGGCCTCGTGCGATCGCAATGAGGATGTGTTCTGCTGCCCCACGTGGTCCCGCTGAAATGCCGATCCGCTGTTGCTGCTTGCGTCACACGCACCCTATGTATTCCCGCTGCTCAGGGCCAGAGCAGCTTTTTGGCGACTGAGATCAGCGCTGCAGGGTGGGCAAAGGCGCGCATTGCTCAGTCCTTTCCGAGGGGGCAAAATCGTGCGCGCAACGCAGTCAAGCTTGCTCAGACTGCGTAAACTTGTCTGCGCTGCCCACGCGGCGACGACACATCAGACGATTTTGCCAACCCTTGTATTAGCGCGAATCTACCCATGACCACTCGTCCGCAAGGCCACCCCCCCTTTCGCGCCGATCACATCGGCAGCCTCCTGCGTCCCACCGCACTGCGGCAGGCCTTCCGGCGGCATGCAGAAAGGGAGATCGGCGATGAGGAATTCGCGCGCATCCAGGACGACTGCATTCGCGCTGTCATACGCATGCAGGAGGAGATCGGCTTTGAGGTGGTGACCGACGGCGAGTTTCGGCGCGGGTCATACTGGGGCCGGTTTGTGGAGCGCACGGCTGGGCTTGATATTCGCCCCGCGCTGCTCAGGTTTCGCGATGAGCGCGGTGAGGAGGCCGATTTCACCGCGCCCTACGCGAGCGCGCCGGTGCGACGCACCCATCCGCTTGCGCTCGATGAGTACGCGTTCTTGCACCAAGCGTCGGGGGTTGCGGCGAAGATCACCCTCCCCGCACCTTCGACCATGCATTTCTTTCGCTTCTCCGATTTCGCAGACCCCGCGGTCTATGGGGACGCCCAATCCTTCTTTGCGGATCTCATTGCCGTGTATCGCGACGAGATAGCGGACCTGGTGCGGGCCGGCTGCAGATATGTCCAGCTCGACGAGGTAGCCCTCGCGCTTCTTTGTGATCCGGCCATCAGATCGAAGATCGAGAGCGCGGGCGGTGATCCCGATGTGCTGGTTGATGTTTACATCGACGCGATCAATGGAACGATCTCAGCCTGTCCTGCCGATGTGGTCGTCGGTGTGCACATGTGTCGGGGAAATTTCCGCGGCCGGTATCTCGGTGAGGGCGGATACGAGTCGGTTGCGGAGCGCTTCTTCACCCGCACCCGGGCCAACCACTTCCTGCTCGAATACGATACCCCGCGGGCGGGGGATTTCGCACCGCTGCGCTTCGTATCGAGCGGCAAAGGCATCGTGCTGGGTCTCATCAGCAGCAAGACGCCGAGCCTCGAGGGAATTGATGCCCTGCGCCATCGGGTCGAGGAAGCAACAAAGCATATTGCGCTTGATCAGCTGGCGATCAGCCCCCAATGCGGCTTTGCGAGCACCGCCGCCGGCAATCCGCTGACCGAGGCGGACCAGCAGGCGAAGCTCCGGCTCGTCGTTGCAGCAGCCAGGGCGATCTGGAAGTAGAGTGGGCGGACCACGCCAAGGGCAGGCCCCCCACTCAGCCGGCAAATCCGCCCGCGTCGAGAAAGGCCTGCTCCTGGGCAGTCGTGCTGCGGCCCATGATCGCGTTGCGATGGGGAAAGCGCCCAAATCGGCAGATTATCTCGGCATGTTGCTCTGCATCGCGCGCGAATTCTTCTTCGCCGTAGCTGCGCGCCAGCTCAAGGCAGTGCTCCTGGTCGGGCAGATATTCCGAATGCATGAACGGCAGATAGAAAAATTTGCGCTCCGCATGCGCGATTTTCCGATCAAAGCCGCGAGCGAGCGAGCGCTGCGCCACGGCGCGCGCCATGGGGTCGCAGTCGTAGCAGAGCCGCTGCCCGCGGAATATGTTGCGCGGGAATTGATCGAGCACGATAACAAGCGCCAATGCCGATTCCGGCGTTTCTTCCCAGGCCCCGAGCTTGCCGCCTGCGGCAGCTTCCCAGACCGCAAGAAAGCGGGACGCGATTTCCTGATCGAACGCCGGGTCCTTCTTGAACCACTTGTCAGGTCCTGCCGCGCGCGAGAATGCCAGCACCTCATCGGGGCCTGCCGTCTGCTCGCGGCCGCGCTCGCGTGCCTGCGTCACTGCATCACCCTGCCAGGACATCATGCACTGAGCATACGATCATGCCGTTTGTGTCCATAACGCGCCTTCGCGTGCGATCCTGGCGTTACCTGCCGGGTTTCCTGCTGCAGTCGGTGCGCGCAGCCCGCCAGGCCAAGGGGGTGCCGGGAAATCTCTCGGTCAGTCTCTTGCGCGATGCCGAGTTCGCTTTCTGGACGCGCACGGTGTGGAGCGACGAGACCGCCATGCGCGGCTTCATGCTCTCGGGCACCCACCGGCGCGTAATGCCGCGCCTGCTGCAATGGTGTGACGAGGCAGCTCTCGTCCACTGGACGCAGGAGTCCTCCCAACCGCCCTCCTGGGCGGAGGCGCACCGGCGCCTGCAGCAGAACGGGCGGCCTTCCAAGATCAACCACCCCTCGCCGGCGCAACAGCAGTTCGCGTTTCCCGCGCCGCGCAGCAGCGGCGGGGTGCAGATCAAATGAGCGACGGCTAAGCCGCGCGGCGTACCGGAGCGCCGCTCAAGGTTCGAGCTCGGTGTCCCAGTAGAGATAATCGAGCCAGCTCTCATGCAGATAGTTCGGGGGGAACAGCCGGCCGTTGCGGTGCAGATGATGGACGCTGGGCTGAAACGGCATCTGCGAGGGCCACATGCGCGCCTCGGCCATGGTCATGTTGCCCTTCTTGAGATTGCAGCAGGAGCAGGCGGCGATGACATTGATCCAGGTCGTGTGCCCGCCGCGCGAGCGCGGCAGCAGGTGATCGAACGTGAGGTCGTCGCGCGAGCCGCAGTATTGGCAGCAGAACCTGTCGCGGAGAAAGACATTGAACCGGGTGAAGGCCGGCTGGGTTGCCGGCTTCACGAAGTTTTTCAGGGAGACCACGCTTGGAAGCTTCATCTCCATGCTGGGACTGCGCACCGCGCGGTCGTACTGGGCTACGATGTTCACCCGCTCGAGAAAGACCGCCTTGATGGCGTCCTGCCAGGACCACAGCGACAGAGGATAGTAGCTGAGCGGCCGGAAATCGGCGTTCAGCACCAGTGCAGGAAACCCTGTGGGCGAGACGTGCACGTTCAAGGCTGAGCTCCCAAAACCGGCTCCTCGACTCCTTTCCCTCCGACGCTGCGACAGGCACAGTCTATAGGGCAGCGTGACGGGATTGTGAAGGCCGCTCCGATAGTTAACCGGTAGGGCGAGACGGGAACCCGTGTCGCCGCGCTCATGCGGGCTAGGTGTCACGAGAATGGGGTTGCCGGGGTGAGCGAAGCGATATCCGGGGGGTACGGGTGGATTCACGCCCCGCGCACCCGGTCGATGATGGCCAGCGGATCCGCAGCCGCGTCCCCGTGCCACGCGATATGCAGATCCGGACGAACAAGGACGAGCTTGCTGCGGTAGAGCTTCTCGGGCCGATCGAGCGGCAATACCCTGAGCGGGACCCCCCGACTGCCGGCCGCTGTCGCCAGCGCTTGCGCATCGGTTTTCGCGCCGAAATCAAGCAATGTGAACCCTTTGCCGAACGCGTCATAGACAGCGCCCTCCGGCGCAACCCAGAAATGCGGTGCGCGCGCGCCGGGGCGATCAAGGGGCGTGTAGCTCTCCCAGCTGTCCGGCGGTGAAGGCGTGCCGTCCGGGCAGATGATCGGCGAATTCTCATACCGCTCCCCGAGCTGAATGCCGACGGTAAGATATTGCGGGCGGTCCGCTTCCATGATCCTTGCGCCGAACGCGAGCCGCGCAGCTGCTGCGTGCGGCGTGTTCTCCTCGAAATTCGCAGGCACGACCCAGCCGTCCATCACCCGGGTGCATCTCACGCCCAGCTCGGAATTGCGCACGCCCATGGGGCGGCGCTCGATCTCATAGCTTTGCAGGAGGCGCGGCCCCGCCCAACCCTGATGCACGGCGGAGATCTTCCAGCAGAGATTCATCACATCGCCGATCCCGGTATTCATTCCCAGTCCGCCGAGCGGCGTGAACAGATGCGCGGCATCGCCGGCGAGAAATACGCGCCCGGCCTGATATTGCTCTGCGACGAGCGCAAGCCCTCCGGTCCATGGTCCGCCGGAAATGATCTCGAACGCAACGTCAGCGCCGATCATCGCGGCGATCACGGACTTGCCGTCGACTTCGCGCCAATCGGCTCCCGGCGGCACCTGATAATGAACGACCCAGGTCTCACGCCCGTCCTGGGAGTAGAACATGCCGCGCATGTCGGGATTGATGATCCAGGTCATGTTGGTGGGCGGCCGCCTGCTTGCGGCGATCAGTCCCGGGGAGCGAATGAAGAGGGAGAGCATCGTCCCGCCCATGAAGGCGCGCCGGGTGGTCCCGTCCTCGCCGATCATGTCGAAGCCGAGCGCGCGACGCACCGTGCTGCTGGCCCCATCGATGCCAAGCAGGAAGCGTGCCTCGATCTTACGGATGGCGCCGCTGCGCACATCCTCCACTTCCGCAGCGACATGATCGCGCTGCACGGAAAATGCATTGAGCCGCCGGCCGAAATGGATCCGCCCAGCACGGGTCTCGGCATGCCGCCGCAGCACGCGCTCGAGCACGATCTGCGAGACGTTGTTCGGGATCTCCGGGGTGGGCCAGTCGGAGTAAGGCCGCGGCAGCCGGCCGAATTCATGGCCGCAGAAGCGCGTCACATAGGCCGAGGCGCGCGCGACGTGCGGCGGGAGCCCCTCTGAGCGCAGCTCGCCCGCAATGCCGAGCCTGCGGAAATGCTCCATCGAGCGCGCATTGGTGTTATTGCACTTGGGGTGCTGCGTCGTATCGAGCTTGTCGTCGACCAGCATGGCCGGGACATGGCGCCAGGCAAGCTCGATCGCCGCCGCAAGGCCCACGGGCCCGCCGCCGACGATGAGCACGAATGTTTCCGCATTCATGGCCGCGGTCTTAGCGCATGGACTAATACCTATCCGCGCGCGGTCAGGCGGCGGGCGAGAAATTCGCCGCCATGGCGCAGCCCCTCCTGATCGATGCCGTGGCCGACGCCGAGCGACATGTGCCACTCCACCGGGATGCCGAGCGACGCGAGACCCGCTGCGGACTGAAACAGCGCGTCAACCGGGATGAGATCGTCGCGATCCCCATGGATCAGCAGCACCGGCGGACGCGACCTGATCTCGCCTGCGAGCTTCTCCGGCTTGGCACCGAAGGGCGCGACCAGCACTCCGGAATATCCGACGATGGCGAACGGCGCGGTGGCGCGGCGCAAGCCCACATGCAGCGCCATCATGGTACCCTGGCTGAACCCGACAAGCGCGAGGGCCGAAGCCGGCAGGTTCCGGCGTTTGAGCTCGGAATCGAGAAACGCCTCGAGCGCAGGCGCGGCCTTGGTGCAGCCGCGCCACCGCTCGTCCGGATCGCGGAAAGTGAGCGAGAACCATTGCCGGCCCGGCGACTGCAGGCAGCGCTCGGGCGCGTGCGGAGAGACAAAAGCCGCTTGCGGGAGGAGGCCCTGCCAGGCGCGGCCGAGCTCGATGAGGTCGTTACCGTCGGCTCCGTAGCCGTGCAGGAAGACCACCAGCGCCTGCGCCGGCCCCGCGCGCGGCTCAAGGCGCGGTCCGTCGAGTTCAGCGGCCATTCTCAGCTCCCGCCATTTGTGCTTGAGCCGGCACGGGATCGCGCCGTTTGATGGCGCGATAGTAGTTCCACAGCACGTGGGCCGCCACTCCGCGCCAGGGCCGCCATTCTTCCGCGAGCTTGACCATGTCCCTGCTGGTGGGCCGCCGCTTCAAGCCGAATGCCAAGCGCGCGGCCTCCTGCAGGGCGAGGTCGCCGGCGGGCCAGGCATCCGCATGACCCAGACAGAACAAGAGATAGATGTCGGCGGTCCATGGACCGATGCCATGCAGCGCGGTGAGTGCGGCATGGGCGTCGTCGGCTTCCATGCCGGCGAGCGCCTCGAGATCGATCGCACCCTTGGCGATGGCGGCGCTGATCGCCTTGAGGGTCTTGATCTTCGGCCTGGAAAGTCCGAGCCGCGCGAGTCTCGCTGCGCGCGCTTGCCGGATCGCATCATGGTGAAATGGAGCAAAGGAAGCGGCAAGCCGTCCCCATATGGCAGCGGCACTTGCGGTGGAAAGCTGCTGCGAGCAGATGATGGCACAAAGGCCGGGAAATCCAGCGGGCCGCCGGCGCAGGGTCGGCCTTCCTGCAACGTCGATCAGCTTGGCAAGACGCACGTCCCCCGCGGTCAGGATGGCAAGCGCGGCATCGAGATCGGTCTCGTTGTGCAGAAAGCGGGAAGGCATGGAGCGCCGTTATAGGTGGTCGCGTAGGGTGGGCAACTGAAAAACAAGACGCTTCTGCCATGTCTGAGCCGGTGTTTCGTTTTGCCCCCAGTCCAAACGGCTACCTCCACCTCGGCCATGCGCTCTCGGCGCTCCTCAATTTTGACATGGCGCGAGCCGCTGGCGGCCGCTTCCTGCTGCGCCTGGAAGACATCGACGCCGCGCGTTGCCGTGCGCAATACGAAGACGCCATCTGCGAGGATCTGGCGTGGCTTGGCCTGCGCTGGGAGGAGCCTGTGCGTCGCCAGAGCGCGCATTTCAACACCTATCGCGCCGCGCTGGCGAAACTCGACGGGTTGGGCATGCTCTATCCGAGCTTCGAAAGCCGCGGCGAGATCACGCGAATGCTCGCGCAACGGGGTGAGTGGCCGCGCGACCCTGACGGCGCGCCGCTCTATCCTGGACATGCGCATGCGCTCTCGCTGGCAGAACGCCGCGCCCGCCTGGCCGCGGGCGAACCCTATGCCCTGCGTCTCGACATCGCCGCGGCGATAAAGCATGCGGGCTCGTCAACATTCACCGAGACCGGCGCCGGGCCGGACGGAGAAAGGGGAACGATCTCTGCGGTTCCGCAGGTCTGGGGCGATGTCGTGCTGGCGCGCAAGGAGATCCCGGCGAGCTATCACCTCTGCGTCGTCATGGACGATGCGACGCAGGGCGTCACTCACATCGTGCGTGGCCAGGATCTGTTCTGGGCGACAAGCGTGCACCGGCTTCTACAGGCGCTGCTGGGGCTCCCGGTGCCGGCGTATCACCACCATCGGCTGATGCTGGACGTGGACGGCCGCAAGCTCTCCAAATCGACCCAGGCAACATCGCTGCGTGCGCTGCGTGCCAGCGGCGCTACCCCTGCCGATATCCGCCGGCTGGTGGGGCTCGCGTCTCCGTAGCCCAGATTGCGCTTGCGCAATCCGGGACAAGCGTTCCCCGGATGTCGCTTGCACCATCTGGGCTGCAGCTGCTCGTCGCCAGCTGAGAGCTGCGCCCCGATCAGATTGGCGAGCGCTCACAAGAGTTATATGCCCTTACGCGACCGGAACCCAGGTTCGGCTGTTCTGCAGGGAGGGTGTCGCCATGGGATGGCTCAGCGATTTATTGGGCGGGCGGCGCAAGCCGGAGCAATCTTCCGGTTGGTCTTCAGCCCCACATCCTTCGGCTGCGCCAGGACGCCAGTCGACCTCCCCTCCCCCGGCACACTCGTCAGCCGCTGGCCCTTCGCCCTCCAATCCGTTGGCGGGCAAGAGGCTGCGCTACATGATCGGGGTGGATAACCCCGGGAAGGGCAATGCCGACGAGGTCGTGGAGGTGGGCTACGACTGGGAGAAGCTGGTGCCGAACTGCACCAGCATCGCCTACTGCAATCTGTTCAACGAGAAGTACTCCGAGCAGAGCAAGCAGGAGCGCGCGCATTATGCGCCCTACCTCAAGACATCGGACACTGCCGACGACTATGGCGAGGGGCAGATCGATCCCCGTGGAGAGGGTTGGAAACGCAATCTGACCGAGCAGTTCGAGCGCAGGAGGAAGCAAGGATTCGCGTATATCGAGCTCGACAATCCGGACGCCTACTCGGTCGCGGACGTGGTCGGGGCGGTGGAGCTCGCCGAGAGCTACGGCCTCAAGGTGATCGCCAAGAACCCGGGATTAATGGACGGCAATCCCTTGCCCTACGTGGCACACCGCAACGTCTACGGGATTATCGTGGAAAAAGGAGCGGGCAATGCGCATGACATGGATGCGCTGCGCCAGCGTGCCGGCAAGCCGGACATACCGGTGTGGTTCGTTTTCTTCGACAAGCGCAAAGGGGCCGGCACCGGCAAGAAAGCAGCCGAGCAGACGGCCGGCGTTGCCCGGCAGTATCGTGGCATGCATGTGAGCTATTCGCCGGGGGGCGAGTACACCCACTCCGTGGACGAAATTGTCTAAACCTGCCGATAGCCGCATACCCGGTGGCATTTTCCGGCGCGCCCGGAATACGCCACCGGCTGGATCTGGGCAACAAGCTGGACCCGCATACGCATTTGCAACAGGCTCCTCCAGAGGCCCTTTGCTCGCGGCGGAATCGAACGCAACCCCGCAGAGGCAGCAGGCGGGTTACCTTGCACGATGGCATACGCTTGGGCGATGCAACCATCGCACATGTAGCACCTGATGCCGGTGATCGATCGCGGCCCCGCAACCAGCTTCGAGACCTCATCTTCTGACTTGCGGCAAAAACTGCATCGGAGTTTGCGCAGATGCATCACTCGTCTCCTTTTTGTTGCTCGCAGACAGAGGGACTGTGCGGGGAACCTTAATCGGTTTGAGCGCGTTTCCCGCGCATGTTCCTCTTCTTCTCGAACGGCTTTGGCATAGCGGGCTCCATTGTCGTATCCCTCGCGGTGACGCTCCTTCTCCTCTACGCGTGCAGCGGCCGCTGACGCCGCGCGCGGAGCGTTGATGGACATCTCAGCTATCCTGCGGACCGGTCAGTCCGCCCTTCGGTTGCTAACCGCAGCTTGATACCCAGCAGTCGTGCGGCGGCTCGCGTGCTCCGCGATTCAGGAGCGGCCGGCGCTCCGGAACGCCTTGGCGGCTTTGCCCGCAGATTGGAAGGTGGCTGTGGCCTCCTTTGCCGTCATGGCCACGGTCGTTTCGATGTTGGACAGACTGCCTCCTGCGGCGGCCGCAAGTATTGCGGATGCAGCGGCTTTCTCATCGGGGAATTCCCCGATGGCCATCCAGTCATGATGACCGAAGGTCAAGTACCACCCGATCAGCTTGCCTCCTACGCTCTTGAACAGCTTTGCAACGGCGTCCTCACGATTTTCTGGCTTGGCCAGCATGCCTTTGATAGCGTCTGAAGTGAAACGACCACGCGAGATGTAGACCGGCATGGCATCCCTCCTTGAAATCTTTACATACCCGACCGTTGCGGGCGCCAAACACTACTGCCGCAGCCTGCACGCATTCAAGGGAGCATCAGCGCAAAAGGCTGTGCCTCCTGCCGAGCGCCGTTTCACATGTTATGATCACCTCGCGGCAGGAAGATGCGCTTACAAATGCCCAGCTTCACCAATCTCGGCGACCTCATTCGGCGCGACCGCAACCTGGAGAAAGTCGCGGTCATCGATCTCGGGGGCGAGCAGGCGCCTCGCGAGTTTACCTATGCTCATCTTGATGCCATGGCCAACGCAGTTGCGCGCGCGCTCGCCCGACGCGGGTTTGCGCGGGGCGAGCGTATCGCGATCCTCTCCGGCAATCGGGCGGAATTTCTCGCGGCTTATTTCGGCATCATGCGCGCCGGCTTCGTTGCGGTGCCTGTCAGTTTCAAGTTTCCTCGTCGAGAAATCCATTTCATCCTGCAGGATGCGGGAGCAAAGCTCGTGTTCTGCGACCAGGAGCGCTGCACCGATGTCCCCGACAATGTTGCATCGGTGCAATTCGGGCGCGACGGGAAGGGCAGCTTCGATGATTTCCTGGATGTGGGCAGCTTCGATTCTGTCATGCCGCAGGCACGCGAGCCTGCGATGTTTCTCTACACTTCCGGCTCGACCGGGCAGCCCAAAGGCGTCGTGCTTTCACACCAGAGCCATATCTGGGTCGTCGGCACGCGACTGGCCCCGGACCTCGATCGGCATCGTTATCTCATCGCCGCACCGCTCTACCACATGAATGCGCTTGCACTGAGCAAGCTTGCCTGCGCCGCCCACGCCACCATCGTGCTGCTGCCGCAATTCTCGGCGTGGGCTTATATCGACGCCATTGGCCGCTATCGTTGCACCTGGCTCACTGCGGTGCCACCCATGATGGCGATGATGCTGCGTGAAAAAGAGCTGCTTGCCGCAACCGATCTTTCCAGCGTCGAAGCCATCCGCATGGGATCTGCGCCAGTCAGCCCAACCCTGATGCAGGCCATCCGGGCCGCCCTGCCATGGGCTTCGGTGACCAACGCCTATGGGACAACCGAGGTCGGGCCGGTCGTCTTCGGGCCACATCCCAAAGGGCTGCCCCAGCCCGAGATGTCAGTCGGGTACCCGCATCCGCAAGTCGAACTGCGCCTGGTCGCGCCCGACACCACCAAGGCAGAGCAAGGCGTGCTCGAAATGCGATGTCCCGCCCTCATGAATGGATATCACAACCGGCCCCAGCTCGCGCCGCCGTTCACCGCGGATGGCTTCTACGTGACGGGCGATGTTTTCCGGCGCGACGATCAGGGTTTCCACTATTTCATAGGACGCGCCGACGACATGTTCGTATCGGGGGGCGAGAACATCTACCCGACCGATGTCGAGCGCATGCTGGAGTGCCACCCCGGGGTCGCACAGGCGGCGGTGGTGCCTTTCGATGACAACATCAAAGGGCAAAAGCCGGTCGCTTTCGTAGTGCGCAAGCTCGGAGCGGCGCCGAGTGCCGAAGATATCAAACGCTTCGCGCTGGCCAACGCGCCCGCTTACGCGCATCCCCGCTTCGTCTGGTTCGTGGACGAGTTGCCGCTTGCAGCGACCAACAAGCTCGATCGCTCGGCGCTGCGGCGGCTCGCGCAAGAGCGTGCTGCGGAACGCGAGAGCCTGTAGATGACGAACGAAACTGAGAGATCAGCTCCGGCACTTGGACCAGAGCGCGCACAAGCCGGACGGCAGCTCCCCCTCGGCGAGGAAATCTTTCTCGACCATGTCGGGTTCTTTGTGCGCGACGTGCAAGCAGCAGGCCGCGCGCTCCGCCGCCTCGGCTTTGCCCCGGCGCCTCTCTCGATCCAGGTCAATCCGGATCCCGGCGGAGGCGCACCCCGCCTTACCGGTACCGGCAACATCACCGCCATGCTGTCGCAAGGCTATATAGAAGTGTTGTTCAAGACCGCCGACACGCCGCTTGCCGCCGAGCTCGAAGCGGCCACCGCGCGCTACACCGGCCTTCATCTCGCGGCGTTTGCCGTCGCGGATGCCGGCGCGGCCCATCGCCGGCTCGCTGAGCAGGGCTTTCGCGTGCGGCCACTGGCCAAGATGGAGCGGCCAGTAGACAACAACGGCGCGCCGGGAACGGCTGCCTTCGCCGTGGCGCGAGTGGAGCCGGGGGAGATGCCGGAAGGCCGCATCCAGATGCTCACCCATCATACCGAGAGCATGGTTTGGCAGCCCCGCTGGCTCTCGCACCCGAACGGCGCTTTGGCATTGACGCGCATCGCGATTGCAGTTGCCGATCTGGGGAAGGCGGTGCAGCGGTATGCAACCTTTACCGGACGTAGCCCCTGCGCTTCCATATTCGGACAGACCATCGCGCTCGATCGCGGCTATGTCGATCTCGTCACCCCCGAGGGCTTTCGACACATGCTGCCCGAAGTATGTCTGCCTTGCCTGCCTTTTATAGGCGCTTGCGAGATCCGGGTGCGGTCGCTCTCCAGGCTGGCCGACATGCTAAAGCAGGCAGGCATTCAAACACAGCCGAGGGAGGGGACGTTGGTGGCGCAATTTCCCGCAGAAATCGGCCAAGGAGCCTGGCTGTTCAGGGAGTGACCTCATTTCATGCCGGCGACGCTCGAAGCATTCCTGCAGCGGCGGCCATACAACGCCGTCACCGATTTCGTGGACGCCAATGTCGATCGCGGTCTCGCCGACAAGATCGCGTTCACCGATGGCAGACGCTCCATCACTTATGCCGAGCTGCGGGAGGGCACTTTTCGAGTAGCCGCAGTGCTGCGGACCCTGGGCCTGCGCCAGGAGAATCGCGTTGTTCTTATTTTGCACGACAGCGTCGATCATCCGGTTGCGTTCTGGGGCGCCCTTCGCGCGGGCATCGTCCCGATCCCCGTGAATACGCTGCTCACCGCCGAGCAGTACAGATATCTGCTGGCGGACAGCCGCGCTGCCGCAGTCGTTGTGGCAGCCCCGCTTGCCCCGATGATACTGGCGATGCGCGCCGGCCTCCCGCACCTGCTCGAGATCATCGTGGCGGGAGCGAGCGCGCACGAGCGGGCAGGATTGCGCGGGACGCTCTTCCTGGAGGACCTGCTGCGCGAAGCTGCCCCGCAACCCTTCAGCGCAGCAACACTCTCCGACGAGGTCGCCTTCTGGATGTACACGTCCGGCTCAACCGGAGATCCCAAGGCGGTCAAGCACGTGCATACGAGCCCCATGGCGGCGTCGCGGCTCATGGGCCAGGGGGTGATCGGGATGGCGGAGAATGACATCGCATTCTCGGCAGCGAAGCTCTCCTTCTCCTACGGCCTGGGCAATGGCGTGTTTTTTCCCTTAGCCGTCGGCGCAAGCGCTGTCCTGCTGCCGGAGCAACCGACACCCCAGGCGGTGCTGGCAACCATGCGCCGCCATCATCCTACGATCTTTTACGCGGTGCCGTCGCTCTATGCCGCCGTGCTGGCCCAGCCTGAGATCGGACCCGGCGCCGGATCCGACCGCTTGCGGCTTTGCATCTCAGCCGGCGAGGCGCTGCCTGCAAGGCTCGGCGAGCAATGGCGCGCAGTCGTAGGAGTGGATATTCTCGACGGCCTGGGCTCGACGGAGATGCTGCAGACTTTTCTCAGCAATCAGCCGCACGACATTCGCTACGGCTCGAGCGGAAAGCCGGTGCCTGGATACGAGCTCAAGGTCGTGGGCGAGAACGGGCAGGAGCTTCCCGCCGGAGAAATCGGGGAGCTGGCGGTGCGCGGCCCCACCGCCGGGGAAGGCTACTGGAACCAGCGGGCAAAGAGCCGCCGCACCTTCGCCGGCGAATGGACATACACCGGCGACAAATATGTCCGCGACCACGACGGCTACTATCATTACTGCGGACGCACCGACGACATGTTCAAGGTGAACGGCATGTGGGTGTCGCCATTCGAAGTGGAAGCTGCGCTGATTTCGCACGAGGCCGTGCTGGAGGCAGCGGTAATCGGAAAGGCGGATGGGGACGGCTTGATCAAGCCCAAGGCCTTCGTCGTGCTCAAGAACGGCTACAGTGCCGACGAGCAACTGTTCGAAACGCTGCGCGTGCACGTGAAGGAACGCGCTGGCGCCTGGAAATATCCGCGCTGGATCGACATCCGTCCCGATTTGCCGCGCACGGCCACGGGAAAGATTCAGCGTTTCAAGTTGCAGGAGTGATGCGGTCCGATACGGGCGTGCGTAGAGCGGATGAGCGTAGCGGTGCTGGCTCCGGCCAGTACCGTGGAGCCTAGTCCGCCGGTAGCGGCGGGTTACACCACAACTCGGCCTCCGCCGAGTTGTGGCTAACCCGCCTGTACCATTGGATTGCGTTCGCGATTTCTGCCGCCTTTGCCGCGGCCGCGAAACTGCTGTCGGCGCCTTGCAGCCGGAATAACGAAGACGCATGCTGCCG